>OWJS01000323.1_pt1 | contig 18284 bp, 8 predicted proteins | sample 1732961 | NCBI WGS metagenome assembly OWJS01 (sample SAMN05065774, study PRJEB22554) | human gut metagenome | biome: ENVO:2100002; feature: ENVO:00000062; material: ENVO:00002003 | host: Homo sapiens | place: USA
TCATCTTGTTGCGTTCGGTAGCCGACTGGCTGAAGCGCTTATAGTCCAATTCACGGCGATACTTCATGAAGAATGCTACCCATAATATATATAAGGTGTTGCCCAGCAAAAATACACCAAGCACGAGAAGGCTATAATAACCGAGTACAACTGAAAACACGACAAAGTTTGCAAGAGAGAAGATGAAACCCAGCGAGTTGCCCATCAGGAACGATTTTATGCGGGAATGATCTTCTATGCGCTGCATCAGGTCGCCAATCTTCTTTGTATCGAAGAAATGGAGCGGCATCTTCATCAGCTTGACCAGGAAGTCTGAAATCAGGGCAATGTCAATTCGGGTATTCACATGCAGCAATATCCAGCCCCGGATAAAGTTCACGCTAAGCTGGGCGATGAAAAGCACGAGCTGGGCGATGAGGATGAGCGTGACGAAGCCCAGGTTCTTTCCATTGATACCCCTGTCAACCAACGCCTGGGTCAGGAAAGGGAACACCAGCTGCAGCAAGCTGCCCAGCAACATCCCAAGCAGGAGAACCACAACCTGACGGCGGTAGGGCTTGAGATATTTGAAAAAGAACCCCAGGCTCTGCCTGTGGTTCTCGCACTCCTCCTTGCGCTTGCCAAAGTTCACTCCCGGCACCATCAGCAATGCCATACCACAGTCCCGCCCCTGCACACTGGTGCTTAGCCAGCAGCGCATGAACTCCTCTTCAGTATAGCACAACTTCTGGGAAGCGGGATCTGCGATATAGAAGCGGTAGCGCCCGCTCCGGTTCTTCTTTACCTTATAGCAGACCACGAAATGGTTCTGGTTCCAGTGAAGGATGCAGGGCAGGGAGGCATCGTGGGCCAGCTGTTCCATCGTGATTTTCACTCCCAGCGTACGAAAGCCCAGATACTCGGCAGCCTCGCTGATGCCGAGCATCGACACACCGTTGCGGGTGATGTGGCAATGATTGCGCAACATCTCTGCCGAATACTCCTTGCCGTAGTACTTGGCTATCATTCTCAACGAGGTGGAACCGCAGTCCATCTCGTCGAGTTGCTGATAATGGGGAAAGCCTTTAATCATAATCAGTTACTTTTTTCCGAATCTGTATCCTATGGAAATCATTCCATAACGAGGGATGCAATTGTATGTCGTTTCAGTCAACTCCTGTTCGTACGATCCATTATCGAAATTAGTCAACTGATGGAATATGTCATAAGCCTTACATTGAACGGTAATCTTACCTTTCAAGAATGTCTTATACAAGGAAATGTTGCTTACAACTCTTGTCTTATTGACTTCCTCTAATCTATAACCTTTACGCGTCAAGGAAGTCAAGTCACCGGAGAACTTAATATCCCACGGCAGGCGACATGCAAGATTAAAACCATACCTTATGTCCCAGGCTTCATAATTAACGGAATTCATCTTGTTTCTTATACTGTAATAGCTAAAACCAGCATTTAATTTCAACGTTAACTCCTTATGCTGAAAGACTAATCTGGCTGTTTCATCCAGGACATCTCGCTTATTTTTGCTACTCTGAAGACCTTCATTCATATGCCCAGACATAAGAGTCGTAACATCTTTCCTATAAACAATTTCATTGTTGATATTCCATGCCCTTGATTTTCCCAATCCCTTATCAACATACAAACGATTCCATGACGCCCAAGTCCCTTTCACGTTCTGGGGAATTACAAGAGAATTACCATTCTTATCATCGTACAATGAACACATTATTATCATGTTAAGCATAAACTGAGACTGCGACGAAAAGTTTACATTCCACTGGCGTTCAGTATTATGCCATGCATAGGTAAACTGATAATCGTACATCGATTCTTTTTTCAATCTACCATTACCGGTTGACATCACTAACGGATGAGACGAATCTGTAGTTTCAACCAAGTTTAACACAGATGGTTTGCGATAGGATTCCAATTTGTTGAAGAAATGAATCCTGGAATTTTTTCCCTGCCATTTAAGTCGGAATCTTGGACACAGATCAACATAACTCCTCGTAAGAGTAGTATCTACCGAAGAGTTACTATAACTCATATTTTTGCTAAGCATACGCACATCAAAGCCCGCTATCAATTGCCACTTACCCTTTTTATACTCCCAGTTTACCATAGGTTTATGCTCCCTGGACAGGCTGTTGGAATGATAGCTATTGGCATCATACAGATCATCCAAGGTACGCTGACGTGAAACTGACTCGTTACCCTGGGTATAACGATATCCGATTTCCAGACTCATATTATTCAAGAAGTTGAAATGATAAAAACCTTCCAATGTATATGAATAAGATTTCGTCTTGGTATTATCATTGGCTACATAAGAGACAATAGAATCATTTACCGGGAGATAATAGGTTATGTGACTATTCTCTCCTAGTTTCTGGTTATTGTCCGAGTATGAAGCATCGGCATGAAAAATGAGATCATCGCCCCAGGCCAAGGCCTGCGACATTTCTATATTTTCACGAAGTCTAAAATTATGTGCCCTGTTATTCGCCTTGTTGATAGAATAATTCTGCAAATAGTCAAAGGCATTTCTGCCACCTTCATCTATAGCATCAAAAAGCTGCAACACAGAAGAATTTGATGGTATATCCTTATCAAACAGCGCATATTTGTTCAAGTCATCATTTTTGCTCCTGCCATAATCCACCATAGTCTGAAACTGAAAATAGGAAATACCCATCTTCGTAATCTTGTTATTCAAACTGAAGGAAGAATTCCTGCTGTCATTTAAATTCTGAAATATTTTATTGATGTTGGTCTGAGGCAATATGCTGATCTGTTTTTTCTGCTCATCCAAATCTACGCCTTGCCATTGAGCAGCCAAATCTGTAGAAACATAAAAAGTTCCACCGGTTTTCTCTGCAATAGTACTCACGCCAACTTTTTTGGTGTTCATAATTGATTTTGGGCTGTCTGAATCCCAAAATGATCCATCGCTGCCAGGCACGCTCGACTGATTGATGTTGTTAAGGTTAGCATACGCAGAAGCATTTACAGAACCTATCATATACCCATCAAATCCTCTTACCTGCCATCTGTCATTAGTACCGACACCAGCCTCTATATTTCCGAAATTATTTTGGCTATATTCCTTTTTCAAGAGAACATCCATCACATTGTCTTTCAAGTCTGTCTTTGTATTCAGGTTGCGGTTCTTTTCTTTGCTCTGCTCAAAGACTTTAAGACTTTTTACCGTATAATACGGCATATTCTCCAACAAAGCCAGATTATTTCCCTTAAACAACTGCTTGCCATTTAAAGTAAGGTAATCTATTTTCTTATCATTGATAAAGATTTCTCCATTGGCTTCAATTCTTGCACCGGGCATCTGCCTGATCAACTCATCAAGCATAGAACCTTCAGGCAGGTTGAATGCGTCTGCATTATACACTAAGGTATCTCCTTTGTGAAAGAACTTGATTCTGGTAGCACGCACGGTTACCTCACCCAACTCATTATCACCAGTCAGGCTATGTTTAGACTTCAGCCTTACCAGTTTTATAGCTGGAATCCACCGCCGTAAGACTCTTGCCGCATGCTTTAATTTGTAATTGACTGTAATAGACTTGTAGCCTTCACAATCTACCTTTATGATATATGATTCAACCTTAGCAGGAACTTTGAAGGAAAATGAAGAAGCAACCATATAGCCAGAAGGACGTTCATTTCTCACAGACATTGTATCTATAACAGTACTGTCTGTTGACATCAATGTTACTTTAGCCTTTTCCAAGCCATAATCAGTAAATGAATCCATCACAAAGCCAATCAACTCTATCGTTCTACCAGCAGGCTGAGCGACGGCTATTAAGTTCATTACACAAAAGGTAAAAACCAACAATATTTTTAAGCATAAATGTTTCATCTTATCAATATTTAATTAATACACATACTTGTAGATTTTCTATCATGTCAAATTCTGCCAGCAGCATTTTACTAAGCTCACTATTACTTTTGAGGTGAAATGAAGCAATTGACTTTTCCAATGTATCTTTGAGAGACTCTTTCATATTTTCTTCTATAAAGAACATATAATGACTAGTCAATTCTGACAAATTTCCAAGATACCTTAATATCTCATTATTTCCACCTAACTGATTAAGAAAAAGCAGAGAATCATATTTGTCATCATCCTCAACATAAATTGGCTGAGTCCAATCTACAACTTGACAATACTCTGCTATATTCATTTTTTGAGCCAAATGGAAAGCTTGGTCGTTGTCACAAATACCATTAGCTAGAATTTCCATTCCAAGAAGAGCATCTAAATAAATCAGGTTATCACCTACTACCAGTACAGAAGAAATATCTAGAACTTTCATGATCTCAACAAGGCTTTCAGCTATTCTATTGTCATAATCAAAGCAACTCTCATATTCATGAAAATGCTCTAAAAGATAATAGTCTATATATTCCATCAACTTTGTACTTATTGGTGAAACCATTTTACGTGCAAAGAAGTGATTTTTATCAAGCATAAACTTAAAGTGCTCTTCTCCCAAATTAGCTGGTCGATTTCCGTTTTCTTCTCTCCACCTGATGAATCTCAAGTTATTCTCCGAACAAATTTTATCTTCATCATAGTAATTCAAAAGTACGGTATGAATATAAATTTCTTCAGATGCAAATGTATGATTCAAACGCTTTAAAAAGCCTGGATGTTCCTTTGTGTAACGTAACAAAAATGCACATGCCTCTCTTGTCATAGAACACCATTGTGATCCCAAATAAATTTTATCTGGGAAATGGGATGTTGGGCGTTTTATTTGATATTTCACCTGAAAGCCTCGCAAGAAGTTGGTAATACTATACCTCTTAGGATTTCTTACTTGATAATAGTCATAAGGCAAGAAATACAACAACCGACGATCAATTTCTCTAAACGTAGCTATTCTACAGTCAAAATAACTTTGCCCTGGATTATTGTCGAAGAATTGCAGGAAGCTTTCGTAGGGCTTTATGGGATAATCTTGCCCACTTATGATATGATAATAATCTGCATTTGAATTATTTATCGCAATATTGAGCACCTTGATTTCAGTCTTCAAAATACTATAACCTCCCCAATGCAATCTGTCATGACCACAATACTTTATTCGGTTATTGCGGTCAAGCAGATCGTTGATTACAGGCATATCAGTAGCCTTGCAATCTATATTCAAGAATAGATCACATTCTTCATGGTTCAAATATTCCAAAACCTTTCCCAATATTTGCCATTCATTATGAGCTAATATAATAAAGGCATGTCTCATAGGCATTATTGTTTTTGTGACAAGTACAAAAGAACGTTGTTCTTTACGCTATTTTCAATTTGTTTTTTATTACAATTAATTTTTTGTCCTTCTACCTGCTTTTGAATGCAATTGGCATAACATGAAGGTAGCAATTTACATTCCAGGCAACTCTCATTTTCAAAAGAAGACCGGACGAAGTAATCGTAAAAATGATTATTCGGCACAAATTCACCATCATTGTCAATTTTACCAATTGAATACTTTTCGGAAAAATCCCGGGCAGTACATTTGAATACAGACAAATCATAATTAACAACAAACTGTTTCATATTTTCTGTATAACACTGATAACACGACAAATCAGTTAAATTCTTTTTATATCCATGAGAGACAAACTGCTCCATTTTTCGAGTTATATCGTCACCCTGCATATTACGGTCATCTTTAAATTGCCAGACAAGCTGAGGCATGACGGTTATTTTATTTCGTATATCCAAAGGAAATACGTTCACTATTTCATCTATAGACTCCATATTCTTTGGGGTATAATTAATTCTAACCGTCATGTCTATATTGGGAATCGCCCTACATAAGGCTATGATATTAGAAGTTATAACCTCGTAAGAATTATGAACATCTTTTGAGAAACGAGTCTTGTTATGGAAACGTTTTCCTCCATCCAAGGTAATCTGAAATGATGTTAGCTGAATCTCCTTTAGTTTCTCTATCATGGAAGAATTTACTAAATAACCATTTGTTGTAATGGTATTCCGAAAAGCCACATTATTATTGGCACAGATTTCTTGTACTTTTTTTGAAATCGGATAGACCACCTCTTGAAAATACATCAGGGGTTCACCGCCAAACCAATCTAACTGAAAGTGTTTAATTTTTCCGTCTATTATGGTTTTCCTGCAAAATTCAAGGACTTTCGCTACATCTTCGGAAGTCATAAAACCATCATGGTGGTTTTCGTAACAATACCAACAATGAAAGTTGCAATCCAGCGTTGGAAGAATCGTCACCCTTGCCATATCGTTGGAGAAACGACGAATCTTACAATTTGCTAAAATTATATTTTCCTCATTTAGATTGGTGTCACAGACCACACCATTGGCATGCAACTCCTCCAAGATTTCATCATCCAAAGTATCCACTTCAGAATCTGGCACAGACAGTCGTCGAAATAGTTCTTCGTCTATTTCGAGTAAAGAAGACCGCAACTGGTTATAAACAAATTTGCGGTCTTCTTTTTCTACGTAAATATTATACTTACTAACTTTCATTAGTTAACACAATGACACTTGTAAGCTCCATTAATGTTATCACCGCTGCCCTGACAAGTACAGCTACCAGACGAATTAGAGTTATTGCCACCAAGGATATGAAACATAGAATCCTTATCAACTACATTCGCAGGTTTGATTTTCTTAATTATCTGCATAATTCCAAAATTTAAAAGATTAATACTAAAAAAACTTATATTTATACTTTTCTTCCGTCAAGAGTTCCAAACAAATTTTACCCCCCCCTTTTTTACAGAATCCATTACATCTGTATCTACATAATCATCATTGATATTGAGTATAGCTAATACGTCAGCAAAGCTAGTAGCCCGTTTATCAACTTCTGGCAGAAACTTCATAATTTCACACAGAGAAATATCATACTGCCGTAAATAATCGACAAAAACTGATAATTTTCGAATTTCCTGTTCCGTTACTGAAGATTCAATATCAGCACGATGCTTGAAATATATTTCATCAACAGCTCTTTTTGCCATATCCAAATATATTCTCTTTTCTGAAACCATAGAATATAAACAGAAAAAACATACTACAGGAACCAACTCGGAAGTCAACATCCTATATAGTTTTCCATTTGTAAGCTCTACTATTATGTCATCTACTCTTTTCCTCAATTTCTTATAATCCTCATAATCTGTATCGGAACAAGTACATTCCATATATATAGCAATTTCTTTTTTAAGCTTGTTTTTTTGTAAATATTCTAGCATAATTTGATAATTCTCGTTTGTTATAGTCTGTACAGGACGGGTATGAACTGCCTGGACAGAATCAACAATGGCTATATCTCTTTTATTGCTATTTATCAATAAAGGCCAATGATACTCTATACCACACCAACGCACATGATCTTCAAATGTACCCATCACTGCCATAAGAGCTTCACGTGAAAAGCAAGGCATCATCATTTCAACAAAATTAGTATATCGTATTGTACACATTGGATTGTGCAATGTATGTTCATACGTATAATAAGAATTACTCAATGAAGGTTGAGCGATTTTAAGCCTGTATTCCTTCATCAATTCAAATAACTTATTGACCGAATCTACTGAGATTTGAATATCATCATCCAACAACAGGAAATAATCATACTGTTCTATAAACTGAGGGTGCATTTGAAAATATTGAAAAGACATATCCATTTTGTAACCTTTCAGTTTACATACAAACTTTGAATCCCCAAGATACTTATTATAAGTATCGTCATAAACAAGCAAATGCAAATCAAAATTAGCAGTATCATAGCACAATTGACGATGCAAGCTTCCATCGCCAACTGACACAATAACACAATTCTTTTTTGACGTGTTTAGATTGTTAATTATTACTTGTTTATTCATCGTTTTTGTTATTTTTTAGACATAAATTTATATAAAAAATCAGAGCCCCCAAAACTTATATTTATTTATTAACGTTTTTAACCCCGCTTAACAGTACCTAATTATCTCCTTTTCGAATTCCTATCTTTTTATATATGCTCTGAATTTGTATTAAGGCTCAGAAGAGATTATCCATCAATGGACAATTTCATCTGAGCCTTTATTTATTAGAATACTTATTTAGTCTAGAAGATTACTTCTCTGCTGACTGACCTGCTGATGTTGGCCAATATGGGTTCTGATACAATGGACTCTTCTCTACAGAAGAATAATCACTTGCTGTAAGCAGGAACTGCTTGATAGGAAGTGGCTGCAGATAGTGAGCCATATGCCAGGTGAAACCATCCTTGTAGCTGTTGGTAGCTGTCATGTTCACCTCCAATGGACGATAGTACTCGCTCAGAGAAGAGCTTGATACGTTGGCATTAGAAGAACCATCGGCATTCAGGTTGTTATACCAGCTCTGCATTGGAGTATTCCAGAGATGAATACCCTCCATGTGAGCAGGAGTTGTCATCAACTGATCGTATGAACGCCAACGCTGCAAATCCATACCACGAAGACCTTCTGAAATCAACTCGCAACGACGCTCACGACGGATGTTGTAGAGAATCTTATCGGTCAACTGCTTGCCTGCAGAGTAAGAACCCCAATCGGCAGTTTCCTTGCTCATCTCAGTAGCATCTATGGTAACCTGTGGGTTAACAGCATCACCTGTGAAGCCGGCAGCCTTACGTACATCCTTCCAATACTCCAGAACCTTGCCAGAAAGACTGTTGGTCAACATATACTCAGCCTCCATGTAGTTCAGCAGCGCCTCGGTAGCACGGAAGATTTCAGCTGCATTGTAGCAGTTACCATTACCTGTATTAGCCTTATCAAAGGTACCACCCTTACGGATTGCATAACCTGTAGAATAGTCATTCTCGGCATTACGTGTGGTAATGGTTGGATATGGCTCGTCGATGACATAGTGATCCTCTGAAGCAGACATATTCTTGAATACATTCTTCTGTCCAGGAACCTTCAGGAAGATGGTGAGACGAGGGTCACGATTGGTAGCGACATCGGCGATAGTCTGGTCGCTATAGGTATAGGCTGAATTATAGATAGGCTTACCATCCTTCATCACATAGCCCTCTACCATAGAGCGGGTGAGACCTACGCCAAAGTCTCCATGCTGGACACCAACCTCCACATTATTGACTACACCCAACTCCTTGCTATACTGGCGCCAAAGGATAACCTCAGGTGTACCCGACATATCTGTAGTACCCCAGATATTGAAGTAAGGGTTCTGAGGATCACCTTCCTTCTGAGGAATAGTACCGGTGTTCACCATCAACTGATCCTTATACTTGTCAGCTACCATTTCGGCAGCCTTGGCACTCTCCTGCAGGAAATACTTAGCCTCAGCATCAACAGAACCTGTAGGATACTGATAGTTGGCATTATACTCCTTAGCCTTGCCTGGCCATCCCTCGCCGTTAGGAACGAAAGCTGTGCCGGCAAAATAAGTCAGCCAAGAACCCTCGTAGAGAGCTACACGGCTCTTGAACAGGCGGGCTGCATCTGGAGAGATACGGGTATGGTTCTTGTCAAAACCATCCTGCATCAGCGAGATAGCCTTGTCCAGGTCTTCCATGATGAAACGAGCCACCTCGTTGCAAGGCTGACGCTTGTTGGCAGCCACCAGAATTTCCTCATTGTCAGGGAATGCCTCGGTTACAATAGGAAGGTCGCCCCACTTCTGCAACATATCGAAGTAGCAATATGCTCTCATGAAGTAGATCTCACCGATATACTGGTTGATGATAGCCTCACTACCTGAAATCTTACCAGCCTTCTGAGCCTCGAGGATAGAATTGAGCTGATAGTTGATGTTGCGGATATTATTCCAAGACCAGTTGCCGTTATCATTGGCTGTTTTCCAAAGTCCTGTGGCAAACTTGCCATCACCATTCCAGTTGATCTGGTTGTCGGTATTCACATCTCCGGCATAGAGACCATAGCTCCAGTTGGCGTGCCCTGGCATGACATCACCATAGAACTGATCGGCAGCAGCTTTCACCTTTGCCTCTGAAGTAAAGAATCCATCAGAAGGTAAGCTTGATGGTGGCTCCTGCTCCAGATAATCACTACAAGAAGAGAAGGATGCAGCAAGTGCCAATGACATAAGTGCTATATGTTTGAATTTCATATTAATATCTCCTTTTAATTATAATGTAACGTTAACACCGAAAGAGAAAGTGCGAGAGAGAGGATAACCATTACCATAATCGGTATCGATGGTCTCTGGGTCGAACTGACTTGGAAGATCGGTGATAGTGAACAAATTCTCTGCTGAAACGAAGAAGCGGACATTGCCCAAACCTGCCTTTGAAACCAAGCTCTGTGGCAGGGTATAGCCAATCTGAAGGTTCTTCATACGCAAATAAGCTGCATTGAGCAAATAGCGTGTCTGGGGTTGGATGTTCTTCCCGCTGTACTGCGGACGTGGCAGATAGGCATTCAGATTCTCTGATTCGTAGCCATTCTTGACAGACCAGGTTTCTGAATCGCGGAAGTAGTCCTGAACTCCGGTAATACCTGCAGCCCACCATACACCAGAGTCGGTAGTTCCAAACAGAAATTCTTTCGCATCAGAATAATCACGCTTCATGACACCCTGCATGAATGCACGGAAGTCGAACCCCTTCCAGCTGGCGGTGAGATCAAGACCGAAGAGATAACGAGGAGTTTTGTTGCCGATAACCTTCAAGTCACCATGGTCTGCCAATGTATTGCTTCCATTAGAGATCTTGCCGTCGCCATCCAGGTCCTTGTACATGATATCACCAGCAGCCCACTTGTCGCCAAGCTGGCTCTGTCCACCATTTGGCAAGGTAGCCAGATGCTGGTTCATCTCATCATTAGTCTTGGCAATTCCGATGGTTTCATAACCCCAGATTTCGCCTACCTTGCGGTTCTCGATATAGCTAGACAAGGAACCGGTAGGGTTGTTTGGATAACGGGTTACCTTAGCCTGAGCATCTGAAACATTGAATGTTACACCATAGTTCAAGCCATTCTCCAGATGATCGCGCCAGCCAATCTGCAACTCCCAACCAGTGGTACGGAGGTCAGTATTGTTGGTCTTAGGAACATCAGTTCCCAAAAGTGCAGGCAACTCAGGAGCAGGACCTACCATGTCCTTGGTATTACGTACATAGTAATCGAAGGAACCAGTCAGGCGGTTGTTGAAAGCACCCCAGTCGAGACCGACATCATAGCTTTCTACCTTTTCCCAACCCAAGGCTGCAGAAACCAGACCTGGAGCTGCAGTAATGTTGGTCTTCTTACCACCCTGAAGCCAGGCACCTGCGACGGAATTATAAGCTACTGTAGAATAGGTCTGATACCAGTTATCAATATTCTGGTTACCCAAAGAACCGTAAGATGCACGGAGCTTCAAGGTATTTACTGTATTCTCCAATGGCTTCCAGAAGTTCTCGTGAGCGATGTTCCAACCCAAAGAGAAGGATGGGAAGGTCTTCCACATATTGTTTCTGCGGAACTTGGATGTACCGTCATGACGGATATTGAACTCGAAAAGATACTTCTCGTCATAGTTGTAGTTCAAGCGGCCGAAGAAGCCGGCTGTCTGCCACTGGTTGCGTCCACCATTCACGGAAGGAACGATTTCCTTACCTTCGTAGCTCAAGCCATTGGTCAGATCCACCTCCAGACGAGACTCATCCAAGACACCATCACGCTGCAGACCGAATTCGGTCTTTCTCAACTGCTCTGCCTGGAAACCACCCATTACGTGGAAGTTATGCTTCTTAGCCAGAGAGAAGTTGTACTCGGTATAAGCCTGGAAGTTATAGTAGTTCTCCTTATATTCATCCTCATGCACATTGGAACCCTTGTCGTAAACGATAGGATTGCCGGCAACATCATGGTTGTAGAGCATCTTCTTGTCCCAGTGGCGTGCAGTATTCTCTGAACGATAGGTGAAGTCGATATGAGTTCTCCAGTTCTTGATAGGCTCAATCAACAGGTTCACCTGCTGGTTCAGAATGTCACGCTCCTTGGTATCCTTACCTGCTGTAGCCAGACCGAGGGCAGGAGAAGGTGCAGAATAATAGTAACCGTTGCGATCCTGCAAAGGCAATACTGGCCAACCCTGACGTGCCAAGTCCTGATACAGACTGTTGGTCAAATTAGCAGGGCGCTGGAAATCGGTACGGGTCCAGCGGGTAGAGTAATCCAGGTGCAGCCAATCGGTAATCTGCGCACCAATCTTAGCTGCCGTATTGTAACGGTCGTTCTTATCCTTATCCAGCTTCATGAAACCGCCATTGTGCAGGTAGTTGAAAGAAGCATAGAAATTAAACTTATCATTACCGCCGCTCACACTTGCGTTATGCTCCTGAGAGAAGGCTGTGCTCTTATACAAGGCATCATACCAATCAACGTCATCTACTCCATAGCCGTAGCCATCATTCCATGTTGTGCCGTTGCTGGAATCGATACCGTAGAGCAGGTTACCATTGGCATCCTTTCGGGTACCAGGACCTACAGGAGTGGCATTGTGATAAGCCACGATCTTATCCATACGCTCCTGATCGAAGAACACACCACTACCACCATTGGTATGAGCATCGTTTACCCATGCTGCATAGTCAACAGAGTTCATCATGTGCTTGCCACGAATCATTCCGCTGAAACGGAAGCTGTTGTTATAGTTGACTGTAACCTTACCCGACTTACCTTTCTTGGTAGTAACCAAGATTACACCGAAAGGTGCACGGGAACCATAGATAGAAGATGCAGCAGCATCCTTCAATACAGATACACTTTCGATATCCTGTGGGTTGATGGTATTCAAATCACCCTCAGAACCATCAATCAAGATCAATGGAGTACCCTTGGAACCCTCACCAATGGTAGTAGTACCACGTACATTTACATTAGGAGTAGCATCCATAGAACCAGACGAGCTGGAAATCTGCAAACCAGGAACCAGACCCTGCAATGCCTGGGTAGCATTGGCTACAGGACGGGAAGCAATCTCCTTGCTGTCGATTACAGAGACAGCACCTGTGAGGTTTACCTTCTTCTGAGTACCGAAACCTACGACAACTACTTCACTCAAAGCTTGATTGTCGTCTTCCAAAGTAACGTTCAACGGACCATTACCAGCTTTTACCGTCATGGTCTTATAACCTATATAAGACACTTCGACCATAGCACCTGGAGCAGCACTGAGCGAGAAGTTACCATCAAGATCGGTAACAGTACCCGTCTTGGAACCCTTAACCTTTACGGTAGCACCGATTACCGGCTCACCAGAAGGATCAAGAACCTGACCTTTAACGACACCCGACTGCTGAACAACCTGAGCTGTAGAAGCTGCCATGATAGATTGTGGAGGCAAAGCAACGCCAGTTGCCAAAGCTGCCAAAGCCATCAATCTTCTAGACGATGTTATTAGCTTGAGATTTTCCATTTTAAGTTGTATTTTAAATTTGTTAGTTTATATTATACAATTTATGTAAAAAATGTAAAGTGCCGCCTTCGCTCTCGCCAAGGCAACTTTTATTGCTTCACAATTGCAAAATTCGGACTTTTTTATCATATATTAGGGAAAATTTCGCTAAAATAAGGGAAAAATTCGGGAAAAAGTAGTAAATTTGTACCCAAAATACAAAGAAATACTAATAATCGAGATGAGAACAATATATTTGATACTGACTTTTGTGTGCTGCATCATTGCTAAAGCGGAAACATTTCCATACCGCAGCATTGCATCTTTTAACATTTCGCCAGCGTCTGAAAGCTACTGTATGATGCTGGATAGCGAAGGAATGATGTGGGTAGGAACCAATTCCGGACTCAAATCATACGATGGCTATACCGTGAAATCGTATAAATCGAATGCACTTTCTCCAGGTATTCTCCCCAACAACGACATCCGTTCCATGGCAGAAGACCACGAGCAGAACCTCTGGCTGGGAACCCGAAACGGCCTGGTAAAGATAAACCGGAAGACTGGCGTTTTCAAGACCTATTTCCTGCCAAGCGAAGATCAGAGAATCATCTACCATCTCTTTGTTTCGAGAGATGGTACACTCTGGGTTGGTACAGATGGAGGATTATCTTATTTCAATCCGGAAAATGAATCCTTCTATACCTATACTTCCAGGAATGCCTGGCGCATCGATGAAAACGGAAAGAAACAGCGCCTCAATTCTTTCAGCGTAAAATGTGTAGCAGAAGACAAGAACGGCGACCTTCTCATCGGTACCTGGTCTTCCGGACTGATGCGTCTGAAACGTGGCAGCAACGTATTCCGAAGCTATCCGAAGCTGAATGATAGGAATTCAGCCTACTCACTCTTTTTCGACAGAAACCATCGCCTCTGGGTAGGAACCTGGGGGTACGGAGTGCTGTGCATCAGCAATCCGGACAATCTGAAGAATCCGCAGTATCATCAATATCCATACGCCACCAACAACTTCGACATCTTCTATAAATTCGTAGAAGACCCTACCACCAATACTCTATGGGCATGTACCAGAGAAGGTATCTGCTATTTAGATGAAGATCAGCCACAAGCAGGCTGGAGCAAATATACTCAAATTGGCGGCAACCCTCTCATCTACTGCAATGATATCAGCACGGATGGAGCGGGAAATATCTGGCTCTGCACACAGAATGATGGAGTCTTGCAGATTACCACCCCCCCATCTCTCTTCAGACAGTGGCATCTGGGAAATCTTCAGAATGCCCCTACCATCAACTACGTGAATGCCATACTAACCACCGATGGAACATGGTTCTGGCTGGGGCTCAACCCATACGGAGTAGCGCTCTACAACAGATACACCGGTGCCACCTATTATAATAGTGAAATTCCAGGTTTTGGCAGTTTGCACGACTATACGCTAACCACGAGTATCACCAGCATTGCCAAAAGAAGCAATGGGGAAATCTGGTTTGCGGTCAACAACTATGGTGTCGTAGTCAAGCCAAAGGAGGGAAATGCCTTCGAACTGAATCGCAGCAATACCAAATACATCCAAGAAGACTTTGTCAATACTGTTTTCGAATCAAAGGATAAAACCATGTGGATAGGAAGCCGCAATGGTATGAGTATCGTGTATCCAGACAATACAGGCTACTTCCTGACCATGAAAGAAGGTAAGAACGACTTCAGCAGCTGTGACATCCGTAACATCTGCCAGGATAGGCAGGGCTACATCTGGGTCTCTACCGATAATGAAGGCATCATCCGCATTTCTGGAAACCCCAAGAACATCCGTTCGCTGAAATACAAGCAATACTGCTCTAAAAACCAGCTCTTTGCCATCAATGATGCCCAGAAATGTATGGAGGACAAGCAGGGCAGACTCTGGGCGATATCAAACAGTGGCGGACTCTTCCTATATAATAAGGTGGAAGACCGTTTTGAATACCAGAACCGAAAGATTCATCTTCCGGATGACCAGACCTTCTCCATAGAAGGCGATGCTTTCGGCAATATCTGGGTAGCGCTCAACAAGTCTCTGGCTTATATTACCTGGAAAAGTCAGGATGCGGAAGACTTGCGCAACATCACTTACTTTACCCGGGAAGACGGTTTGGGAGAAGTCCATTTTTCGGCGGATGCCAGTTATCAGTTTGGCAAGGAAATCTTCTTCGGCGGCAGAACAGGCTTCTTCTCCTTCACTCCATCTCCTCTTATGGGAATGAAGCATCACAAGAAGAACAGCAAGCTCATCATTACCGACCTGCTGATAGACGACGTGCCATTTGCCATGCTGGACTCTGTTCTCAAAAGTGATATTTCAAAAGAAATGCCTCACTATACCCAGGAGATTACCATACCGGCAAAGGTGAAGAAGTTTGATATCGAGTTTGCACTCCTCACTTACGGCAATGCCAGCAAGAATGTCTATGCCTACCAGCTGGAAGGTTATGATGAAGACTGGCAATACTGCAAGCCTGATGTTCACAAAGCCACCTTCCAAAACCTAAGCGCAGGAACCTACAGATTGCGTCTGAAGGCCACCGACAGCTATGGTCAGTGGCAGGAACTGCCCTACACCATCACCATCAAGGTGCTGCCGCCATGGTATGCATCCAGAATAGCCTTCATGTTCTATATCCTGATGCTCATTGGCGGCATCTTTGCTACGGCACGATGGTATAAGGAGCGGGTGAAGACCAGAAACAGCCTGCAGATGGGTGTTATCCTTACCAATATCACCCACGAGTTGCTCACCCCACTCACCGTCATCTCTGCCACTATCTACAAGCTCAAGGAAAGAGCACCACAGTATAAGGAAGATTATCTGGTGATGGACAACAACATCAACCGCACCACCCGACTCCTGCGACAGATCCTGGAAGTGAGAAAGTCGCAGGCAGGACAGCTGCATCTGCTCGTGAGCCGCAGAAACCTGATTTCGTTCATAGAAGAAGCTTGCGAGAATATCCGTCCGATGGCTGAACACCAGCAGGTTACCCTATTCCTGGAGAAGCCGAAGGCTGAAGGTATGGCATGGTTTGATGCCGACAAGATGGATAAAATCATCTACAACCTGCTCTCCAATGCCATTAAATATAATAAGGTGGGAGGCAAGATTGATGTATCGCTCAGCCTCAACAGGGAGCAGGCGGTCATCACGATTGCCGATAATGGCATCGGTATGTCGAAGGAGAAGATGAAGCATCTCTACACCCGTTTCTTCGATGGCGACTACCGCAAGCAGAACATGCCGGGAACCGGTATCGGACTGTCGCTGACCCACGACCTGGTGAAGCTGCATCATGGCGATATCCGCTGCGAAAGTCAGGAAGGCGAAGGCACTACCTTCACCATTACCCTGCCTATCAGAAAGAGTGCCTATGCACCAGATGAAATCGACAATTCAGACAAACCAAATGCAGTAAATCAGGAAGCCATCAGACAGGCAAGCCAGGAAACGGAGCAGGAATCCCAATCTGCTTCTGAAGACAAGCCTAAGCTGACACCTGTCCGCCAGAGCATCTTCATCAGAAAGAATGCGAGCAAGATCCTGGTGGTGGAGGACAACGAGGAACTGCTCGCCCTGATGCTGCAGGTATTGAGCAAGAACTATCATGTGTTTACGGCAAAGAACGGAAAGCAGGCGATAAACATCATCATGAAGGAGAAACTCGACCTCGTGGTGAGCGATGTGATGATGCCTATCATGGATGGTATCGAACTGACCAAGCAGCTGAAGTCTGACAAGAGTTTCTGGCAGTTGCCAATCATCCTGCTCACCGCCAAGAACAAGGAAGAGGACAAGACCGAGGCTTATGCCGCAGGAGCAGATGCCTACATCACCAAGCCTTTCAAGTTTGATGAGCTGGAAGTCCGAATCAATGCCCTTCTTGCCAACCGCAAGAAGATGATAGAGAAGATTCAGGCAGAAGTTTCGCTCCAAACCAGCACGGAGAGCGAAACACAGACTGCGTTACATTTGAGCAACCCAGATCAGGCATTCATCACTCGTGCCACAGAGGTAGTGATGCAACATCTTGCAGATGGCGATTACAACCGCGAGTCTTTTGCCAAGGATATGGTGATGAGCGAATCCACCCTATATAATAAGGTGAAAGCCACAACAGGGCAAACGGTCATTGCCTTCATCACCAGCATCCGCCTGAAGGAAGCTCAGCGCATCATCCGGTCGAACCCTAACATCCTGATCAGCGAAGTGGCAACCCAGGTGGGCTTCAACACTCCGAAGTATTTCTCCAAATGCTTCAAGAAGGAGTTCGGCATCTTCCCAAAGGAGTATATGGAAGAGCTGAAGAAGGGGTAGCAGCATTTAGCACCATTTAGCTTCAATGCATAAATGCAACGCAGCTTGCTTATATAATGCCCAAAAAACAGTCCCAAACGTTGGGCACTCAGTGCCCACGATACGGGCAACCAGTGCCCAGCACATGGTCTGTCGATGCCCAGTACATGGTCTCTAAGTGCCCATGTAACGGGCATCAAGAGACCAGCCCATGGACCTTATTTAACTGAAATAGTAGACACTTCTCTACTTTTATTCCTGCTTTTCTAGACATAAATTCCCCGAATGGGTGGTTCATGATACTTCTATGAGACTTTAATGATACTTCTTGTAAAAACATCAGAAAAGTCTCATTTTTATATCTTGCTATCAATCAAGCAATTGCATCATTATCAACTCCAAATAATGAGACTTTGAGACTTTTTCTCACAAAAAAAACTTTTTACCTGTACAGTTAGAAAACTTTCAATCTGTACAGGTCGAAATAGTTCATCATTTCTCGCGCTGTGCGAATCGGCA
>OWJS01000329.1_pt1 | contig 18194 bp, 16 predicted proteins | sample 1732961 | NCBI WGS metagenome assembly OWJS01 (sample SAMN05065774, study PRJEB22554) | human gut metagenome | biome: ENVO:2100002; feature: ENVO:00000062; material: ENVO:00002003 | host: Homo sapiens | place: USA
CTTGCTTTCCGCGCCCGTATTCTTGCCAAGACGCACCAAGGCAGCACGCCCAGATTCGAAAAGCGGCGACAAAGCCTTGAGAAGCCGTGCCATCTCTCGCGTCCACTGCGGCGCATGATGGGCAAAATCCCCCTGCTCGTTGAGCCAGCGATCGTATGCGTACGCATGAAGATCCTTGAGAACGGCTTCCGGCGTATCGTAGACATGATGAATATCGCCCGGATTCTGGCCGGGCGTGAGCGAAATCTCACCCGTAAATGCACGATACTGAGCGGGCACAATCGATTCGAACGTATCGACAATGCTGTCGGGAGAGTGATCGTCCTTGAAGAACCTGCGGCAAACGAAGGCGCGGGTTCGCGGCGACAGACCGTGGCAGTCACCAACACGCAGAAGGCGCATGGGAGAGCGCTCGAAATCACCGCCAAGCAGAATCTTGGCGTTGTCTCGATCACCGATCGCATTGTTCTGATTCAGACGATTCTCAAGCGCAGTCACAATAGCGCCCTTGAGGGACGAGCCGGGAACATACGGAACGATCGTGCCGTCCCGGACCGCCCAGATAGCCCTATTGATTTCGAACTGCGTCTTCTTTTGGTTGCCCTGAGGCGCGAGCATCTTCTGATACAGCCTTTCAGCATTGGCGCCGATCGCCATGACCGTGCGCGCCCACGGGCGGAAAACGTCGACATGGGAAGCGTAATACTGATTGATCTTGTAGGGATCGACGCTCGATACGGCAAAACGCAGAGCCGCCATCTCAGCAGATGTCAGCACGGCATCGGAAGGCTCAAAGCCATAAAGAAATCCGCGCTCCCGATCGATCACATAATTGGTCGGCTCGAAGGTTTCGCCGCAGCCGATGTGGATCGGCGAGAGCGGCGTCAGCGCAATCCTATGCGTGGAAAGAAATTTCAATGCCATAGCGTCACTTCAGTTTTATGTTCGTCAACCCGACAATCAATTGCGATCCGGATCCAGTCCGTTCAAGGGCAGAACCGGGCTGTAGCCCTGGTGTACCGCCTCCGGCTGCGCAATGGATACCCGGGACAAGCCTCGTCCGATCGTCAGGAAGGCCTGCGGTTCCTTCGTGGTTACTACTGCGCCTGCCGTGGCAAGCATGATCGGGAATTTGAACGGGCTTCCGGTAAGCGCGAGAACTTCGCCATGTCGGCCAAAGTGGGTCTTCGTCCGATAGAACGTTTCAGCCTCGACCAAATCCGGCACGGCAGAAAGAACAGACGAAGCAAGCGTCACATGCGTTCGACAAGCCTGCTTGAGTTCGATCGTCTCGACCTTTTCGCACAGCTCGAACTTGCCCAGCCCCACGCTTGCATCTCGGCCGAACCCGGACTGTCCAACGCAGGTCAGCGCGTCAAGAAGCATTTCCTGCGTGAAGCGGCTCTCATCGATCACCGCATAGACGGACAAAGGCTGATTCGGATTAAGCCATGTCTGCGGCTTCATGAAGGGAGCGAAACGCCCCGTGACCGTCGTTTCGGAAAGGCGGTTGATTGTGTTGTGCATCACCACCTCCTCGACGCGAAGGCCGCTTCGACAAACCTCCTCGTCCGAACAGGCGCTTTCCTGCCAAGTGAACGGATCATCGTTCAGGGCATCAACCGGAAGCCAGGCCTTCTTCTTGAGATACTTCCGACGCTCGCCGTCGTCGTTCTGCCAAAGATAGTTGGGTAGAGTCGGCAGCGGAACGAAGCCTTCGGGCATCGCATCCGAAAGAACGGCGAAGGGCCTGCCGTCAGCGTATCCGTCGAGGAGTGCAACAAGCCTGTCTTCTCCATAAAGACGATGGACGGCCCAGCAAAGCTGACCGAAGAAGATCTCGCCCAAGAGCGGCGTTCCAAACGGCGTCACCGGCTTGAGCGTCACGCGAATCATCTGCATGCGGCCCCCTGTCTTCAAGCCATCTTGAAGGGATCGATCGCCTCAAACTTCGCCTGATAATCCTCACCGTCAATCGTCAGGTTTTCAAAGGCAATCTTGCCGTAGCCGCGACTGCCGGAACCGCCGATGCTGTCGAGCTCCATCAAACGGAGTCCGGCAAGCACGGTTTTCATCAATTCATCGGTATCGACGTCAAGAACCTTGACGGAGAGACGGAAATCAAACGGCGTTCCGACAACGACACGCTCGGTATAACGCGGGTTTGCCGCCTTGCCGGTAATGCGGTTAATCGAGTTTTCACTCTTGGCTTCTGTCGCAAGCTGGTTGTCTTCATCGAGCTGCGCAGCCCAATCGTCGGACATGTCGCAATCCCAGAAGGAAAGTCGAGTCGGGCCGACATGCTGCGCCTCTTCGAGCGTCAGTTTGTCATTGCCGCCCGCGCCGAAGAGCTTGAGAATAGGCATGACGGCCTCGGGATTTGCAGCGTTCTGATAGTCAGACCATCCCAAAGGAGCTGCCTTGACGGCACCGCTTCGCCACTCCAGAAGACTGCGCATCTTGCCCTTCAAGCTGGAGCCCGGAATATAGGGACGCTGGGTCAGCGGATGGCGGATCACGGCATTGTCAATGCCGCCGATATGCATTTCAGTATCGCCGCCGCCGATGTGAAGACCGGACATGCAGCGAAGGGTGCCCTTGATGGTGACAATTTTTTCGAGCTTCATACAGTTCTCCTGAACCTTCCGATTATTTCATCGTTTCGAGATACTTCATGTAGCCAAGGAAGGCTTCAAAGAAGAGTTTGGCCGTCTTGAGGCGGGCTGGCGTGGTGATCTGTTTGATCAGGTTGTCGATGAGGTTCTTGAACGCATCATCAATGAGCTTGCGCCCCTTGGCATAGGCAGCCTTGGCGCAAATCATCTGAATAAAGGGAAGAAGTTCATTGAATTTTGCCATCTGAGCTTCGGGCGTCTTGGCCGCAAAGATCTTGTCGTGCCACATCACGAGTTCATCGTAGAAGCGACGGATCTGCGCCGGCTTGTTGCACATTTTGCTGGAGCATGCCTGTGCGGCTGCCTGAGCTTGATCAGAAAACAGGTCGGGACTAACCGGTTCCAGCGAAAGTCGAAGGCTTCCGTTTGTTTGAGAGTAATTCATGAGCGATTTTCCTTGAAAAAACGTCACTCGTTGATGCGGCGAACGGCATAGAAAGTATTGGTAAGCGGAATTCGAAGCGCCGCACCGTGCTTTTCCATATAGCCGAGAAGAGTCTGCAAAAATTCGTCGCGTGCGCGCCTCGTATCCGTGCTTTCGGAAACGCGAAGGCGTTCAAACAGACGCGTCGTGTTGTAATACAGCCGGCTTCGCCACATGGCCGCTTCAGGCCTCGACTTGTCGCCGGCCATGTCCAGAATCTGGAAGAGACCGTAGAGATAAGACGTCGTCACGCCATAGCGTTCCGCCGAAGTATCCATAAAATCTTCGGCTTCGGCCAGTGCGGCGAACTGGGTCCACTTGACCGTCTGACCATAAAGCGACACGGCATTCTTGCCGGAACTCTTGGCCTCGCCCAGAGCCTCCTCGGCAATGCGGGCAAGCGTTCGAGACGGCACAGACGGCTTCGTCATCACCATGCCGACGGAAAAATGCACGTCGGGATTTTCAGCGACAAAGCGCTTGAATTCAGCATCAAGCGTACGGGCCAGCTTCTGAGTCTCGCGCCACGGTCCGATCAGGAGGAAGTCGTCGCCGCCTGCAAAGACCGTATAGACATTGCGGAAGCGGTCGGCGCACAAAACCGGAAGATAAACCGCGAAGAAGGCATTCAACGTGCGAGAAAGCGTGGCTGTCTTGGCAAACGTCATGACACGGCTGTCATCAGCCAGACCTCGACGGAAAATAAGACCAAGATTGTCCACGTCGCCCTTGAGCGTCATAAGACCTCGAACGCCCTTATTGTCCTCGGAGTGAGCAAGCGAAAGCGTCTCAAATGTCTTGACTGCTCCTGCAACGAGATCGTCGTCCTCGCCGAATCGCGCATGCTCGTTGAACAGGTCGGTTTCACTGTAGCGAGGAATGTAGCCGTTGATGTTGCGACGGGCAAAACCGTGCCAAAGCACTTCATCGAGCATCTTGGGAAGTGCAAAATCCCAGCACCGAACCATCGCATCTGCGGGCACCTTTCGAGCGACATCACCATTGGCGAAGGCGACTCGATAGCCGAAGACAGGCACCTCGCAGAACTTGAGGTCGAAATTCTTAAGATCCGCTTCTTCCTCACGCGTAATGACCAAATGCGAGCGGCTTGACAGCATCCGACCGATCAGCACCTGATCTCGAGAAATCGGAGACGATTCGCCGTCTGCCTTGCCGTCAGCCGGCAAACGCTCCTGCCACTTGCAGGGGCCATGCGGATAACTTGTTCGGAAGACGGGCTCTTCCATACTTGTGAGATGGAATCGCTGGAACTTCGCACGCTCCATCGTCCGGAAAAGACGATCCGTTAGCGCTTCGTAATTCTTGCCCTTGAAGTCACGGCAGGCGGCAGGCACGGAAGCCAGTCCAATGCCGCAGGTGCCGAACGTATGCTTCAGGAACCAGGCCTCCATTTCTTCACGAACCTTTTCAAGGGCGTCCTGAACAGAAGCCGTATTGGGTGCAACAATCAGGAACTTGCCCGCTGCATTGATGATCTGACTCGTCGACGGCAATTGGAGCGCCTCAAGAACCTTGAGCGCAGCAAGCTCCGTAAGCAGCGAAACATAGAAGGAACGGCCGCGAAGGATCTTGGCAGACTTCTTGTTCGTTTCACTGCCTTCGCTGAAGATGAAATTCTGAATGCCGAAGAAGTCGCCCTGAATCAACAGAAATTTCTGCTCATCCCAGTCGGAGCGTTCCTTGAGCGCCTTAACAGCCTCTTCTCCGGTTTGCTCCTCTTCCTGATGCCAGCGCCAAAGAGCCGCCGCAAGCGCAGCCGTCGCCTTCGAATGGTCGTAGAGGGAGACGTCGGGCTTCACATTGAAAGCCGTTGCCGACGGAATGGCCTGCGTGTAGGTAAGCCAAGCCGAATCAAAAGCATCAAGCCAAAGCGGCCAAGCCGTACGATGATTGCCGGGAATGGCATCGTCGTTGACGTTCACGGCCTTGAGAAAGCCCTGCCAAAGACGGCGGTACTCTGACGATGCCTCGTCCTGAGACTGCTTTTCCAGATCCTTGATGGATTCGGGGAACAGCGACGCGGCTGAAAACGGTCGCAAGGAAAAGCCGCTTTGAAGGGAGTCGTTCGTGATCGGCTTATGAACCTCGCCCAACTGAACCTCTTCAAAGAGCGAACGAAGACGCGTCTGAATGAAAGACTTTCCGGAAGACTTGGCCTGATCGTCTTCATATTCTTCTCGCTCAAAACCTGAAGCCACTCGGTCGGCCGTTGCAACAATCCACTGAAGAAGCGTTCTTGGCGCATGATGGGCGGAAGCCGCATTGACAAGAGAATCCGTCACGTCAGCGTCGGCATCATCAACAGATGCAAAAGGCGCCGAGTCTCCATGGAGAAGATCGGGGACGGCACGCTCGAGAGCGTCAAACGCCAAACCCGTATAGGCGGCATGCTGATGCGTCCACCAAATGCGTCCGCCTTCCTGCCTCTGAGGACAGTAGATCTGCTGATGAAGCTGAAGAGAAGACTGAGCAACGTCAATCTTGGCACGTTGCGCAAACTTGCCAAGATCATGAATAAGCCCGGCAAAGGCTACGCGGCAGGTAGCATCCAACAAAGGTCTCTTCATGTCGGGCACCCTTCCTTTTTTAACAATCAGTTTCAAAAATTTATCACCATTCATGCCGGCACGACAACAGGCGGCTTCCATAACGATGCCTCAATCGTCTATTGAGATATCAAGCCCTTCATGATTTCACGAAACCCCCTGACCTCGGGGCCTTCAATCACCTTGATATTTGCCTTAAGCGCACGTTCCTTCGCCTTTGGATGAAGTTCGCGATAACTCACAAGAACGAGCCTTGTTTTCCTGCCACCGACCTTGCTCAAGGTTTCAAGCTTGTAAACGACTTCCTTGGCCTTCTCAAGATCGTGGTACAAATTGCCGGTCTTGCACTCGACGATATAAAACGTTCCGTCATGCATGAACGCCGCATCAAGTTCGTTCTGTGACGGATTCCTGACCACAAGATTGCCGACGGGCTTGACATTCAAGGCGCTCAGCTCGTTGAAGACATAGCGTTCGAGCCAACCACCGGCGACAAAGAATCGATCATCCTCCGTCGGGAAGCGCAGTGTTCTGCCATTGATCTGAAGGTGCCCCGCAGATTCAAACCAATCGCAGAGCGTATCGAATGCCTGCATGAGATCATCCGACACCGAAGCACTGGAGGCCGTCATGCTTTTGCTCTTCTCAGCCTCGACCGCAAGTTTATTAAGACGAGGCACCACTTCCTTCATGGACGGCGTGGAAAGCAGTTTATGAACAAGCGACTGCTCCTTGGAATTGAGAGATCCCGTCGGATTGCTGTCCGCGACCTTGAAGCCGTATGCCGCAAGATACGTTTCCAGATTCATGCGCATGGCGATCGAACTGACGTTTCGCTGCGCATCCTCCTTATAGGGATCGATAAGACTGATCGTGTTTTTCTGCTCATTCAGATAAAACGTCTGAACCATGGCCGCATACGCAGCCGTCACGGCTCCAATGGCCATGATCTTGGTGCCGCCCGTCACGTTGATGACCGGCTGATCATCCTCGCGGACCATCAGAGCTTCCAGAAAAACATTGCGGCATTCGTTCAGATCGTACGGATCTTGAATGGCAATTCGAGAAACCTTGATCCCAGGCACGGCCTTTTCCATCGCCCCTGCAGCTGGTCAGCAGTCTCATGCATCTTGTGGGATACAAAGAGCACCGCCTCCTTCGGTCGATAGTAAGCAACCGGAAGCAGATTCACTGCCGCCTGCTCTGATACCAGACAAAAGTGCACCTTGCACTTCGCCAACACATCGTCAAGCTGCTGCACTGTTTCTTTCATAAAGGACTCCACCCAACATCCGAGCAATCCGTCGGAATAACTGCATTATCAACCGGATCGACGTGGAGGAGAAAAACGACAAATTTGCGGTTTTTCAACCCCTTCCAATCCCATTCGACAATTATCTCACCCCATTGCGCAACCCCGTTCTTATACTCATCCTCAAATCTTGATCCCTATCGCCAGAGAACCGAGGAGCTACTCATGAGCACCATCTTTATCTCCCGTCATCCCGGTGCAGTCGAATGGATGAAGAATCAGCCCATTCGAGTCGATCGCTGGATGACCCATCTCATCCCGGAAGACGTGCATGCCGGAGACATCGTCATCGGCACACTTCCCATTCATCTCGCATTTGAGGTTTGCAGGTGCGGAGCACGCTACATTGCGCTCGAAATCACCATGCCGGAAGAAAAGCGCGGCAAGGAACTCCCGGCAGACGAGCTCCGTACGCTCTCCTGCAAGCTTGAGGAATTCATCATCAGCAAGCCCGACCCATCCTATGACTCGCCGGCTTTATCTGGTCTTCTATGACGTCTCCGCCCCTCGAACGCTGAAAAAGGCTCGAGCACTTGTCAGCGCCTATTCGGTCTCCAATCAAAAGTCCTTGTTCGAGTGCTGGATGACGAAAGCCGAAGTTCAAAACCTGGCCTCATCCTTTACGGCATTGATCGACCCGAAAACAGACCGCGTTCACATTCTCCAGCTGGAGGATCGTCTGCTGAAGCTTCTCGTTGGGCGCGCCAGAAGATCCGACCCTCAACCTTTCATGGTGCTTTAAAATGACAACGTTATATGTCGACCGCCGAAATCTTTCCTGCAAGATCGAGAACGACGCCCTGGTTTTCTCCGAAGACGGCCAACGCTGCGGCACAATCCCAACCGCTCCCTTGGAACGTGTTGTTTTCCATTGCAATGTGCAAATCGACACGCACAGCCTTGGTCGCCTGGGCAAGGAAGGAATCGGCGTCATCATATTGTCCGGCCGCGGCCATCGTCCGACCCTGTTTCTTCCCTCTCAATACCACGACGCCGAACGTCGGATGGCGCAATACTCCCTCAGTCAAAATCCAGAATACCGCCTCCGTAGAACAACGGACACCATCAGAGAAAAGATCGACGCTCAAAGAGAATGCCTGGAGGCTCTTGCAGCCAATTCGCCCCGCAACGACAGCCACGAAGTTGGAGAAGCGCTGTCAAAAGCTTCCGAAAATCTTGTATTCGCAGGCTCTATCGAGAGCATCCTTGGGATCGAAGGACAGGCTGCCGCAACCTATTTCAAAGCACTGTCAGCATTTGTTCCGAACGAACTGCATTTCAACGGAAGGAACAGACGGCCCCCGAAGGATCCCTTCAACGCCGTGCTATCCCTCACATACACGCTGCTGACATGCGACGCCGCGCTTGCAGCAAATACAGCCGGCCTCGATTCATATGTGGGATTCCTCCATGCATTGGAGTATGGCCGTCATTCGCTTGCATGCGATCTGATCGAACCAGTCAGACCGCAAGCCGATCAATTTGCACTTCAATTGTTCAGCGAGGGCATCCTGACGAAAGACAATTTCGCTACATCAAACCAAGGGTGCCTGCTCGACAAAGCCGGACGCTCGGCCTTTTATCCTGCATATGAAAAGGCCGCTCCCGCCTGGAAATCCATGCTCCGAAAATCCGCGTTGGGTTTGGCCGAACAACTGGTAGCAGACTTCAGGAACAGTCAGTTCCGAATGCCCGCTTATGGACAGGGAAAATGACGTATGACACAATATGTACTTGCTTACGATATTTCCGATCCCAGAAGGCTTCAGAAAGCACATGCCTTCTTGTCATCAGTCGCTCTCCCCATCCAGTACAGCGTTTTCCTTCTGGATGGAAACGAGAGACAATGCCAAGAATGTGTGGAAGCCCTGGAGAAGATCATCGATTTAAAAACTGACGATCTGCGCATTTACGCTTTGCCCGTCAGCGGACTTCGATTTAGCTTCGGCAAATGCTTTCTGCCTGACGGGCTGTTTTACTCGGGGTCTCTTTAGTAAACACGAACCAAGAACAAACGCAACCTATTAAGCCACGTCTTTTGACTTCAATCAAAAACTAATGTGTAACTTTTTATCACACCAAATGCCCAAAAAACAGGCACCAAGATCGCCTCTCGCTCAACCATACCGCACCACCCCCGCTATCCGAATGAAGCCCTGATCTGAAAGGGATTACGACTCTTTTTCTTGTTCTCTTATATGTTCTATTCGGGATCCGAATGAAGCCCTGATCTGAAAGGGATTACGACTTTTTCGACCGGCTGGGAAAGCTTTGCGCACCAATCCGAATGAAGCCCTGACATTCACCGGTCCACCGTGATCTTTGAAAAGAAAGAAATCACGGCGCACGGCAGCATCACTTTAAAAACGATCTGCGCAATGAGCCTGAAGTCACTTTCCTTAAAAAGCCGATGCGCCTTAAGACCGCGCCCAAAATGATGATGAAAACGAAGGCCGAAACCTTCAGAAGAATCTCTGCCATGGCTTTTGCCGCTCAATTGCTCACTGCGGCGCAGAATACGCCCGCGGCTGCGCTTCGTCTCTACGTCAAACGACTCAGGACCGTGCGCCCGCACCAAATTTTGACGGACTCGGACGGCCGTTTCTCCGATAGAATCCGCGTCAGCCTTTAAGCCTGAAAAAGAAAATGACCAAACCCTTGGAAGAGCTTCTGAAACAGACGGAATTTAGCGATGATGACATCGTCCGGCTCCTCGGCCTTACCGCGCCCGAAGACTGTCTGAAACTCAAACGCGCCGCCTACGACCGCACCACCGAAATCATGGGCGACCGCGTCTTTTACCGTGGCCTGATTGAACTCTCCAACATCTGCACCGACAACTGCCGCTACTGCGGCATCCGCAAGGACAACCATGCGGTGAAGCGCTATGAGATGACCAAGGAGGAGATTCTCTCGCAGGCTAAATGGGCGGCGGACCACGGTTACGGCTCCATCTGCCTGCAGGCCGGTGAAAGACGCGATCCGAAGTTCGTGAATTTCATTGCGGAGTGCTTAAGGGACATCCATAAGTTAAGCGTGAGCCCGCAGCTTCCGGAAGGGCTCGGTGTCACCATCAGCCTCGGCGACCAGACCAAGGAAACCTATGAACTCTGGGCCGAGGCAAGCGGCAACCGCAAAAACCTCCGGTACCTCTCGCGCTTTGAAACGAGTAACCCGAAACTATTTGAACTGCTGCACAGTGCGCCGGGCAACCACGAGAAAAACCTGGCGCGCCGCTTTCAGTGCTTTAAGTATTTAAGGGAATGCGGCTATCAGCTGGGAACGGGCGTCATGATCGGCATCCCGGGGCAGACCCTCGAAGACCTCTGCCGCGACATCCGGCTCTTTCAGTCGCTTGACGTTGACATGATCGGCATGGGCCCTTACCTTAAAAGCGAAGGCGCGGACTTAAAGGAACTCGGGCAATTGGCACCCGAACCTCTGATGCAGCTTGCGCTCAACATGATTGCCGTGGTGCGGCTTGTATTGGGTAACGTCAACATTGCGGCGGCCACGGCTCTTCAGGCCCTCCGGGACGACGGACGCGAAACGGGCATTGAATACGGCGCCAACGTCGTGATGCCCAACCTCTCGCCCCAGAAGTTCCGCCCGGGCTATCAGCTCTACGACAACAAGCCCTGCATCAACGACGAACCCACGCAGTGCGCCGACTGTCTGGAAAAGCGCATCGCAAGCCGCGGCCGCAAGGTGGGCTGGTTCATGATGGGTTCTTCACGGCGGTTTCGCGAGCGTATCGGTCTCACGCCCCAGGAGGCGGTGCCGGAAGCGGCGAAAAAGCACGACACGACGGTGCTCCCTGCTTTTACCGAAGACACCGGCAAACGCCGTATTCCGATCGTGGCGCGCGCCTGACAATCAGAAGACGGGCTGGTAAAATTTCCGCCCGTCTTTTTTATTGTCCGGATCCCGTGAAACTGCCGGCATCCGGCCTTTCTTTTTCTTTTTTTACTGAGGTCAGCGGCCCATGCGTGCACGCCAATTTTTCATCTCGACCCTGAAGGAAGCTCCCGCGGACGCGGAAATTCCGAGTCAGGAATTTTCCATCCGTGCCGGTCTCATCAAGAAGATCGCGGCAGGCGTCTACACGATCATGCCCATGGGGCTGCGCGTGGTGCAGAAGATTGAAAACATCATCCGTGAGGAAATGAATGCGGCAGGGGCCGTGGAACTCGCAATGCCCATCGTGCAGCCCGCGGAGCTTTGGCAGGAATCGGGCCGCTGGAACAAGTACGGACCGGAGCTGCTGCGCTTTAAGGACCGCCATGAACGCGACTTCGTGATTCAGCCCACGTCCGAAGAAGTCATTACGGCCGTGGCGCGCGGCGAAATCACGAGCTGGCGCCAGATGCCGGTGAATTTCTATCAGATCCGAACGAAATTCCGTGATGAACGGCGGCCGCGCTTCGGCGTAATGCGCGCCCGTGAATTCATCATGAAGGACGCCTACTCCTTTGACCGGGATGCTGAAGGCGCTTCAAAGTCCTATGACGCGATGTACAAAGCCTACAACCGTATTTTTGAACGCATGGGCCTTGTTTTCCGTCCGGTGAGAGCCGACACGGGCGCGATCGGCGGCAGCCGCTCGCACGAATTCCAGGTGATTGCCGACGTGGGCGAAGACGTCATTGCCTACTGCCCCGAGAGTGCCTTTGCCGCCAACATTGAACTGTGTGAAGCCAAATCCGTTCTGGGCGACCGTAAGGCCGCGGCGCAGGAGATGAAGAAATGCGCTACGCCCGGCAAGGAAAAGTGCGAAGACGTTGCCCCCTTCCTCGGCATTGACCTTTTACATTGCGTAAAGTCCGTGGTGCTTGCCGCCGACCGAGTGAACGACAAGGGCGAGGCGCTCCCCGCCAAGATTGTCCTCGTGCTGCTTCGGGCCGATCACGACCTCAATGAAGTCAAGGCCGGCAAACTCCCTGAACTGAAAGACGGTTTCCGCTTTGCCACCGAAAAGGAAATCGCCGAACACTTTGCGGGCGCAACGCCCGGGTCCCTGGGTCCCGTGGGCGCCACCGACCTCACCGTTTACGCCGACCTCACCGTTGCCGCGATGTGCGACTTCTGCTGCGGCGCGAATGAGACGGGCTACCACTACACCGGAGTCAATTTCGGGCGCGATCTGCCTGAGCCCAAGGTTGCCGACCTCCGTAACGTCGTTGAGGGCGATGTGAGCCCCGACGGCAAGGGAGAAATCAAGCTGCAGCGCGGCATTGAAGTGGGTCACGTCTTTTACCTCGGCAACAAATACTCCAAGGCCATGAACGCGACCTACCTCGATGAAGCGGGCAAACCGCAGTTTCTCGAGATGGGCTGCTACGGCATCGGTGTGACGCGCGTCATGGGCGCTGCAATCGAACAGCGTCACGACGACAAGGGCATCATGTGGCCTGCGGCAATCGCTCCCTTTGAAGTCGTGATCTGCCCGATGAATTACACGAAGAGCGAAGCCGTGCGCGTTGCCGCCGACAAACTCCACGATGAACTGAAGGCCAAGGGCGTTGACGTGATTCTGGACGACCGTGACGTACGCGCGGGCGTGATGTTTGCCGACTGGGAACTGATCGGTGTGCCGCACCGCATCGTGATCGGCGAGCGGGGTCTTAAGACCGGTGAAGTCGAATACGTCGAGCGCACGAAGATGGACGACAAGGTGATGGTAAAGCTCGATGATGCCGTCACGTTCCTCACAAAGGCTCTTGATAGGTAAGCAGGATCACCGGGCGGCTGCAGAGGGTTTTGCAGCCGCTCATAATTTGAAAAAATGTCCCCTATGCGGCTAAAAAGTCAAGAAAAATCGGGGAATTTTCACGGATTACTTACTTATTTACGCCTAAATACGGCACAATAGCAGTGGATGCGTTTCGACAAGCGGGACAGCGTCTCAGTTTTTTTGAATATTTGCGGGAGAATTATCTTGGAATCCCTCAAGCCTCTGGTCCGGGTTATCGATGACGACGACGCGATGCGCCGTTCCTGGGCTTTTCTGATTGAAGGCGAAGGCTGGGACGTCGTGACCTACTCCGACGCCCTGGACTTTATTGCAAGCAACGATTTTCAGCGTCCCGGCTGCCTCGTTCTTGACGTGCGCATGCCCCGCATGAGCGGCCTGGAACTGCAGGACAAGATGCAGGAATTGGGCATTGATCTGCCCATCATCTTTATTTCCGGTCACGGCGACATTGATATGGCCGTGCGCACCCTCAAGCAGGGCGCATCGGACTTTCTGCAAAAGCCCGTTGACGATCAGCGGCTTCTTACCGCCATCGGCAATGCGGTCATGAAAAACCTCAATCACCGCCGCACCGAAATGGAGCTTTCCGACTTCCGTAAGTCGCTTGAGCAGCTCACGCAGCGTGAACGCGAAGTGATCCGCATGGTTGCGCAGGGCATGAGCAACAAGCAGGTTGCCGAAAACCTCGGCATCAGCGAAAAGACCGTACAGGTGCACCGCGGATCGGCTTACCGTAAGCTCGACCTCCATAACGCCGCGGAAATCGCACGGCTTTTGCTGCGCTCGGGCGATCCGCTTTAAGCTTTGCTCTCAGACAGGCTCCTTCTTTGGAGTCTGAAACAGGCAGTTTCCTTTCTTGGGGATTCTGCCTGCTTTTTTCTCTTTTGATTTCTGGCCCGCCGTTATGCCCGAAAATCTCCGCCACTCGCTTCTGCTTCTGATTACCGCCACCATCTGGGGTACCGGCTTTGTTGCTCAGGCGCTCGGCATGGAACACATCTCCCCCTTTGCCTTTACCTGGGGGCGCTCGGTGATCGGCGCGGCCTTTGTGTTTGCCATACTCCCGGTCTTTGACCGCCTGCGCGGCATGACTCCGGCCTCAACGAAAAACGTCTGGAAAGATAAAACACTCTGGATCGGGGGCTTTGCCTGCGGCACCATTCTCTTTATTTCCGAGTCGCTGCAGCAGTTCGGGCTTTTGGGAACGGAGGTCGGTAAGGCGAGTTTCATCACGAGCCTTTACATCGTCATTGTCCCGGTAATCGGCATTTTCATCGGGCGCCGCTCGAGCTTCAACATCTGGCTTGCGGTTATCCTGGCGGTTGCGGGCCTGTGGTTTCTCTGCATGAAACCGGAAACCGGGTTTACTCTGAGCCTCGGGGATTCGCTCGTTTTAGCCTGTGCCCTCTCTTTCAGTTTTCACATTCTCGTGATCGATCACTTTGCGCCTAAAACGGACGGCGTGAGGATGAGCTGCATTCAGTTTGCCGTGGGCGGCGTCTGGGGCTTTATTCTCATGATGTTCTTCGATCCGCCGACACTCAAGGACCTGTGGGATGCCGTCTGGATGCTCCTTTACGCCGGTATTTTGAGTAACGGCATTGCCTACACCCTGCAGATCGTGGGACAAAAGGGGCTCAACCCGACGGTGGCGTCCCTCATCATGAGTTTTGAAGCAGTCGTGGGGGTTCTGGCCGGGTGGCTCTTTATGAACCAGGCGCTCACCGGCCGCGAGCTCATCGGCTGCGCCGTGATGGCGGCGGCAATTGTCCTCGCGCAACTGCCTGCCAAGTGGTTCGGACGCTGAGTCAGTCGCCGTAAGGGCGGCAGAGCGTCAGAAGTTCTCCCGTGAGCTTTTCTTCAAGCGCAAAGCGGATCGTCATGGGGCGATTGCCGGTATGCGACAGGTACTTGACCTTCCCGAGGCACACATAGGGATCGGCAATTTTCCCCTCACCCTTAAATCCGCGGACAAACAGCACAATGTCGCTCGCCCGCTCGGCGTGGTGGATATAGCGCTCACCCGTGGGCGACGTATCCGTTGTTGAATTTTGGCTCTGCCACTGAAAGACGGTGTCGGTAAGCGCCAGATCCTCATAAAGCGTATTGGCGGTAAAGTGCTTTTCGCTTTTGTTGATCGTCACAAAAAAGACGTCAACCCGCTTTTCCGGAATCCAGAGTACGCCCGCCTGCAGGTTTTTCTGCTCCGGTTTCAGTGCCGCCAGAACCGCGCTTCGGTGATAGGTTCCGTGCACCTTAAGGTATGTTCCCGCCACACCGAGATCCTTCATTTCCCTGCGGCAGGATTCGGCTTTGACCGTGAGAAGCGTCCGGATCTCGTCGGTAAGCCACGCCACTTGCCGCAAGCTCTTTAGGCGTGCCGCAAGATAAGCGTTCCCGTCACAAGGCAATGCCTCATCCCAGATAAGCCGCACAAAAGCCCGCAGCGCGGAGTTTTCAAGTTCGTCAGCCGGAACGCCGGAATCGTCCGCAAGCAACCCAACGATGGTCTTACCCCAAACCGGATCCTCGGTTGTCGCAAGCCGAAGGAGGGCTTTGCCGAGTTTTGCCTGCGTGATCCCCTCCGGCAGCGGCCGGTTAATGTTCGAACCGCATGCCGCGTCCCAAAGCAGCCTAAACGAGGCAAACATATCGCACGCCCTGTCATAAAAGTCCGAAAGTGAGAGTTCAGCAAACCTGAGAAACGCCGCGAGGTCCGCGCTCCTGCCTTCTGCCATAAAGCTTTGCGCGAGATTGAGAAGTCCTTTTTTGCCGGTAAAGCACTGCCTGATATTTTCAAGCACCGTTTCTTTCGCGACGCGTTCCATCGTAACCGAGCACCCCGCGGGCAGCGCATCAAATCCGTTCATGATCTGCCGGACAACGCCCGTGTCGGCCGTGCGTAAGAGTGCCCTGTAGCGCGACTCAAAACTGAAACGCCGGTTTCCTGCGGCAACAAAGTCAAGCACCGTGAGTACATCTTTCTGCGGGTACTTTCGCAAGCCCTGCCCCAACTGCTGGAGAAAGACCGTGAGGCTTTCCGTCGGACGCAGAAAAACCACCGTATTAATGCACGGAAAGTCCGCGCCTTCGCTTAAGACGTCAACCGTGCAGAGTATTTCCACCTCCCCTTTTTCGAGTCGCTCTTTGACACGTTCCCGGTCGGCTGAGGGCGTTTCGGCAGTGACCGCCATCGCCTTATAGCCCTGCGCGGCAAGCATTCCTGTCACGTAGCGCGCGTGCTCCTGCGTGACGCAGAAGACGACGGCCCGCAGTTCCTCTTTTTCAGGCGCATAGGTTTCAAGCGCCGTAAAGAAGGCCTGCGTCCGGACTTTGGAGCTGTTCCCTTGGGTATAGCGGTTTTCCAGAGCCTTAACATCAAAGTGCCCGCTTCGCCACGGGATGTCCGCGAGGCTCACGGGGTCCGTGAGCACAAAGTAGTTAAAGGGTACGAGGAGATTCTGTTCAATGGCTTCTGGAAGCCGGATTTCTGCCGCAATACGGCCGTCAAAGTAGCCGAGAATGCTGCGGCCGTCGGCGCGCTCGGGCGTGGCGGTAAGGCCCAGAAGAATTTTGGGCGTAAAGTACTCGAGCACCGTGTCGTAAGAGTCTGCAGCCGCATGGTGCGTTTCGTCCGCCACAACCATGTCAAAGTGGTCCCGGGCAAAGCCCGTGAGATTCACCGGATTTTTGAGTGTCTGCACCGAGGCAAAGACCTCGCGGTTGTTCGCGGGCTTTGCGTCTCCCGTCATCAGTGAGCCGAAATTGGCGTCCCGCAGGATGCTTCTGAAACAGGCCTGTGCCTGCAGCAGAATTTCTTTGCGGTGCGCAACAAAGAGAAGCTTGGGGCGGATGCCGTTTTTAATCTGCCGCTGATAGTCAAAGGCGGCAATCGCGGTTTTACCCGTACCGGTCGCGGCCACCACGAGGTTTCGTGTGTGGCCCGCGGAGCGCTCCGCGGCAAGCGCTTCAAGCACCGCGGCCTGATAGGGATAGGGCTCAAAACTCCCCCACGTCACGGGAGCTGCCGGATCTCTTTTCCCGCCACAGGCTTCGCGCTTTAAAGCCGTCCGCAGACGCTCATCGTCCCGACCCGGGACAAACGTCTCAAAGCGCGCATCCGACCAGTAGGCTTCAAAGGTTGCGGCAGCTTTGGCGAAAATCTCGGGCGTTTCTTTGGCGGCAAGTTTAAGGTTCCATTCAAGGCCGCCCGTAAGCGCCGCCCCCGAGAGGTTGCTTGAGCCGATGTAGGCCGTGCTGAAACCGGTCTCACGGTGAAAAAGATAGGCCTTGGCATGGTGGCGCGTGCGGCTGCCGCTGTACTCGATGTGGATTTCGGCGTTCGGAAGTTTTGCGAGCATCTCCACGGCCTTGACTTCGGTAGCACCGATGTAGGTGGTCGTAATGACTCTGAGGCGGCCGCCCCGCTGCGTAAAAGCCTTGAGGTCATCGTAGAGGCGGCTTACCGCTGAAAAGCGGATAAAGGAAACAAGCCAGTCGATGCGGTCGGCAGAAGCAATCTCCCGCTTGATTTCGCTCGCAAGCGCCGGATCGGTTTTGGCCGTGCCCGTCAAAAGCGCGGTGTGCGCGACCGACGTCTGCGGGCGGGCTGCGGCGGCAGAGGTCATCTCCCGCACTTCGGTTAAAAGGCGGTCTTCTACGACCGTGTCGGCGCATACGAGCGCTTCCCCGCTTTTCTTAGCCACAAAGTCCCGGGCCGTGCGGCTTAAGAGGTTCACAAGCGCCCGGGCTTCTTCGGCAGAGTCACAGTGCGCTAGGGCTTCCTTCACCGTACGGGCCGCATAGTCCGTGTAGATGCGGCTGCGTTCCGCAGGATCCACGGCCTGCGATTCGGCTGCGAGATGCCGCCCGGCAAGTCCCTGCAGTTGTTCGTTGACTGAACGAGTGAGAAGCGACTCGTACAAACCTTTTTTGAGCTCAGCCGGCATACGCACCCCGTTTTCAAAAAAACACACTGCCGGCAGCTTACCAGAAGCGCCCGGGTGCGCTCTGCTTTAGCGGAAAGCGCCAAAGAAAAACCGCCCCGAAGGGCGGTTGATACTGGCTCAGCGCAACTTACTCGGCGCTGCCGGGGAGCTTATCCTCAGCGTCGGGGAGGTAATTCTTATTGAGAACCTCAGCCTTGTGCTTGGCGCGAAGCTGTCCGTAGTAGGCCGATTCATCGGCCCGCGAGAGCATCTGCTGCAGCTCGTTTCTTAAACCGGACAAAGCCGCTTCCGTCACTTCCGGCGTTTCGCTCTTTGTGATTTTCACGATGCGGTAAACGTTGCCGTCAGCCACACCCACGTAGGCGGGAAGCTTCGTGATATCGGCGCGCATCACGGCGTTCACAAGATTAATCGTGGCGTTACCCGGCGCACTGCGCGAAACAACCGTGGGGTTCACGAACTTTGCCTGTGCCATGTCTGTCTCTTATACACATCTCCGAGCCCACGAGACG
>OWJS01000332.1_pt1 | contig 18149 bp, 10 predicted proteins | sample 1732961 | NCBI WGS metagenome assembly OWJS01 (sample SAMN05065774, study PRJEB22554) | human gut metagenome | biome: ENVO:2100002; feature: ENVO:00000062; material: ENVO:00002003 | host: Homo sapiens | place: USA
AGAAAACTTTATTATTTTCCGTTGCATTGGCAGGGCTGATGCTCGGTTCTTGTTCAAGTAGCGATGATCTGAATGGTGGTGGTAACAACTCAGGTTTCAATGAGAATGGTGATGGTTATGTTGCTGTTGCCATCAATCTTCCAACACAGAACCCTGGAACTTCACGTGCCAATGATAATTTCAAAGATGGCACTGCTGAAGAGTATGAAGTAAAAGATGCTAAGCTTTTGCTTTTTAATGGTGCGGATGAAGCTAGTGCAACCTTTGTACAGGCGTATCCTCTCACATTAACTTCTGATACTCCTGGAGCAGCAGATAAGCAAATTACTACCCGTTATCAGCAGACTGTTAAGATTAGTAGTTCGGGGCTTACTAATAATATTTATGCTTTGGTAGTTTTGAATGATAATGGCCAGAGCTATACTGTCGGTGATAAAATGTCTAAAATCCTGACAGTTAATTCTTCTGACCTCAAAAACACTGGCTTTTTGATGACTAATGCTCCATTATCAACAAAGGTAGGTGCTAATCCATTTGATGGCAAAGTAAATACTTTAGTACCTGTTACGTCTGATAATATTCAGAAGACTCCGGAATCTGCAGCTTCACATGCTGTAGAAATCTCTGTAGAGCGTGCTTTAGCTAAGGTTGAAATGGGAACAGCCATGACACCAGTACAGACAACAGATTATACTGGTACGGTTACTGAAGTAACAGGTGTAAAAACAGCAGGTAAGAAACTTTATTATACTGTTACCGGTTGGGAGTTGGCAAATACCAACAAACAGACTTATTTTACTCGCAACTGGACAAATGATTGGGCTTCATATGAAGCTGCTGGTGCAACATCTAAATACCGATTTATTGGCACAACGAGTTTGAACGATGATACAGCGATCCCTGCTTCAGAGTTGTATCGTACCTATTGGGCTATTGACCCTAATTATGATGCATTTACAGCTGGTGCCTTAGAAAACTCTCAAGCTACTTCCACCGATCGGACAACGATTAAGTATTGCTTAGAGAATACATTTAATGTTGCAAATCAGAAGATTAAAAGTACTACTTGTGCTATTGTTGGTGTTCAGTTATTTACAGCAGATAATGACGCAGCACCTACCAAGTATACTCCTATGACAGATTTTTATACTGTCGATTCTGATCCTACTGTTGTATATGATAAAACGACTATCGAGAAATTGATTCTTGCCCGATATGTTGCTCAAAACGCTTCGGATTTGAAAACTCATATTTCTGGTACAGTCAGTGCACAGGATTTGTTGACAGTATCAGAAACTTCTTCTGATGCGGGTGTTGTCTCTTATACCGTAACAGCTAAAAGTGATAGCCGTTGGACGACTACACCTACGACAGAACAGTTAGAAAATTGGAAGAGTGGAGTGGAAGTTAAAGACTTAGAGCATGTTAAGAGTGGTATTAATTACTATTATGTTCCAATTCGTCATTTTGATAATACTGAGACACCTTGGTCTGCCGATGGTAAAACAACATCTTATCCTAATGCAGATGGTAAGGCAGAACAAAACTGGCTAGGTCGATATGGTGTGCTTCGTAATAACTGGTATGAAATCAGTGTTTCCGGCATAAAGGGATTTGGACATGCTACAATACCTGATTTGAGTAATATTCCGGATGATGATGATAATTTGAAGGAGTATGTATCTGTCAAGATCAACGTCCTTTCATGGGCTAAGCGTACACAGGGAGCAACTCTCGGTGAGTAATATAAAATGATAAATATAGAAAACTATAATTGATTAGCGATATGATAGCGCAGAAGATAAATAAATGGTTGAAGGGTGTCATGGCGGCTGCCATGACCCTGACCGTCGCGACCTCATGCCACGATATGTGGCACCAGGACTACAGCGATTGTCCTAATGGTGTATATGTGAAGTTTAAGTATGATTACAACCTCCAGCGTGCCGACATGTTCAACGACCATGTTGGACAGGTAACGCTGTATGTATTCGACGAGAACGGAAACTATATAACCCAACAGACCGAGACGAATTCTGCGCTATCATCGCCTCTCAAAGACCCAAATTATATGATGCACGTCGAGAACCTGCAGCCAGGTAAATATCAGTTCCTTGCCCTTGCCGGACAGAATGCTTACGCCGACCAGTTAGCTTCAGGTCGTGCCAAGTTCGTTCGTACCGCTCCATCGGCTACAGGAGATAAGATGCAGAAACTGGAAGTGAATCTCGACCATGAAAATAAGGGAGAGTATGATGAGGTTGTCAACAACAGCCTTCCTCTCGATACCCTCTGGCATGGTAAACTGCTGGAGGCAGTAGAGGTATCATCCTCAAAACCTTCTTATGCAACCATCCCTCTGGTGCGTGATACCAAGAAGATTAACGTAGCGCTTCGTGACCTTGACTCTCCTCAAGACATGGATGTCAACGACTACACAATGACCATCGAGGACCATAATGCCCGCATTCTTTGGGATAACTCTCTCGATGAGAGCCGTAAACTCATTTATACCCCTCATGCCACATGGAATACGGTAGATGAGACTGAGCAGGGCAAGATAGCCCATGCTGACTTTATGACTTCCCGCATTCTGAAGCACGAAGATTACAACCTGGATGGCCGACTCCTGATTAAGAGCAAGGAGACAGGAAATACGGTAGTGAATGTAGATTTACCAGACCTCTTGAGTCGTCTTCGCACCAGCGAGGAGTACAGTTATAGTGCACAGGAATTCCTAGACCGTGCCTACGATTACAAACTTCAGTTCTTTATCCAGGGTGGCAAGCTCAAGTATTGTTTAATCACCATCAGCGTGAATGTACTGAGTTGGAGTAAGCGCATCCAGTTCGAAGAACTCGGAAAATAAAGTCCTACCAGGCTTTTAGAAAGCCGATATAAAAATAAAATGTATGTTTAAGATGAAAACGATAATCTGCTCATTGCTAGCCCTTTTGCTGGTGATGTCGTTCGCATCCTGTGCGAGCGACAACACTTGCGACTTGCCTATTGCGAACAATAATAGCAAGGTGTTTTTATCAGTTTCTGTAAACGTAGCTGGTGAGGACTCTAAAACAACAAGAGCAGATGTTGATAAAACTTTTGACCCAACCCCTTTTGGAGGAGAAGATGGCAATGGTGATCATAAAGGAGAAACTTATGAGCGAGCAGTAAGTAATATGTCTATGCTGTTCTTTCATTCAGACAAGACAGATTTGACAGATGACAAAACTACCATAGATCGTGTAATCTATTTTCCGACAGTAACTCCTGATGGCAAACGTACCATAGCTGTAGAGGTTGATCCGAAGTTTTTGAAAGATACCAATCTTCGTTTCCTGGTCATCGCTAATGTTGGTGATTTATCAGATTATCGTGGCCGTAAGTTATCAGAAGTGCGAGAACAGTTGATTACTGATGTTTTTAAGCGCACCGATGATGCTACCTTTACCAAAAAAGGAGAATTAAGCGGCTTTTCAGCATTCGTTATGTCTTCACGTGGACAGAGTTCTTTAAGTAAGAAATCTGGTAGTGGTACAGAAACTGATCCTTATTTGATCGACCATCAGATTGAGCGTCTGGCTGCAAGAATAGATATTATGCCCCATGTTCAGCGTTATAAGTTAGATGACAAGACCCACTTGTGCAATTATTGCTATAATGTTACTCAGACGGCAGGAACCGATATAATCGGTGGATTTGTATTAGAGTACGTTCGTCCTTATAATGTGTTGACCTCTAAGGAATATGTCTTCCGGCGCACAGCTACGGATGCATCATTAGCTAATTTAAAGTATCTGGGGTTGGAAGAAGCTGATGGCAAGAAGCAAAACACTAATTATGTTGTAGATCCAACATCTCAAGATAAGAGTTTAGCTACTTTTAATTATCCTAAAAATACTAGCGAGAATTGGGCAAACGCTTCTTATGAGTCTTTTTATCAGACTCGTGATGCCGGAAAGACCCATTCTCATTCTAACGGTTCAAGGGCTAGTGATACAAATCCCTACGATCCCGAGACCGCCTATTATATCTTGGATTACGTAAAAGAGAATACCTCTTTCGATAATAATGAACAATATGCAACAGGGCTTGTCTTTAAGGGTAAGTATTATGAGGCAGAAGACTGGGATGCAGTAAATGCGGTACCGAAGACAGGTCATGAATCGAACGGAAAAGACAAGGCTTACACCTACGTCATTCGACATAGCGACCCTACGGGTACAGGTACAACTTCCGACCCAATGCATTACGGCATAGTCCGCAATAACATCTATCGAGTTCGTATCGATGGAATTACTGGAAAGGGACCGGATGGAATGAAGATTACCCTCAACGTGAGAAAATGGGCAACCTATACTCACGACGAGACAACAATGTAAAAATGAAATAAACAGATAAACAGAAAGTATAGTTTGAACTTAAACTTTCAAAACAATGAAAACGATTAAGACGATACATACGGCATTGATTCTGATGGTGCTAGCCTTTATGACGGCTTGCTCCACAGATAGTGCAGACCCTATACAGGGAGACAGTGGAGGCGATAACCCAGGCGACAAGATTACCGTTCACATGACTCTTTCTACAGCTCCTTCTTCCGGAACAAGAGCTAGTTTTTCATGGGAAGATGGCGTAGATGCAGAAAACATGAAGAGTTGGGTAGTAGCCTTTGTAAAAGACAACAAGGTTGTTTCTTTTGCAGAGAACAACAATGTATCGGATGGTAATCGTATTAAAGATGATGTTACGATAACAGATCTTCCTAAAGAGAATGCCACCTATCAGGTCTATTCCTTTGCCAATCTTACAGCTGCAGAACTAGGTATCTTTAAAGGTGCAGAAGTTCATTTCGACAACAAGGAATGGAAGATGAACGGCAATGGCTTCAATGTGAATGCCATAGACTGCAAAGGTATTCCAATGAGCAATAAGCAGGAAGTAACGGTAGATGCTTCCGGTAAGACTGATAAAAACGAACTTTGGGTAGTAAGAATGCTGGCGAAGGTTACACTCCAGTTTAAGAATCCAAGTTCTACTCCTTTGGTAATCAATGATATTACGTTGAGTGATGTAACTTCAAATCCTTCAGCTGATGTTAATAAAGAAGGTAACATCATGTTGTTGCCAAAGCATTCAGATGCTTCCGGAACCTCTGGTACTACTGGTTCATCTAACCTAACTGGTGCAGATAAGGATTTGGTTAAATGTATTCCGAATCTGGTAAAGCAGGCTGCAACGGAGAATTATACTTATAAGCTGACTAAGACAATACCAGCGAAGGTAGATAAATACGAAACAGAGAATGAGATTTCATTCTATGTGAATGAAAGCGCAGCGGGCAATACTTCCAAGTATTTCATCATCAACCTGAATACTTCAGCAGGAGTCAAGCGTTACGCCTTGTTCAAGGATTGGACAACGATAGCTCGCAACGACCATCACATTCTACCAATCTCTTTAGATGATTACAAGTTGAAGTTTGATGTTCAGTCCTTCACTGCCATCGGTCTCTATCCATCCATAACAGATTACGGAACCACTCTTTCCTACACCTGTAATTACCCGGAAGAGGAATTCCATATCCAGCCAAAGGTAGTAAAAGGTGATGACACAGATGTGACTGGAACCATCGATTATGACAATGTAAAATGGGAGTTAATCCCCGAAGGTATGGCAGATGCCGCTGCTGCCGAAACGAATGCCAAGCTGGTTTTTAAAACTCTTCCATCATGGAATACGACCACCGGCTATTTCGAAGGTATCTTCAATGATGACAAAGCCGACAAACAGAGCGCCCTCTACGAGGTCACCGTCCCTGTGCCAGGTGAAACGAGCAAGTATCTAACATACAAGATACTTTTCACCAAGGATTTGAGAAGCTATGCTGCTCGTAAATATACGAGACAGAGTTACTATTTCAGAACAAAACAATAATACTTATATTAAAAAACATTGAAGCTTATGTTTAAGTCTAAGATTTTTAATAGTGTAATGAGATATATGTTGGTAGCAATGCTTGCATTGCTGCCAAATGCTATATGGGGACAGAATGTCTTTTTAAATGATGTACATAAGGTTAACATTAACTTATGTGACATCATGTGGAAGAATAATGCTTTTGCATACGATTATGCTTTGATTTATTTTAAAGATAAAGATGGCAATCAAGTTTCTTTAGATAATTTCGGCTTAGCTCGATGGGGAAATAATTCTGATTCTGATTTTGATTACAGTATTTCTAATGAAGGAGTTAAGAAAGTTGGAAATTATTATATGTTTTCACAGAATGATTATTCATGGGGTGATAAAGAAAAACTTTTTAATTTCACTTTTTCTAATGACGAATTAGACTTATCTGGATATCAAGTTATATTTAAGGCTTCAAATACCAATGATTTTGAGTCGGATAAAGAAACTGCTGATATAACCAGAACTTATCAGCTTTATTCTCAGAGAGATATTGATGCTGTAACTTTCACCAAGGCAACTGCTCCTACTTTGGTGAAATCTGCTTATGCTTTAAAAGAAGGAAACAAATGTATCTTCAGTGGTGCTTCTATATATGATGAGATTAAATCTATCTTGGGTGTTTCGTCTAAAGAAGATATTAAGGACTTCTATATACGTTGGACTATAAAGCATACAGATGACACCAAAGTAGATAATCTTACTGTCTCTTCAGGAAAAATACAGAAGCGTAAGGATTTTGACTATATTTACTTTAATAATACAGGTTCCTCAATCCAAGCAAAAGACTTGGATGTTACCTTAGAGTTGCCTAGTAGTGAGTCTTGGGATAACATAAAATTATCTTTTGTTATTTCCAAAAATGTCTCTGAATTGACTACTAAATATGGTGTTGTTGAGAAGGAGCCAACTTTGAATGCAAAGTTTAATGTTCAGCTTTTGGATAATAAGTATAGCATGCCTTTCAATCATTATGTAGGCCATGCTAATACTGCATTTGACGAAAAGGGTAGGCAGCAGACTGCTGAATGGGAGTACTATGTCTATGTGAAAGATGCTAATGAGCAAGTAGAGTTAGTGCTGCCATTCGATGAGTATGAAAATAGCGGAAAAGATCTTGAACCACAAGGCTATTTCAGATGGTATGATTTAAAGACAGATTTAGCTAGTAATAATTTTCGTCAAAACTCTGGAACAAAACCGACTCTTCTGAATTCTATAATATCAGGAGGAAAGAACTATGGTTTGTTTGCTTACAAACTTCAAAAGGCAGATAAACCATGTAGCGATAATATCGGTGTTACATATACTGCACCAGCAGAAGCTTCATCTGAAGGGTGGGCTGGTGAAGACATCGCCTGTGATGTGAGCCGTTATATTGATGGTTTGGATGCAACAAAAACTTATCTTGTACATGAGCCAACGCTCTCTATCAGATACATTTTCCATATCCGTTCTGCCAAGAAGTTAGCAGACGACATTATGAATACAGCTATTGGCAAAAATCTTGAAAGAGCAGGTTATAGAACTTATGAGGATGGTAAGTATATAACAGTTGGTATGAAGGATAAAAGTTCTTCTGTTGTTACTCTTCGACTGGATTTATCAGATGCAAAGAAATATTATTTCCATCCATTGGCTGATGGTATATATAAGAAAAATGGTTCTTCAGAAGGTTTCACTCATCGGGTATATTATGTAGATGAAAAGGACAAACTCGTAGAATCCAACTTCGATAAAAATAAATTATGCAAGGCAACTAAGATTGAATGGTGGGCATACGATAAGACCAAGACTTATTGCCGCAATTTAGGAACAACAGACAAACGCTTCTTTGATTTAACGATGGAAAATCTTGGAAAACTACCGTGGGCGTCTGTATCTATGGATGGATCTTCGAAGAGTTTTACATTTACCTATGGAGATCCTGTATTCATAGTTGCATATGCAATGGATGATGACGGAAACCGTTGTCCTATTGCCAATTTCGATGTTCGATTCATGAATAATCATCCGATGACTAAAGAGGAGATCGTTAAAAATGGATTGAATAACAGACTGATTAGTTATCTTGACGAGCATTATAAAATGGCTACCAAGCCAATTACATTTGATGATGATGATGTAGAACAGACTGTGTCTGCTCCTACAAGTCCGGATGACAACCAGGACCGATTACCATCTAAATGGGATCGCCGTGCTTATAGTTTCGTATATCGTGATTTGATTGACTGCGATGCTTCTTGGTGGGTTAACCTGGGGGAAATCGGTCATTCTCCACTTCATGGAGATTATTGCTTGTATAAATCTGCCAATGTTAATGGTATTTCCGGTAATGGTGAGACACTTAAAGATGGATATCTTTGGTGGCAAAGTGGACAATTATATGATAAGACTTATGAGATAACCAATGGTTCTCAGTATGGCCACTTCCTCTATGTGGATGCATCAGACGAAAGTAGAAAAATCGCCGCTGCAGATTTCACGGCAGATCTCTGTACAGGACAGCAACTTATCTTCACAGCGGGTGTTGCTGACATGACTAAAGCGGATACTAAGCCACAGATTATGTTTAAACTATTTGGTGTTAAAAGAAATGTCAATGATGATATTGTTGAAAAACACCTGATACATAGTTTTGCGTCTGGTGATTTTAAGACTAATGTAGAAAAATTGAAACCGGCAACTTGGTACCAGGTATATGGTAAGATTACTTTGCAAAAAGAGTCAAATGTAGAGCAGTATTCAGATTTCCGATTGGAGATTGATAATTACTGTAGCAATACTGATGGTGCCGACTATGCCGTAGATGATATCCGTATGTATCTTGCGCCGGCTAAGGTTCAGGTGATTCAGGAGAAGCCGGTATGTAACGGTGCTACAACTGGAACCATCAAACTGAAGATACGTGCTATCCACGAGACTCTGAATGCGATTTTGGGACATAAAAATACAAAGATCTATTTCAGATTTGTGGATGAAGATGGAAATCCTGTAAAAACGGATTATTCTTATACCTTAAAGGATAGAACGACCGGTAATACAAGTACAGTTTCTGGTACAGAATATGGTACTGTTGATGTATACGATTCAGAGGAAACCTGTAAGAACTTTGAAATCGATGGTACTAATATGATTGAGCAAGATAGTGAAGGTGAAACCTATATTGTTATCAGCAATAAGGACTTTCCTTTGACTACGGGTAAGAAGTATTACGTATCTGTATCTACAGAGGATCCAGCCAAGGGAAATGCTAATTGGGGTACACCTGCTGAGGTCTGCTCGTTGTACAGTAACTGGTTTGAAATGGTTAGCCAGCATCCAATCATTACTGATACCAAGGGCAATATCGTAACGGATTATAAGATTCCTTGCGATCAAGCTGGCAACTATGAGGTTAAAATCAAGGGACAGTTGACTACAACCGATCCTAATAGTGGCGGTAAGATAACATTGGATAATGTGGAGTTCTTCTGGTATATTAATGATCCTGCAGTAGCTTCCAACAAGCTGAACGAAACAGCCAGCAACACAATCACTATCAGCAAGGAAAAGCTTCCTTTGGGTGAAACACATAAAATCTTTATGTTGCCAAAAGGAACTCAGAATTCAGATGGTTATATTCCATACGAAATCAATGGTAAGACCTATCTGTTGTGTACAGGTGCTATACCGGTAGATTTACGTGTAATGAAGGATGGACCACAGCTTAACTTCGGTTTCAATGATGTGGATTATCCATTCAAGGCTTCTGATTATGAGGCATCGCTTCGCATCGGTTTGCCACAGCTGAAGAAGTTGAAGAATACAGGGTTCCTGGAGATTCCTCTTCATAGTGCTACTATGGGTGATGGAAATGCTATCACTTCGCCACTTACCTTTGTCGATGATAGTGGCACTTCTGCAGTTACTTCAGATAAGGTAATGGTGGCATACACGAATGACCCGTTATGGACAACTGCCATGCTGAATACCCAGGTTGCCACATTGCAGAGTACAGAGTTGCCGGCTATAGATAAAACGACTCAGGCTACCCTCAATATCAAGTTCTCTGACGCTGCCGTAGAGAATTTCCATGAGGGATATTACTACGAGCTCAGATTTGCCTTCGAACAGAGAGCTGCTTCTGCTGCAACTACCAACTGCCCTGGCGAGTCTTATCTCAAGGTGAAGATAGTACCGGAGTTCATTACCTGGACTCCTACTGCCGATGGCGGTATGAATGCCAACTGGAACAATGATGCCAACTGGCATCGCTCTTCATCTGCAGAATTGTATGATGATAAGTATACAGATTATCTGGCTTATGGAAGCAGTATGTCGGGTACGCCAACTTCTGCGAAGGATATTCCTACTCAGAACAGCTATGTGCCAATGAAGTTTACCAAGGTAACCATTGGCAATCTGAATGGTTTGCCATTCCCTGACCTCGGCAATGTGGTTTACCGTAGCACCAATCAGATAGCTACCAAACTGACCAATGGCAAGGGTAATGAAGCCACGAAGTATATCCAGTACGACTTCATGGCTATCTGGAATGAGGCAGATGCCAATAAGGGATTGGAAGCAGGTAATCTGAAGTGCGAGAAGTTCTATGGCAATACCTGTCATCAGATTTACTTCAAGCCTCAGGGCGAGCTTCGCGACCAGTGCTATCTGGTATATGACAAGGCTTGGGTAGAGAAAGAGCTGGAGCCAAACAAGTGGTACACCATGGCTTCGCCTCTGCAGTATATCTACGCCGGTGATATGTATGTGCCGGCAAGTAATGGACGACAGGAAACCAAGGCGTTTACTGATATCACGTTTGATGCGAATGTATATAGCCGAAGCAAGTATCCGGTTTATCAGAGAGCCTGGATGAAGAGTGAAGTGAAGGAAATCACCCCTAATGGTGAGTATCCTGCATCTCATTACCTAAGTGTAGCAGCTCCTGGTGATGTTGATATGAATCTCGGCTACTGGAGCCATGTATATAATAAGGTAGATGAAAGTTATGCCGCAGATGGAACCTTCGGTGGTTTCTCTATCAAGGCGGGTAATGCCCTCCTGCCGAAGGATAAGACTAAGAAGGCGCTCCTCCGTTTGCCAAAGGCTGATACCGAATATCAGTACTTCGATTATAAAGGTAATGAGAACTCTTCAAGTAAGACTCGGATTGCGAAAGATGCTGGCCATGGCAAGTTTCTCGTAGCTTACAGTAATGAAGAGAAGACATTCGCAGAGAAGACCCAGGCCTTGGGAACAGATAACGCCAGCGGATTCTATCTCGTGGCCAATCCATATACCTGCTCTATCTCGATGGCTAAGTTCTTCGAGGCTAATACTGGTTTGCAAAAGGCAATATGGATGGTAGAGAATGGTGAGGTGAAGGCGATTTCCAATGCAGAATTGGATAAGCAGAACTACGCTATCCAGCCTACCCAGTCGTTCTTTGTCAAGAAGAAAAAAGGCGAAATGGTAGAAAATGTAAGGTTCACTTCTGCGATGTATGTTGACCGCACTATCACTCCTGGCCTTCTGATGGCATCAGACTATGTCAAGAGCATTGAAGCAACGACAGAGAATTCCAACGGCCAGACCTCAAAGGCACGCATTGCTTTGCGTCCGGAGGCTTCTGCCGACTATGATGACCAGGAGGATGTGGATCTCTTGTATGATCAGAACCTCAAGGATGTTCCGCAGGTTTATACCGTTGCCGGCAACGAGGCGGTGGCTGTGAATGCTGTTCCTGAGTTGTCCTGGATTCCGCTCGGTATCGTGAGCCAGCAGGCAGAAGAGGTTTCACTTACCCTGAAGGGTGTGAACAAGCTCGATGCTCCTGTTTATCTCTACGATGCTGCATCGGCAAGCTTTACAGAAGTTCATGATGGCGAGGCTGTGAAGGTGAAGGCGGGTGACCACGGAAGATACTTCCTCACCCAGACCCGTACCTCAACCGGTATCGACCGCATGGAGACTGAAGAGCAGAGCGCACCGGTGAAGGTTTACTCACCAGCTGCAGGCATGATTGTTGTTTCTGCTCTGGGTAGTGAGAAACTCGACAGGGTTCAGGTATTTACATTGGATGGCAAGATGGTTCACAGTTATCAGTTGCCTGATAAGCAGAGAATGATTCTGCGAGTTCCATCCGGCATTTACATTGTGAAGGCATCTACCCTGTCCTGTGCTCAGGCTAAGGGTCAGAAGATTTCAGTAAGATAGTATATTCTGGTTTTTAAATATCAATACTTATTTTTTGATAATCCTTTTATACCCACATTATCTGATACCTTACTATATATAGGGGCATCTTTGTTTCTTTGATAGAGACGAAGGTGTCCCTATCATTTTTATTATTTTTTTTAACACGCATAATTTGCTAGTTTCCAACAATTATCTTATATTTGCAAAGAGTTTCTGTGTCTTTTATGTAGAGATTCAGATGAACGACATCAAAAAACGAGCTTGATTCGCATGATGAAAGAGACAAATATACACTCACAGGTTACGTCCACTATTGCAGGGGACGACGGCGAAGCCGTGACAAAAAGTGAACAAAACGCTAAGAAAAAGGTTCCGGAAAAGCCTAATGAAGGGCTTGAAAAACCTGCTGATGCAGGATGGTATGTGGCTGTAGTGAGAGTGAATTGTGAAACGAGAATAGCTGATTCTATACGAATCAATCTTAATCACAATCATGTTTGGTTTGATTACTGGATTCCTAAGGTAAAAGTAGTTTATATAGACAAACGTTCCAATAAGCGAAAAGTGAAAGAAAAGCTATTTCTTTCCACCTTTATCTTTTGCAATGTTTCTCCGAGACAACTTGACAAAATCCGCTTCCGTTCGGATGTGTATAAGATGCTGACGATGCCAGGTCAAAGGAAAATATATCAAATTCCCGACCAGGTTGTTGCCAACTATCGGTATTTTGTAGAGAATGATGAAGAGCCTGTCACTGCTGCCCCTGTTCCTTTGAAGAAAGGAATCAAAGTGCGAGTGGTAGCAGGTAGCATGAAAGGTGTTGAAGCATACGTACAGAGCTATAATGGCAAGAAAGCCGTCATCGGCAGCGAAATCAAGTATATCAGTGGTGCAACGCTTACGATAAGTAGAAATTTACTCGAAGTCGTTGAAGAAGGTTAAGTTGTAGAATGCTCTTGTTGCATAAAAATTGAACCGTTGGTATACATTCTTGAAGTTTCACGGAAAATCCTTATTTTTGCACCTAAAAAAGGAGATACAATTATGAATACAGCTACATATACATTAGATGTCCCTGCAACCGATATTTCTCTTTTCAAATCATTGATTAAGAAATTCGGGTGGGTTGCCAAAAAGCAAAAAGCCCCTAAGGCTTGTAGATTAGACAAGGCATTAGAAGCAGCAAAGAATGAAAAACTCTTTGCTACTAATGATTTGGATGAATTAATGAAGAGTCTTGCTTTAACCGATACAGGTACACATAGTGACATTTTTGGCTGGTAGCCCACTAATATGAGTTATCTGAGTAAAATGTTATAGTAAGTTATAGCAAAGCGGTCCCATCCCGCACAACCATGGCGAAGACCTTTGATGGTCCGCCAACCTTAGAGCGTAGCGGTTCTGAGCACCGGAGGGCGGTTACATCCTTCCCTTTTCGAGAAGGGTTTCTGTCCCCCTGTAAGGGGAACAGAAAGGGTCGCAAAGACTATTGAAGGTAGCTTTTCGAAAATCTTATCATGTCCCTAATCCCATGTAATTATAACTCGAACAAAAAGGTGAATGTCAAGGCTGCCTAATTGGCAGCTCTGCCAATACCAATTAATAATATGCTTTTTGGGGGAAAAATGTTGGATGTGCTAACTACTGAAAATCAGTAGTTACGTTCTAACGATGATTTACATATAAATTCGGCGTATCCCCTACCATCGCCATGAACAAGTACTTGTGGCGCAAGATTATGGATGAGGTGAGCGTAAGTGAGGTGATATAATCAAATTAGTAACAAAAAATAATTGTAAAATATGGAGCATTTAATAAAGTTTTATCCTGTAGAAAATGCTGATTGTACACTTATTAAGTTGAACAATGGCATAACTATCATTGTCGATTGTCAATTGTTTGATAGTCTGAACGATGAAGATGGAAATCAAATCCGTTATGATGTAAAAAAGGATTTGTTGAAAGAGCTTGGTAAAGACAGTAATGGTTATCCATACGTTGATTTGTTTGTTAGTACTCACCCTCATGATGACCACTGCAAGGGATTTGAAGGAAACTTTTACCATGGTAATCCTGACGATTATGATTCAAAGAAAAATGAAAATGAGATAATCATTGGCGAATTATGGGTAACTCCACGTGGCATCGGCAATGAATTGGCAGATTCTGCAGAAACAATTCGTCAAGAAGCCAAACGTCGTAGAAAGCTATATGATGACAATATGAAATTCACTGGTGACTATGGTAACCATCTAAGAATTATCGGATATAACAAGCAGACGACCTTTGATGAAAGATATGGATATGTTCCTGGTACTCTTGTAACAGCAATAGATGGTCATGAAATGGCATGGCTAGAAATGTTTATTCATGCACCATTCAAGGAAGATGTGGACAAAAGCAAGGAAGATGACAACAAGAATGCAACATCTATAGTTGTTCAATATAGTTTTAAGTCTAAATGCGATGATGGTGAAGTAAAAACCGTTTGTAAATTGATAATGGGAGGAGATGCCGAACATGAAATTTGGCAACATATTATAGACAACAATAAAGACGATGAAAACCTCACATGGAATATATTCATGGCACCACATCATTGCTCATGGAGTTTTTTCAATGATCCTGAAAAAAAAGATGAAGTAAAGCCGTCAGCAGAAACTATCATGCAAAAGCAGATTGGATTTAATTCATGCATCATTGCTTCTTCGAAAGAGATTCTTGATAACGGTAAGAATCCTCCATGCTATCAGGCAAGAACAGAATATAAAAATAGATTGAAAAATAAGGACAATTTCTTTAACACAGCTACAGATCATGTAAAAGGGATGGTGCCGCAACCCATAGTTTTTAAGATTGATAAACATGGTAAAACTAAGATTTATCAGATCGTAACAGTTGGAGAATCTGTCGTTACTCGTCCGGCACCACGAGCAGGAGAAGACTAACAATATTAGAGAATTATGGGAAGTAACTATAAAATAGTAGAAGGCAGTGAAATTCAAGGAAACTCTTTGCGTCTTCCAAGGGCTATATCCATATATAAGGCGGCAAAACGTCATGAGCAAGTTAGAATTATATCTTGCAAGCGCAAATCTGATTTTAGTGAGGTAATCATCATCAGACTATCTCACTTGAATATTCCAGACTTACCTGATTTCCCTATTCAGCCGTGTGAGGATGTTGCTATTCGCTGTCTAAAAGAAGATTTAGATTTACCAGAAGTATATGCTATACGAAAAGACTTCCCTACAGGACTGCCTCATTCAAATATAAGGCAATATGAACGCCCTGTGTCACTATGTGTTTCTGATGTTTATTTTTCTGATATACGTCCACAATTCAATGCTTTTGATTTTATCAATAGTATCATCAGGTGGTTTAATTTAAATAGCATAGGAGAATTGCATGAAAAAGACAGACCTTTGGAGGTGTTTTTTCAATATCATGATTTTTGTGGAATGGTCAATAGCTTTTCAAGTATCGCACCATATGGTGTCTATAACAAGAAAACAGAACACACATCCACATTAAAATTTGTTGGTAAAGCAAAAGCGAATAGTGATATTTGTTTAGTGGTATTGAAGTCTATAGTTTCAAAAAACTTGGCATTCTTACCAAAGAATATAGGTGAGTTAAATACACTTGAAACGATTGAGGGCAAAACAATAATTGAAACGATTATAGATTTTGCCAGAAAAACTGATGGAAAATCCGAAAGAAGTCTGCTTCTGATGTTGGCTATTCAACAGAAAAATGCTGCTCCTACTTCAGAGGATAAGATTGATCTTGCTATAGTAAAGTTAGGAAAGTGTATTCATGAAATAGAAAACAACAGAAAGAAAGCATGTGATAGAGATACATTCAATGCATGGTTAAGTTCTCTACCGATAAAAGTAGAAATGTTATTAGAAAATCCATGCAGAGAAATAAATGCCTCCCAAAATGGAAAGGAAAAACAATATTCACAAGTTACATTTATTGGTACAGGTACATTGGGCTCTAACATAATAGACCATTTTGTACGTGCAGGAATATCCAACAGGATCTGTATTGTGAATTTTGATATATATTTTTCACATAACATCAGTCGGCATATATTACAGCCAAGAGATATTATGAAGCCTAAGGCATCCTGTATCAAAAAACATTTTGAAGGGATTGTAGGAACAAAGATTTGGTCAATTGATAAAAATGTAATGTGTTTAAGCCCTAATGAAGAAAAAGCGGCTTTCGATAACACCGATTTAATAGTTGATGCCAGTACCTCAATAGCCGTTGAAAGAAAGCTTGCATTATCTTCTAAATATGAAGGAAAAAGGAAATGCACGTTATTCCTTAATCCCAAAGGTAACGATTTGGTTTTATTGTTGGAGGATGCAAATGGCGAGCAGCGCCTTGATTTTTTAGAGATGAGTTATCAATATAATTTGATTAAGTCAGATACATTGGCAAATCATCTTGATACAGCAGAACAAAGAAAGACTAACAATTTCAGTTGTAGGTCTGAATCAAATGTATTAGACTATAATAACGTAGGCATGCTTGCGTCTGCTGCTTCTCAGCAGATTCAAAGAGCAACCTCAAACACAGATTGTCAATTAGGCATTTGGAGGGTAAATGACAATGATAGTACAATTTCTAAAATCAATTTGGATGTCCTTTCTTGGAATGTAAAGGTGATAAATAACATATCTGTCTATTATTCCAAAGAATTAGTTGCAGAAATTGACAAATATAGAAACTCCGATTTAAGAAAAGAAACAGGTGGGTGCTTATTTGGATGTTACGATAAAGATGCAAGGAATATTTATGTATTTTATCAGCATCACGCCCCCAAAGATAGCAAATGTTCTGCCACGTTTTTTGAACGAGGATGCAATGGAATGAATGATGTTCTGGACAAGATAAACAAAAGAACATATCATCAAGTAAGGTATTTAGGCGAATGGCACTCCCATCCAAATGCCTGCTGTTCACCAAGTTCTTTAGATAAAGAACAGTTTACCAAGATGAGTGAGCAAATGAGTGATGAAGATTTACCATTTGTGCAATTAATTATGGGTACAAATGGAATATATTTAAATGCAATCATGTAAAACGACAAAATATGAAGAATTATGAAACTTATGCTCGGAAATACCCTGCAATAATATCAATGTTGATACCGGCAATTGTCACAACACAAATTTTGTCATCTTGGTTCAGTCAGCTCCAAGAGTGTTGGGGAACAGCACTTTCACTAATCGGAGTTTTTGTTCCAATTGGAGTTGTTTATGGGGCAATAGGTTATTTTGCACGTCAAATGTTCAGGGATGCTTCAAAAATGTTTTTCCAGTTTCCTCTCTTCAAGGAAGATGAAACAGAAATGCCGACGACTAAACTTTTATTATGGTCAAGTGAAAAGCGATTGTCTGCCAACGCAATAAAGACTATAGCAACAAAATTAAAGGAAGACTTTGGCATAAAGCTATTGAGCGAAACAAAAGAGCAAAGTAATTTGTTGGAAGCAAAGAAAACAATTGTTGATGGAGTTGGAAAAATCCGCGAAGTAACAAGAAATAATCCGAATCTCCTTCAATACAATATTGATTTCGGATTTTGTCGAAATTATTTGGGCGGTGCTGTTTACTCAACATCTTTCTTACTGATTGTTTTGTTCTTGAATATATTAGGCGTAGCTGGCGATTGGAAATTTACACTGATTGCTCTTGTTTTTCAAATACTATTAGCTTTTGTAGTTTTTGTAACTCTGAAAAGCAAAGGGTATAGTTACGCTCGTGCATTATTTAACGCATACATAGGAAATACTGAATATAATTGGTAAAATGCAATATGATTGATTTTAAATTACAACAGCCACAACCGTTAAAGATTGTGGACTATCATATAGAAATGCTTTCTGTTGGTGCTGCGGATAGCTTTATTATTTATTATATACTAAAGTTTCGCAAGTGAAAATTCACAAGCGTGATTTAACGTAATTTTGGAAT
>OWJS01000341.1_pt1 | contig 17807 bp, 16 predicted proteins | sample 1732961 | NCBI WGS metagenome assembly OWJS01 (sample SAMN05065774, study PRJEB22554) | human gut metagenome | biome: ENVO:2100002; feature: ENVO:00000062; material: ENVO:00002003 | host: Homo sapiens | place: USA
CGCGTCTCGTGGGCTCGGAGGTGTGTATAAGAGACAGAAAAAAAACAGTTGACAAAATGGTATCTCCTTGCTATATTAATATCAGTAACAGTTCTTATTATTGATTTAAGGAGTTACGATGATTAAACGAAGCAAACAAAGAGACGCAATTCAGCAATGTCTGATCGGTCGTTATGATCATCCAACCGCGGAAACCGTCTACATGGACATTAAGGACGAATTCCCAAACATCAGCTTAGGAACCGTATACCGGAATCTGTCGCTTTTGGCGGATCTCGGGGAGATTCAGAAGCTTACGGTGAGTGGAGGTTCGGATCGCTTTGATGGAAATCCGAAGCCACATTACCACTTCGATTGCAGGAGTTGTGGTTGTGTGATGGATCTGGAGCTGCCGCAGCAGGATGCGCTGAACCGATTGGCGGCGGAGCATTTTGATGGGATCATTGAAAAGCATACGATTCAATTTTCCGGATTGTGCCCGGAGTGCGCAAGAAAACAAACAAGTTAAATTTTAAGGAGGACATGAATTATGGCAAAGTGGGTATGTACAGTATGTGGTTACATTTATGAAGGAGAAGCAGCACCGGCAGAGTGTCCGGTATGCCACGTTGGCGCTGATAAGTTCAAGAAGGTAGAGGGAGATCTTACTCTCGCAGCTGAGCATGAGTTCGGCGTATACGCTTCAACTGTTAAGAATAATCCGGAAATCAGTGATGAAGATAAGAAGTTCATCTTCGATCAGCTGAAGGCAAACTTCGAGGGTGAGTGCTCAGAAGTTGGAATGTATCTTTGCATGGCACGTGTTGCTCACCGTGAGGGATACCCGGAGATCGGTCTCTATTGGGAGAAGGCAGCTTACGAAGAGGCTGAGCATGCAGCAAAATTCGCAGAGATGTTAGGTGAGGATCTTGAGCCAAACATGAAGGCTACAACAAAGGATAACCTTAAGTGGAGAGTTGACTGTGAGTTCGGTGCTACAGCAGGTAAGTTTGACCTTGCAAAATGCGCTAAGAAGAATAACCTTGATGCAATCCATGATACCGTTCATGAGATGGCTCGCGATGAGGCTAGACACGGCAAGGCATTAAAGGGCTTACTTGATAGATACTTCGGATAAGAAAGAGCTCGGTAAAACCAATAGATTTAAAGACAGAGGGAAAGCGAATGCTTTCCCTCGTATTGTTGTATGGTTTATTCTAAATGGGAAAACAGGAGCGAAAACCTCGTAAGGTTCGCTCCTGTTTTGCTGTAGAGTAGTTGGGTACATAAATGGAATCGTTACTTTATTCTGCAATATTGATCGCAATCGGCGGATCAATCTGACGCACAACCCATATGCCGTCTGTGCTCCAAGGGCGCTCCATGGTTATCGTGTGTGTCACATCATCTTCGGTAAAATGAACCGTGAGGTCAACGAGATCCCCCTTTTTGTCGGCTGTAATTTCCACCTTGCGATCATTTGGCAGCAGATTCAGTAGATAGCGGGCCGCTTCAACCGGATCCGTCAGGTTGTAGCTGCCGTCCGGACTCATTCCGTTTGCGGACATTGCATGGTCGTTTAGCGTTCTGCCAAGACCGTTTGTCTGATAATCCATCATAGTGTCTGTAATATCGTTTGGATAGGCTGCTTCAAAATCTGCACCGCCGGAAATCGCGTCGAGCATCTTCAGTTCCTCGCTGATCACCTCTAACTTTCCATCTGTCACTTCGTAGTGAAGCGTCTCTGCCCAGGCCGTTATATGTGGATCAGATGTCCATGCATAGTACAGAATCGTTGCGGTATTCTTATCCGCATCTACATTTGCAATCTGATATCCGGCCTTACCATCATCGAATTCTGCCATCGGCCACGGACTGGACCAGCCGAGGTTATCATTGTCATCCAGAAGATTCTGATCCTTCAGATCTTCTAACGCACTCTCACCGGCAAGATCCTTGATGCTGATGACATCTCGGTTGCAGAATGCCAGTGCCCATTTCATCAGGCTTTTTACCGGTACTTTGTCGGAAACTTCCGTAGCACCCTCTGCCGCACGATTCAATTCCGACGAGTCCTGCGCTTGGGATTCGGGTATTTCCGTTCCCTGTAGCCGACCGTCCTGTGTATCCGATACAGTCTCTGAGGAAGTCTGTTCGGTATTGTTTGTCTGTGTGTTTTGTGTATCATGATTGCCATCCTTGCCGTTCGTCAGGCAGCTGATGCCGACGATCACAATGATCGCAACCCAGGTCTGTGGTTTCTTAAAATTCAACACGTTTTTAATCCTCCTTCCTGCATCGCCCTCTCCGAAAGCGACCGGGGCAAACGAATACGGATGCCGCTCCATCGCAAACTCCAGAAGAGAGTTGCTGTAGCCTTGTTTAATGCTGCCGCCAAACTGCTCAATGACCGCCTCGTCGCAGCTCATCTCCATGTCACGCACCATATAGAAAAAGGCGATCCATACCAGCGGATTCCACCAGTATACGGCAAGCAGCAGGAACGCGATCAGCTTCCAAAGCGGATCAAACCGTCGCACATGATACTGTTCGTGTGCCAGAATGTAGGCCTGTTCCTGTTCGCCCATCCAGAACGGTATATAGATTCGCGGTCGAATGATTCCCAGGACAAAAGGCGAAGGAATCCGGTCGCATTCCCATATGGTTATGCCGCCGTTTCGCATGATAGATGTGGTGTTTGAACCTGCAAACAAATGCGCCTTTCGACCGGATACGTGGCTGCGCGAAGAGACAGGCAGATCGATATCATTCGCAAGGACTGCTGTCTGCACAAGCATTCTGCATTTGATATAAGAATAGATACCATATGCCACGAAAAGCCCGACTCCGATCAGCCAGATCCATCCAAGAATTCCAAGGATCATCTGGGGTGTACTAAGGGAATGCGCCGTAACACTTGCGGCTGCATTCCCGGAAATCGCATTGGAAGCAGCGGTTCCGGTTGTGCCCATTGCGCCGGAAGCAGCAGTGGTGCCGACCGGATTTGTTACGCCTTTTGGGGACAGCATCGTTTCCGCAGTCGATGCGCGGCCGGCAAAGGAACGAAACAGATTGAATACACTGAGCCTTGAGGCAATCGGCAGATCAAAGATCATGCGGATTCCGACAAGTGACCAAAGAACATAGGAGTATTTCTTTGGCATCCTGCGCAGAAGCAGGCGCGCCAGAAGAACTGCGATGATTACGACTGCTACGGTCATATTTTTTTGTAAAAAAGTAAGGAAAATTTGACTTAATTCGCTTAACATAGCCATTCCTTTCTGATCAATCGGATGCAGATATGTTTGCCATGGTGCCATCTGCAGGATACATCATTTCCGTTGTTTTCGTTGTTTCTATTGCTAAGATTCTTTGTGTTCGTGGATCGTTTTCATAGTCAGGCTTCTTTATGTTCGTCAATCATTTTCTTCAGCTTCTTTGCGTCTTCGCCGGAAATCTTCTTTCCGCCAAGAAAGGCTGCCACGAAACTGGGAAGGGAGCCGTCAAAGGTGCGGTCAACGAAATACTGTGATTCCTCCCTCTGTGCCTGCTCCTTTGGAATCAGAACCGTGACGGTTGCATTCTCGTTGGTGATGTAACCTTTTTCACACATCTTGCGCACGACCGTGTAAGTCGTAGATTTCTTCCAGCCGAGTTCTTCCTGACACAGCTTTACAAGATCTCCGGAATTGACTGGAGCGTGATCCCAGACCACACACATGAAACGGTAGTCGCTATCACATAATTTTGCGTATTCCATATGAATTTCCTCCATATCCTTGTTTTTGAAATACGTGGTCATAGATCGTTTGCAGGTTGCTTCGTATTTCACATCAAACGGTTTATAACCACCAACCTTAAGCTGAGTTTACAACTATAAACCGGAAATGTCAAGGTTTATTTTCATAAACCTCAAATGTAAAAAAATAGATCCTCACCGGATTGGCAAGAACCTATACTTCTTATATCATCGAGCATTTTAAAACCGAGTATCTCGCTTCGAATTCATTCGACAGACGTTACCTTGGCAGTTAACTCCCTCCAGGCGACCTTACGGCACATGAGAGCGTCTGCTTAGAGCTGCTGTATTCCTACCCTGACTCGGTTCACAGATTCCCATTGCGTAAGACCCAGACGTCAACGCCACTTACCAAGGGCAGCTCCACCGTTTGGACCCTCTGCGAGATATCACCCCAACTATAGCGGATTGTTGGTTCAAGGTACCGCTACCACCCCGGCTACTCGGAGATTTAAGTATAAGGCATGAAGCGACGCATTGTCAAGGTTTTGCGGCAAAAAGCGGTATACACATTTCGACGATTCCTATGATATTCCGCAAACAAATTGAGAAAATTTGAAATCAGCGCTAAAGTATCCAAACAAACAACCGATAGATAATGTAGAAAGCTTATTGGTAACCAAATGTTACACAGATTTCAAGGAAGAAAGGAGATGCTGTTATGCGTATTGATGCATATAACCAGGTAGCGCAGCTGTACGGCGTACAGAGCAATTACAAGACACAGAAGACATCAAGTGTTAGTGCACCGAAGGATCAGGTATCCATTTCACAGGTTGGTTGTGATTATCAGGTTGCAAAGAGTGCAGTATCACAAGCTTCGGATATCAGGGAAGACAAAGTTGCACAGCTTAAGTCAATGATTGACTCCGGAAATTATTCCGTAGAGCCGGGAGATTTCGCCAGCAAGCTGCTGGAGAAGTACAATAACAGTCTTATGTAGTAAGTGAGGATTTGAAATTTGGCCAGTTTAGTAGAAGAACTTGTAAATGTACTTGATGCGGAAAAGAAGATTTACACAACGCTCGTCGGTTATGAAGAACGCAAGAAGGATGTTCTGATTGCTGCGGATGTGACTGCACTCGAGGAGATTACAACGAAGGAACAGCTGGCCGGGGATGATTTGATTGCATACAGCAATCAGCAGATCCAGATTTTAAAGGATATTGCGACTGTACTCGGCAGAACAGATGGAAAGATGACCGTCACACGGCTCATTTCTCTTCTGGATACGCAGCCGAAGGTGCAGATGCAGCTTACAGAGGCAAGAGACAGCCTGCTTGAAGCAGCCAATCGGATGAAGAGCCTGAGCGAACAGAACGCAGTTCTGATCCGCCAGGCGATTGAGTTAAACGAATTCGACATGACTTTGTTCAAAAGCCTTCGTCAGGCCCCTGAGACTGCCAACTACGACAAGAGCGCCTACAACACAGGCTCTCTGTTGGGTGGTAGCGGCTTTGATGCTACGAGCTAGGAATGTGTCAAGGTTTCTATGAAAGCTTGACATGCAGCGTCAGCCCTTCGCGGAAAGCGAACTGGAATGGCTGATGTTCAAAGAGGAGGAACTAAGGTATGGCAAACGGATTCGGATCTCTCTATGTTGGAGCATCTGGTCTCCAGAATGCACAGAATGCATTGAACACAACTGCAAACAACCTTGCGAATGTTGATACCAAAGGATATGTTCGTGAGCAGGTTCGCTTTGCGGATAAGAATTATATAAAACTCAAAGAAGTCAGCAATCGCGTGAATATGCAGCAGTCAGGACTGGGTGTATCCATCGGCGATGTGGCTCATGCAAGAGATATCTTTCTCGACAAGACTTACCGGCAGGAAGCAGGAAGAAAAGAGTTCTACTCCTCACAGTATGAGGTTGCCACTTATGTGGAGGATCTTATGCAGGAGTTGAACGGCGAGCAGTTTAAGGAGAGTGTGAACAGCCTTTGGCAGGCGTTTCAGGAACTTTCCACGAAACCTGCGATCTCTACCAACCAGAACCTTGTTCTGCAAAAAGCAGAATTGCTGGTAACCCGGAGTCAGTCGATCTACTCGGATCTTAAGAGTTATCAATCCAATATTAATGAACAAATTAAAGATGATGTTGATCGTGCCAACGAGATCGGAAATCGTGTCTATGAACTGAATCTGAAGATTCAGAAAGTTGAGGCCGGTGGCGTTGAGACGGCTATGACGTTGCGTGATGAACGGGATACACTTTTGGACGAACTGGGTCAGTACGGAAGAATCGATGTCACAGAAGATGCGACAGGATTCTGTTACGTGGATTTTGAGGGCGTACGCTTTATTGACGACCATAAGTGTTACAATATGGGATTAAATCCGGCGAAAGGTACCGGTTTTTATACCCCTTATTGGCCGCAGCAGTCGGATCTTGCAAACGAGAAGTATGTTCCGGTATTTCGTCTGGAAGATGAGATCTCTACCGAGATGAATACCGATGTCGGCGGGATTAAATCAAAGCTTCTCGCAAGAGGAAACCGATACGGTGTGACAGCCGATCTGGAGACGGAGAAAGCATACAGCAAAGTTTCCAACAGTACCGTAATGGAAGTAGAAGCCCAGATTGATACGCTTTTTTCCAGAATCGTGAAGGCAATGAACGATGTGTACTGCCCGAATATCGAGTCGGATTCCGAAATTACATCTGTGGACGGAACGGTTTATCCGGCAGGAACCAAGATCCTTGATACGGAGAACTGTGCAAGAGGCGTGGATGGAAAACTTCCACCGAGAGAGCTTTTTACAAGGGTTGGCGTGGATCGGTACACCGAAGTGACCGGCACAGACGGAAAAACCTATTATGTATATAACGAAGAGGATCCGGATAATTCATCCACCATGTACAGCATTGGTTCGGTGACGATCAATTCGGATCTCAAGAAACAGATTACACTGATGCCGGCTTATACCGCGAACGGAGCCGTTGATTATGACTTCGGACACCGTCTTGCGGATGCATGGAATGTTAAGGATATGGTCCTTAATCCGAATGATCAGAAGCCGTGTACATTTGAGGAATATTACGACAAGCTGGTTTCGCAGCTTGGACTTGTCGGCAACACTTACCAGTCGGCAACCGAGACGCTTGAGGGAACGGTAAGCTCCGTTGACAATAAGCGACAGCAGGTTATGGGAGTGTCTTCCGATGAGGAATTGACATATATGATCAAGTTCCAGTCTGCATACAATGCAGCGAGCCGATTCATGAATGTGATCAGCGAGATGACGGAACTGATCGTGACAGGACTTAAGTAGAAGCGGATTCGTCCGGGACAGGGCGATAACCGTGAAGCTGTGGATGAGTAAGGAACAGGAGGAGTAGAATATGCCATCACAATTTTTCGGACTTAATATTGGGGCAAGTGCTCTGTCCTCATTTCAGACGTCTGTAAATACGACCGCGAACAATATCGCAAATGTGCAGACAAAGGGTTATACCAGACAGACGACAACACTTGAATCTACCGATCCGATCCGTGTCAATGCCCGTTACGGAAGTACCGGAACCGGTGTGGTTGCGACTGCTATCACGCAGGAGAGAAATCTCTATTACGATAGCAAATATTGGCAGAACAGTTCGAGCAAGGGATATTATGAGCAGAAATTATATTACCTGTATCAGGTAGAGGATACGATCAAGAATGACGATACACAGATCGGATTTACAACGATCTTTGCCAAAATGTTTAACGGTCTTGATACTTTAAAGACCAAGGGCGAGGAAGTCAGTGTCCGTAACCAGTTTATCCATCAGGCACAGAGCTTGTGTACTTATTTTAATGAGTTATCCACAAGCCTGTCGCAGATGCAGGAAGATGCCAACGAAGAAATCAAAAGCAGTGTGGGAACGGTAAATGCAATCTCGCAGAAGGTCGCAATCTTAAATAAAGAGATCAACATGATCGAAGTCCGTGGCGGACATGCCAATGAGCTTCGTGATCAGAGAGCGAATCTGGTCGATCAGCTCTCTGAACTTGTCAATGTCGAGACGCAGGAGTATGAAGTTCACAATACATACGGACAGAATCTTGGCGGCACGAATTATCGTGTTATCATCAACGGACAGGTTCTTGTTGATGGAAATGATTACCGCACACTGGATTGTGTGACTTCGGATTACAAATACAACCAGACCGATGCCGACGGACTTTATTCCATTGTCTGGTCTGATACGGGAATGGACTTCGCAGCGACCTCCGGTACAGCGGGAGGCAGCCTGAAGGCGCTTTTTTCCGTGCGAGACGGTAATAATGCAGAAAATATGAAGGGAACGGTGGACAGTGTCGAGACTGCAACGGACGCGGACGGCGTGACGCGCAGCAGTATCAATATGACATTCCCGTCCACCACGGATATGCACGCGCTCAATCTGCCGGAAAACGGCATACTGACTGTGGGCAACCGTCACTATAACTATGACAGCTGGGAAGCAACCGTCGGTCAGGATGGTATCACGAGCATTAAATTCAATCTGACGGAGGAGATTCCGGCAGAGCGTATCGACAAGATTGAGGGAATGCAGCTTACTTGCGGCGACACCGTGGATGCACTCGGCGTACCTTATTATCAGGCACAGATTAACGAATTTGTCCGCAACTTCGTCAAGATGTTTAACGACATTGAAAAACAGGGTGTGGATCTGACAGGAAGCCCGATGGGTGCTTTTTTTGTCGGACAGACGAAGACCGGCGCAATCTATGACGCGAGTGATTATGATGACAAGGCAACAACGGACGGCACGCCTTTTACCATCAGCTCGAAGGATGACAGTTACTACAGATTCCTTGCCAGCAATATTGCGGTGAACTCCAAATCCATTCAGAACCCGAATTATTTTTCGACTTCTACCGAGATCAATAACGGTGAGGCAAAGTATGATATCGTAGAGAAATTGTTGACCTTGCAGAAGGATGTCACGATGTTCCGCGGCGATAATGCGGAGTCGTTCCTCGAGACACTTTTGTCCGATATCACGGTCGATGTGGACAAGACCAATATCAGCTACAAGAATTACTATAATCTTCAGACTGCGGTCGGAAATCAGAGAACTTCCGTGTCCGGTGTCGATGAAGATGAAGAGGCGTTAAACCTGATCAAATATCAGAATGCATACAACCTGGCTTCAAAAGTAATTTCCGTAATGTCGGAAATGTATGACAAACTGATTAATGAAACGGGAGTATAGGTCGATATATAAATTGACGGCGCAGGGAAGCGTCGCAGACCAATACATGGATGTATAACCCAGAAAAAGACAAAAGGGGGCAATACACATGCGTGTAACCAACAACATGATTACTGCCAACACCAAATCAAACATTAACGGTAACAAGGTGCTGGTCGACAAATACAATACGCAGATGACAACGCAGAAGAAGATCAACCGTCCTTCCGAGGATCCGGTTGTTGCGATCCGTTCGCTGCGTATGCAGACAAGTTTGAGTCATATCACGCAGTATCTGGACAATAATATTTCCGATGCCAATGCGTGGCTCGATGTAACAGAGACCGCATTAATCAATATGAAGAAAATCCTGACCGATATCCGTACCCAGTGTGTCAACGGCTCAACCGATACACTGACCGCGGATAACCGCCGTACCATCCTGAAGTCGCTTCAGGCGATGAGCGATCAGGTCTACAGTGAGGGCAATGCGGACTACGCGGGACGCACCGTATTTACCGGATACCGTACTTCCTCTCAGCTGACGTTCAAGACAGACGAGAAGGATACGACATACAATATTGACCAGAAATTTACCTATCAGGATCTGCAGGAACACCGCTACTATTTCGGAGAGACGGATGTCCCGGCCGATGCGAAGACCGCATGTACGACAGAGATCGGCACACATACATACAGCAGACTGCGTCTGGCATATGATGGGGTAGATTCTTTGGATAAATTCTCTTACACAGCGGGTGGCAACACGACCGATATGACCGGAAAAGTCGTTGTATACGACAATGAGGAGCAGTGGCGTCAGGCAACCGCAAACGGGGATGACGCATTAACGCTTGGCGAAGATGATATGATCTTCTTGAAAGAGACCGGCGAACTCGTGCTCGGCAAGAACATTGCGCACACGATGGCACAGACCAAGGCAGAATTCAGCATGTCTTATACCAAGACCGGTTTCGATGCAGGAGAGGCAAGACCGGAGTACTATTATGACTGTAAAATGAAGACGCCGGACATGAACGAGGCTGTCACATACACGAAAGAGAATCAGCAGATTCTCTTCGAGATTTCAAGCGGAATCACACTTCCTGCAAACACACAGGCGAGCGAAGTATTTGATACGAGCATCGGACGTGATGTGACCGAGATGATCGACATCGTAAGCAAGGCAATCGAAGCCAATGATAAAGTGGACAAGATCAAGCAGATGATGGAGCGTGATTCCTACGCGGATGCGGATTCGCAGAAGGTGCTTCAGACGTATCTTGATGCGGCACAAAAAGAAGCGGATTATGCAAACGATAATCTGAAGAAGACATACAAGCAGTATATTACCAACTTTGACAATTATCTTGGGGACGTCAACAATGCGATCACCAACATCGGTAGTCTGCAGAATCGTCTGGACCTCACACAGACCCGTGTCGAGAACCAGAAGACGACCGTTGAGGAGCTGAAGTCCAGCAATGATGACCGTGAGATTTCGGATATCATTATCGACTATACCGCATCTTACAATGCATATACTTCCAGCCTGACCGCAGCAGCGAAGGTTGGAAAGCAGACACTGCTTGATTATTTGTAAAAAACTGAAAGCCGGGGGCAAAGCCGCGGAGCAGCGGGTAAGGACAATCCGGCTTTGAGTTTTCATAAATTCATCGCGGAGCGAGAGGAGAAAAGACCATGAAGGCAAAAACAAGAATTTTCGGCGAGATCGAGATCGCAGATGACAAGATCATAACCCTGGAAAAAGGCATGATCGGATTTCCGGACCTGAACCGGTTCGCATTAATTTTCGACGAGGAGAAGCAGAAGAAGCATAATTCCATCATGTGGCTGCAGTCCATGGACGACACGGATATCGCATTTCCGGTTATGGAGCCGCTGGCAGTCAAAGAAGACTATAAACCAAACGTAAACGAAGCGATGATTGCACCGCTCGGACAATTGAATGAAGAGAACACCTACATCCTCGTAACCGTAACGGTTCCGAAGAAGGTTGAGGACTTTTCCGTGAATCTGAAAGCACCGCTCATCATCAACATGGATACCCATAAGGGAGTCCAGCTTATTGTTGAGGACGACTATCCGGTAAAATACAAAGTATATCAGATTCTGAAAGACCAGAAAGAAAAGGCAGGTGAATAGATATGTTGGCATTAACGAGAAAGAAAGGCGAAGCCCTTGTAATCAACAACAATATCGAGATCACCGTGCTGGAAATCCGCGGCGATCAGATCAAAATTGGTATCTCGGCTCCGAAGGATGTGCCGGTATACCGTAAGGAAGTATACTTACAGATCCAGAAAGAGAACGAAGAGGCACTGCATGCAGACAGCTTCGAGGCGTTAAAAAATATTATGGGATAAAATTCATCGGAGGGTTAACTTTTATAGGAATCCCTCCGATATTTCTTCTAGATAAAAGGATTTCAGTTCAACATAAAAGCAGCATGAATGAAAACAGGAGGTCATCATCATGGGAATTGAAGCAATTAAAGGTGCAGCAATGACATATCAGGGAAGTGCGTCAACTGCAGAAACAAGAGAAGAAGCAAGATCAAAAGTTGAACAGACAGAGAATGTCGGTATCTCAAACAATATTGCGAAAGCAACGGTTGCATTAGATACCAAACAGACAAGCGGCGAAGGAACCGGCAGCAATGCCCAGCAGGATCAGGACAAGCAGAATGCCCAGATCAAGAAAGCAATCGATGATATCAATAAGAAAGCGATGAATTCGGAAGCAATCTTTGGTATCCACGAGGCAACGAACCGTGTAACGATCAAGATCGTAGATAAGGACACCAAGAAAGTGATCAAGGAACTCCCACCGGAGAAGACCCTGGACATGATCGCCAAAGTATGGGAGATGGCAGGACTTATGGTAGACGAGAAGAGATAATAAAGTTAGTAGAGATCGTGACAAGAAGAATTAGGAGGGAACCCCTATGGCAATGAGAGTATCGGGTATCAATTCCGGACTGGACACGGATGCCATCGTTCAGGAACTGGTATCGGCATATAGTAAGAAAACCGAGAAATATACAAAGGAACAGACCAAATTAGGCTGGAAGCAGGAGGCCTGGAAGGGACTGAATACCAAAGTATACAGTCTTTACAATAGTGTTGGTAAGATGCGTTATTCCAGTGCGTACAGCATGAAGAAGACAACCGTTTCCGACACGACAAAAGCAACGGTGACTGCCAGTGGTGATGCTGTCAACGGAACACAGAAGCTTCATGTACTGTCAACGGCACAGTCCGGTTATCTGACCGGCGGCAAGCTGGCGTTCCACAAGGAAGTGACCAAGGATGGCGTAACCACTCTTGAGAAGACGGAACTGAAGGACAAGGACGGTAATCCTGAGAAGCTTACGAGCACGACCAAGCTGAGTGCGCTTGGCTATACAGACGGCAAAGATACAACTTTAGATATCCATACGACCAACGAAAAGGGCGAGGCTGTCACGCAAAAGATCACACTCGGCAAAGACAGCACGATCCAGGATGTTGTCAGTGCTCTTCGTGAGAATGGCTTGAACGCAAGCTTTGACGAGAATAATGGGCGCCTTTTTGTCAGCTCCAAGGATACCGGAAAGGCAGCGGACTTTACCATCAGTGCATCAACCACAAAGAAGATTCCAAAGACGGATGATGACGGTAATCTGGTAAAAGACAAAGACGGCAACGTTGTTATGGAAGAAATCAAGATGTCCGACGATGAGAGCGCATCGTCGAAAAAACTGCTCGGCTTACTTGGCCTTGATACAGTGAATAATACCTATGACAATCAGGCTGTGAAAATTGATGGACGCAATGCAGTCATCTCATTAAACGGCGTAAAGTATACCAATACGACCAATGATTTCGCAATCAATGGATTGAATGTATCAGTTACCGGTGTGACCGATAATGTGACGGATCCGGAGAATGTTGATCTGTCAACGCTGGATGATAGTACCGCAATCACAATTACGACGACAACGGACTCACAGGGAATCTATGATAAAGTCAAGGATTTTCTGACAGAATATAACAATATCATCAATGAGATCACGAAACTGTATAATGCGGATTCCGCCGGAAGTTACGAGCCACTGACGGATGACGAAAAGGACAAGATGTCTGACACGGAGATCGAAAAGTGGGAGACGAAGATTAAGGATTCCCTTCTCCGCAGGGATACCTCGCTTGGAACTATCATGAATTCTATGATGACGGCGATGTCCAGCCCGATTACGATCGATGGAAAGGATTACTCGCTTTCAAGCTTCGGCATCCAGACACTCGGATATCTGAATGCGGCAAAGAATGAGCAGAATGCTTATCACATTGACGGTGATGAGGACGATGAGAATACATCCGGAAACAAGAACAAGCTGATGGATGCCATCACAAAGAATCCGGATACCGTGATTGATTTCATGAAGCAGCTCAGTACGAATCTGTACAAAGCGATGGATCAGCAGATGCAGTCCAGCAGTCTGCGTTCCCGTTATAAGATTTACAATGATAAGGAACTGGATAAGGAGTATTCCAACCTTACCAAGACCATCAAACAGTGGGAAAATAAAGTATCCGACAAGGAAGATTATTACTATAAGAAATTCTCGAACATGGAAACCGCTATGTCTAAGTTACAAAGCCAGACCAGCTCTCTGAGTTCCATGCTTGGAAGCAGTTAAAAGCTGACTCCATTAGATGAAAAAGAAGTTAAGGGGAGGAGTTGCGATGATTCAGAATCAGGGCTACGCAGCATACAACAACAGCAAAATACTTACTGCTTCACCGGCAGAATTGACATTGATGCTTTATGATGGAGCAATCAAGTTCACGAATATCGCGATTATGGCGATCGAGAAGAACGATATCCAGAAAGCACACACCAATATTATTAAAACGGAGCGTATCATCATCGAATTCCAGTCCACTCTGGACGAGAAATATCCGGTATCCAAGGACTTTAATGCCGTGTATTCTTATCTGATCCGCAGGCTTCGTGAGGCAAATATCAAGAAAGATGCGGAGATCCTCGAAGAAGTATTAAAGCATCTTCGTACCATGCGCGACACATGGAAGGAAGTTATGGCAAAGACTGCCAACGGAACCAATGTAGCGGTATCATAACAGGGGGAACTATGGCAGATACATATTTAGCAATCATGCTCCAAAGCCTCAGGAAGAAAGAAAAAGTTCTTGATGAGATCATCCGTCTGAATGATCTGCAGAAAAAGGAGCTTACGGAACTTTCGACTCCGGTTGATGATTTCGATCAGACCGTGGAGGATAAGAGTGCCTGTATCGACCAGCTGAATCAGCTTGACAGCGGATTCGAGAAACTTTATGCACAGGTGGAAGAAGAGCTGCAAGGCAACAAGGAGCAGTATGCGGACATCATCAGAGAAATGCAGCAGTGTATCCGCAGCATTACGGACAAAAGCATCATGATTCAGGCGCAGGAAGCGCGTAACAAGGATCTGATGATGCAGAAGTTTACAACCGTAAAAAAACACGCCAGGGATGTGCGTGCAAACAGTAAGGCGATTACCGGATATTATAAGACAATGACTCATCCGGGGTATATGGAATCAAGATATATGGACGGTAAGAAGTAGCCTTATACATCATATGGTAGCAGGAAGAAAATTTCAATTTTCTTCTTATTTTGCTATAAAGTATCGGGGATTTCCTCCGATATAAAAAGTAAGTAAACAAAGAGTTGTCTTTGATTACGGTACCGTAATCGAAATCTCGACGGAGCGTACGGCCGGAAGGATGGACGTTACAAACTAAACAACGAACCGCAAGGACGCGGGGGACAAAGATTCAAGGAGGAATTATTATGGTAGTACAACACAACATGCAGGCGATGAACGCCAACAGAATGCTCAACATCACAACAACTCAGCAGTCAAAGGCTACAGAGAAGTTATCTTCTGGTTACAAGATCAACCGTGCAGCTGATGATGCAGCAGGACTTTCTATTTCTGAGAAGATGCGTAAGCAGATCAGAGGTCTGGATCAGGCTTCTACTAACGCACAGGATGGTATCTCAGCCGTACAGACAGCTGAAGGTGCTTTAACAGAAGTTCATTCTATGCTTCAGCGTATGAACGAGCTTGCTACTCAGGCAGCCAACGGAACAAACAGTAGTTCGGATCGTTCTTCCATCCAGGATGAGATCAATCAGTTAACAACTGAGATCGACCGTGTTGCTGAGACAACCAAGTTCAACGAGACTTACCTGTTAAAGGGTAACGGAAAGACATCTGACGTTATGATTAATGCGAAGGATGCAGGTATCGAGGGAACACTTACCGGTGTTGGTACAGGTACAGCTACATTCAAGATGGCTGCGCTTAAGAATGGCGAGACGATCACGATTGGTTCTAAGGGTTATACCATTGGTACAACAATTGATACTGTAAAAACTGAGGTCGGTAAAGCAAAAGAAGGTGCTTCTGTTACTATTAACGGTACAGAGTATAAGGTTGCAAAAGACAAAAAATCAGAGGATCGTACAGAGAATCTTCTTAGTGCAGACAGCTTAAAAGAACTTGTCAATGATGGCGCAAAGGTTATCGTTGGTACACAGACCTATGTTGCAATGACGGAGACTAAAAAGGACGGTATTGGTGACAATGATGCGTCTGTTATCTCTGCCAATAAGGCGTATGAGCTGATCAAGAATGAGCTGGTTAAGGCAGGTTCTATTGGAGCTGATCCGGGTAGTGAAGCAAAAGTCACATCAAAGGACTTGACAAAGGGTGCTTATAGCTCTAAGGTTACTCAGATCAGCTTCACAATTCAGGAAGGCCACAGAGAGGTTACTCAGGGTCTCCAGCTTGGTCTCCATGTAGGTGCTGATGCGGATGAGAACAATAAGATCTCTTTCACAATTAATACAATGGATTCTGCAGGACTTGGTGTTAAGGGACTGAACCTTGTAGATAATACAGGTGCCAAGGCTACATATGCGATCGATTCTATCGCAGATGCAATCTCTAAGGTTTCTGCTCAGAGATCTTCACTCGGTGCTGTTCAGAACAGACTTGAGCATACAATTAACAACTTGGACAACGTAGTTGAGAATACTACAAGCGCAGAATCACAGATCCGTGATACTGATATGGCTAAGACAATGGTTGAGTACAGCAAGAACAACATTCTTGCCCAGGCTGGCCAGTCAATGCTCGCTCAGGCGAACCAGTCAAATCAGGGTGTTCTGTCCTTACTTGGTTAATTGCTGTTTGCTATTCATTGCTATACTACTATTACAAAAAAGGCGACGGGTTGTTCCCACCGCCTTTTTTGCGTTGAGACATAATGTTATGACATTGAAAAGCCGATAAATATATAAGGAAATTGTATCTCCTTAAAAGTAAGTTAATGTGCGAAATGCGACACAAGCATTAAGGAAGGAAACAATGTATGAGAGAGAACATGAAAGATAAAATTTTACAATGCTTTCAATCAATCTATGATGCACACACATATATAGAGCAATTGGTCCAAAATGAAAATTATGAACAAGCTAAAATTCTACTTGTGGATTGTCAAAATGTTGCAGTTCAGATTGGAGCAACAATTGAAAAATATGAACAAAGTAATACATCGGTAGTGCCTCTGTTAGAACAGTATTGTGAAGAAGTGTATAAGGGATATTCTAATATTTCGGAGATAGGCAATCTAAGGACACTTTTGAGTCAAACATTAACGAAAGCGGAGAAACGGGTTGAAAGTGACATAAAAACAAGAAAAGAAATTGTTTTTATGCCATACAAAAGTTCAATGTGGGATTCTCTTGAAAGTATATGGAAAGCAGCAGATGAAGATCCTGATTGTGATGCATATGTTGTCCCGATTCCATATTATGATCGAAAGCCGGATTTCTCATTGGGAAATTTTCATTATGAAGGCGCGGATTTTCCGGATTATATTCCAATAACAAACTATGAGGTATATGACTTTCAGAGTCGTCAACCGGATGTAATATATATACATAATCCTTATGATGAAGGAAATTATGTAACAAGTGTTGATCCGAGATTTTATTCGGTGGAATTAAGAAGATATACAAAATGTCTGGTTTATGTTCCGTATTTTCTGGCCGGTTATTATTCCAATAAGCAATCGGCTGAAAGAAGTATTCCTCTTTGTATTAACAATGTGGATATATGCGTATTGCAAAGTAAAGTGCAAAAAGAAATTCTAAGTGTTAACCAGAAGTTCGCAAATAAAATGGTGGTATTAGGATCACCCAAAATTGATCGAATTGTGTCACCAATAAAAAAACCATCGAGTTTGATAGGAAAAGAAAAAATCAATGGAACAAAAGTAGTGTTAGTAAACACTTCTATTTCTCGGATTTTAAATGATCAGCAATGGTTTGAGAAGATGGATAATCTTATTCAGTTATTCAAAACGCGATCGGATCTTTTTATGTTATGGCGTCCGCACCCATTATTGTTTACAACAATAGAGGCGATGCTTCCTGATAAAAAAGATGAGATGCACTCGGTAATTAAAAATATTGATGATTTGGAAAATTCATATATAGATAGGACCGCTTCTGCGGATGCGGCGATTGCTGTTTCGGATGGACTTATTAGTGACTATAGTTCATTGGTTTTACAATATACAGCAACAGGAAAGCCAGTTTTATTAACAGTGGGGACATCTGATTATAGAAAAACAAAGTTGGTTTGTGGAGATTATTTCTCAAATTATTTTATACAGGACGGAGTGACTATAGAAGATTTCTTTACGATCATTGAGAGTGGAAAGGATTACAAAAAAGAAGAACGAATGAAGTGTTTTAAGG
>OWJS01000349.1_pt1 | contig 17652 bp, 10 predicted proteins | sample 1732961 | NCBI WGS metagenome assembly OWJS01 (sample SAMN05065774, study PRJEB22554) | human gut metagenome | biome: ENVO:2100002; feature: ENVO:00000062; material: ENVO:00002003 | host: Homo sapiens | place: USA
CTCGGGAATTGTTGCGAGCTTGCTCGCGCACAATGTCGTTGGCACCAACCTTGTCGGCAACCGACGTGCAGTAGTTAAGGGCATCCTGAGTGCTTGCCAGATCACCCGCAAAATTGCTGATGGCATCCAAAATGTCCGCAAGATACTCGGGGAGCTTCCCCTGGGCCTCATTGCTTCCACCCCCAGTGATGGGCTTGAGCGTGACATCTTCCTCGTCCTCGGGATTCTTGTCACCGCCCCCCGGAGGAGAAGTTGGATCAGCCTTGAGTTCGTAGTGTGTCAGGATGACCGATGACAAGTCGATCTCTTCAGGTTTGATGCCCGAGAGGAGCTTCACAAGGAAGGCACAGTAGTGCGCGAAGCCTTCGAGTTCACCGGAGTTAATGTCGGTAATCTGCGCAATGTAGTTGTAGGCGCTTCCGAACCTCGACAGGTTGGACTTGAAGCGCTTCACGCTTTCGTAGGCTTTGCTGGCTTCCTTGAGATTATTGTCGGCTTGCGCTGCCCGATCTTCGTCCTTGCACAGTACCGCGTTGCGGTGCTCTTCTTCGTACTGCTTGCACAAGTCGTAAGCCGAGTGCAGGCGATCTTCATAGATCTTTGCTGGCTCGGAGAAAAAGACGTTGAGCTGTTGATGCGCAGTCGGATCATCCTTGGCCCCTTGCGCAAAGCGGTGCAACATGGGCGTGAAGTAATCCTCTGTGAAGGTCTGCACGTCTTCTTCCGAGAAGATGCCCACATCCAGAATGGCGCGACGGATTTTGTCGAGTACCTGAACGTCCTGCGCCTCGTTGATCGAGGCACCGCTGTCGTAGAGCTTGAACGCATTAATGACCGAATCCTTGTCGTTTACAAAGTCGACAATGAAGGTTCTGTCCTTTCCTGGGTAGATACGATTGAGGCGCGAGTAGGTCTGGACAATCTCAACAGGATTGCCGATGACCTTATCCACGTACATCGCGCAGAGTTTGGGCTGGTCAAAGCCCGTCTGGAACTTGTTGGCAACAATCATGAGGCGATAGTTGTCACCGTCAAAGGCTTTTTCCAACGCTCCGTCCTGCCCAAAGCTGACGGAGGGATTGAGCGACTGTTCGGTGTATTTCTCATCAGACTTAATGAGATTGACCCACGCGGTGGAATCGTCCTGCACCACATCTGCTTGATGCTTGGCATCTTTCCCAACAACTTCCCCGGAAAAAGCCGCCAGAGGGATGCCCAATCGGAGAATGGGAATGTTGTCCTCGTCCTTGTGATTGGCAATGTACTGCTCAAAAGCCTTTTTGTAGCGAACAACGGCTGCCCGTGACGAGGTGACAATCATTGCCTTGGCCAGTCCGTTCAGAAGGCTTGCGACATTGCGCTTGAAGTGTTCGATGATGAACTCTGTTTTTTGCGTGACGTTCGTGGGATGAAGGGCCTTCCACTTGGCAAGTCCGCTCATGGCTGCCTTGACATCAACTCGGGACTCCGAGTCTTTGTCGGTCTCATTCTTTTGGGAGAGCTTCCAAGCGGTTGAGTAGGGGGTAAAGCCCTGCAACACGTCGAGGATGAAGCCTTCTTCGATAGCCTGACGCATGGGGTACTTGTCAAAACTCACAGGCAGTTCCTTATTGGAATCAGCCTTGGCAATGTCGTAAGCATCACCGTTCTTGAGGCGACCAAAGAGCATCATCGTCTGGTGCTTGGGCGTGGCGGTAAATCCGAGGAACGAAACATTCGCCGGGCGCAAGCGCGACTTCTGCCATGCTTCAAGAAGGTCATCGACCGTCTGGGCTTCCTGCGAGCCTGTGCCGACATTGCCGAGCGCTGTATTAAGACGCGCCGAACTTCTGCCCGTCTGCGAGTTATGGGCTTCGTCAAAGATGACGGCAAAGCGCTTGCCCTGAAGTTTTTCATTCAGGATGATTTCTTCCATGGCAAAGGGGAAGGTCTGGATCGTCACGATGACGATGCGCTTGCCATCGACGAGAGCCTTGACAAGGGATTCCGTCTTGGAACCGTCCTTGGCGGTAATCGACTTCACAAGCCCTTCCTTGGTGTTGAACTGCAACACGGCCTTGGAGAGCTGTGAGTCAAGCACCTTGCGGTCGGACATGATGAGGATCGTGTCGAAATAGGCGTTGCCGTTTTCGTCGCGAAGCTTAGATAGTTGCGAGGCCGTCCAAGTGATGGTCTTGGTTTTGCCCGAACCGGCAGAATGCTCGATGAGGTATTTCTGTCCCACGCCGCGCTTTTTGGCATCGGCGATGACCTTCGTCACAGCACGCCATTGGTGGTAGCGCGGGAAGATCAGCGTGCTTTTCTCAACGCTGTAACCCTTTGCATTCGTGACGACCGTGCGTTCGACATAGGCGAAGTTGTGAAAGAGCCCCAGCCAAGCGTCCTTCTTGCCGATTTCCTTCCAGAAGTAGGAGACGGGATAGGGATTTGTCTTGGTCGCCTCCGGATTCCCTGCGTGACCGTTGTTACCCTTGTTAAAGGGCAAAAAGCGCGTCCCTTCACCATCGAGCTTGGTCGTCATTTGGATGTCGGTTTCGCTGATGGCAAAGTGGACAACGGCACCGCGCTCGGGCTTGAGCAACGGGCATTCGGCACTCGTCTTGGTGGGCTTGGGCTTGCGGTTCTTCTTGTACTCGATCACGGCCTCATTCACGTCCTGCGTGAAGTTGGTCTTGACTTCCGCAGTCGCTACGGGAATGCCGTTCACGAAAAACACGAGGTCAATGGATTCCTTGGAGTCCGTCCGAAAATGCACCTGTTGCACGACGCGAAGGATGTTTGCCTTGTAGCGCTTGGCAACAATCGGGTTGCGATTGTCTTCGGGCTTGATTTCGCTCATGCGGAACATGCCGAACCCAATCGCTGTCAAGGAATTACGAAGAACGTAAAGCGTTCCCTTCTCCTTGAGGGCTTCTTCGATGACGTTCAGAAGAAACTCGTCCGCGTCACTTCGCTTGGAAAACTTGGCGTACTGCTCGGCATAAGCCGACTTAAGCCATGCGAGTACGTCAGGAACGTAGAGGGCCTTGTAGGGGTCATATCCCTTGTCGTTGGGCGAGGAAAGCCACTTCTGGTCAACAAAGCCCTGAACGATGTCGTTCTCAAAGGCTTTTTCCTTGTGTGCGGAATCTAGACTCATGCGGATACCTCTTCATCAATGGCAAGTTGTCCCGTGACGGCGGCGGAGATCAGGCTGGAGCTGTATTCATTCAACTTCGAGATTTGATTTTCAATTCCTGCACAAATAGTTTTAACTCTTTCGTCAACCAATTTGCAAAAATCTGCAATTTTCTTCTGTTCATTAAGCGGCGGCACGAGGATAGGAGTTTCTGAAACCTTTTCCTTTGTGTAGTGAGAAAAGGTAGCCTCATTGCAGACTTTTTTTAAGTATGCGGTGTAGGTAAATCTCATCCAATAATTGATAAAGTCAGAAGTCATTACATTGTGATGTCCTCTAACTCGAATGATTGAGTTCTGGAAATAACATGGGCTATGCTCACCTTTGTAGAGGGTTGTCATACCGAATCCAGCACCACCCTCAACGACAAGGACATCACCCGCTATCAATAGAAGTTCCGATTTTTCTTTAGAGGAAAACCACATTTCTTTAATGTAGTCTTTGACTCCATCCCATGAGATGCTACCTGCACAAAGATATGTTTCCAATGTTTGTTCTGAATCAGTTTGACGCGGGCAAAGCATCTTCCCTAAAGTGACATCAGAAACAAATGAAATCTTAGATGTTTTCCATTCTCTGGGAATACTCCCAATCCACTCCACCCCGCTATCCTTCATCTCCACATTATGATCAAGCCCCTTCGTCACGGCGCGGGTGATGAGGGATTGGCGGTAGGTGGAGAGCTTCTGTAATTGTGCTTGCTTCGCTGTAATAACTTGAGCGACTTTGGATAGTTGTTTATCCAACCATTTTGTAATCCGCTTTTGAGTTTCAATGTCAAACAACGGGATAGTAACAGAAGACAGATAATCATCAACCGATAAATTTTGGATGCCTGTTGTCTGTTTGATGCAGTCAAGATTTTTTCTCTGGCTATAAGCTGCCGAAAGAATATAACAAGCGAACTTTGGGTTGAGAGTTTGTTGATTGACAGTTAAACGTTCAATAAAGTTGGAGCAAATTGCATCATCATTACCTGAATAATAAACGGCACGACCTACAGGTGTTTTTTCTCCGCCGCCTGATTTTTCAAGCAGGATGTCTCCGTCGTGCAATTGATTTTTTTGAAGCTGTTTTTCTGTAATAGAACGAACCGTGCTCGCAGATGCTTTTGTCTTCAAATTTTCATAGTCAAAATCTGCAACTCGTATGCAGAGGACATCAAATTCATCGCTACCAGGTTCACTTCCCCACATACCGCCGTTACGGTTAACGAGGAATCTTTTGAATGGGACGTTCTTCATTCAAACAACTCCTTCATCAGCTTTGCCGTCTCAGCTTCAAGAGCCTTAATCTCTTCAGCAATCTCTTCAGGATTGCGGGGCGGGACATACTTGTAGAAGTATTTGTTGAAATTGATCTCGTAACCCACAATGCCGGGGGTCTTCGGATGCGCATTGCTGTCGTCATCCGTCGAAAAGGGCTCCTTGGGATCGGTGACAGTACGGTCAATCACAGCATCGGGTAAGAAGGGCTTCACCTCGCGCTCAAAGTATTCATCCACGCTTTCAACGAGCGGAATGTTCTCCACCTGCTTGAGATCGGGGTCATAGACGATGTTGCCCTTATTGTCCTTGACGATTTCGCCTTCAGAATCCTTGACTGTAAGCGGGGCAAACAGGGTTTTCAGGAAAGCCTTCGTGAGTTTGACACCCTTGCCCTTCGCAATCTGACCGAAGGTGTCGATCCAATGAACACCTGTCTCTTTCGTATGCTCGTTGAGGATCGTGCGAAGCGTCTCAAGGTCTTCATCCGAGAGCTTTCCCGTGACCATCGGCTGATCCAACGCGGCGTTGATGGTGTCCGTCGTGAGATTAAGCCTTGCCTTCAGCGGGCATTGAATCGTGACGGCGCGATAGCCGAGTTCCTGATAGTCAAGCACCTTGGAAAAATCACCGTCCTTGTAGTCGCGGAAGACCTCTGCGATCTTGGTGATTTGCTCAGGAGAAATCTGGTAGCGCTTGTTGCCGATGTTGCGGATCGGAGTCTTAAAGCTGGTTGCGTCGATCAACAACACCTTGCCCCGCCGATTCTTGGGTTTGCCCGAAGCAAGAATCCACAGGTAGGAGACAATCGACGTGTTGTAGAAAAGTTCTCCCGGCATCTGAACAATGGCCTCCACAAGGTCTTCTTCAAGAAGCCAACGACGGATTTCGCTGGAACCTGACCCTGCGCCGCCCGTGAAAAGGGGCGAGCCTGAAAGCACGATAGCCCCGTGCCCGCAGCGTTCAAGTTCGCCCTGTGCGTCATAGACGGCAGGAGCCATCTTGCGGGCGACGTGCGTCAGAAAGAGCATCGAGCCGTCCGATTTAGGCGGCAGGCCCACGGCAAATCGGGAATCGGTTTTCACGCTGTCGTAAGCGTCCTTCCAATCCATGCCAAAGGGAGGATTGGAAAACACAAAGTCGAACTTCTTGCCGAGATGACAGTCGGTCTTGAGCGTGTCGCCTTGCAGGATGTGAGTCGAGAGGTCGCGGGATGTTGAGCCGGTACTGTCTGCATTGCATCCCGTTAAAAGCATCATTGCTTTGCCCATAGCCCAGGCAACGTCATTGATCTCCTGACCGTAGGGTTGAAGTTCCGTGCGCAGTTTATTTTCGTGGGTTGCTTCGCGGATGAACTCCATGGCATCCGTAATGAAGCCGCAGGTGCCGCACGTCGGGTCGTAGCAAGTGCGAATCAGCCCGGAAGTGGCAGTCAGAATCGTATTGTCCGAGTCAAGCACCAGCGTGGTTGCAAGATGAACAATGTCACGCGGAGTCAGGTATTCCTTGCTCGCCTTGTGCTTGGTATCGGCAAATCGCCAGATGAGCTCTTCATACAGGTTACTCATCACACGCGGATGCACGTTCATGTCGAGGGCCTGGAAGAAGTCCACGACCGGAAACAACTTGTCGGCCTTTTCCAAACGAGCGCAGATGCGATTGAACTCGAAGTGATCGAGGATGTCCCGCACGTTCTTGGAGAACCCGTCCTTGTAGGCGATCAAGTTGTCGCGGACATGATCTTGCCCCAGGGTTGCCAGAGAAAATTTGGAAGTGTTGTAGAAGGGCACACCGGTGATGGAACACAGAGCCGTTGTCTGCATCTCGTTGAAAATATTGAGAGCCGTGAGTTGGGCACTCCTTTCCAAAACCGCCTTCCGAGTGGGCTGCAAAACACACTCGAAACGGCGAAGCAGCACGAACGGCAGAATCACCTCGCCGTACTCATCGTCGTTGAAAGGCCCGTGCAGAAGGTCTGCGACTGCCCAAATAGCGTTGGCATAGTTTTCGGTTAGGGCTTTTTGTTCGGTCACGTCAGACATTTGTGTTCCTAAATTCGGCAACTGGTGTTTTGAAGTGTCAAATAGCTTGCTTGGCCTGAGCTTGGCCATTGTTCTTTAAGTAGAGAAAGAGCGTCGTTCGCCCCATCCCAACGGTCTTAGCTGCTTCCGTTCTCGTCATGCCTTGGGCAAGCAGCTCTTTGGCCTTTTCGATTTTCTCTGGCGCAATCGGCTTGCGCCCCTTGTAAGCCCCTCTTGCCTTGGCTTGTGCGATGCCTTCGCGCTGTCGCTCCAAGATCAGTTCGCGTTCGAACTCAGCCACTGACCCCAACAGACCAAGAAGAAGTTTGTCGAGCGGCGTCGCCTTTGCTTTGGCTTCAAATGTAAGGTTCTCTTTAACGAAGTGTAGCGTCACGCCCTTGTCGGTGATGGTCGTTACGAGAGTGAGAAGGTCTTTGAGGTTTCGGGCGAGGCGGGCCATGCTGTGGACATACAGATCGTCCCCGTCGCGGATGAAGCCCAGCATCTCCGTGAGCACCGGTCGGTTGCCGATGTTCTTTGCTGATACCTTTTCCTCAAATACCCGATCCAAGGTGATGCCGACAAGTTGCCGGGCCGTGTTTTGCTCCACAGTGCTGACGCGCACGTAACCGATTTTGGCAGATGACCCCATTTGGCCCTCCGTCCTGTTCTGTTGAGTTCATAAAAATCATTGTACTGACGCTCAGAAATGAGTGTTAGAATTTCAACAGAACGATTGTTAAGCGGGCTGATTGGTACGTTTAGCCTATACGGTGTGCCACGGTGATTCCTTTCGCGCCCTACGGGAGCGCTATTATCGCCTAGACACAAAAAACCTTACATCCTCAAAGTTTTCAACCCCTGGGCCGTCAGGATTCCTTCTTCTCTTCTGTGTCGTTACTGTGCGTAGCTACCCACTTGCGGCAGGTGGACATATTCACGCCCGTCTTTTCCTCAATCTTGCGCCAGGAGAGCCCCTTCGCGCGCAACGTGAGCACACGCAGGCGGATGTATTTCGGGTGCTGCTTCTGGTTGGCGGGAATCTCCACCGTAAAACGCCCTGCGCGCCATGCTCTCGCCCAGTCGCGGACCGTGTAAGGCGCCAGTTCCAGAATCGCGGCGGCCTTCGTGTAACCGTAACCGTGCTCAAAAAGATCCACTGCCCAGCGGCGCTTTTCTTCACTCGCGCACCCCGGTTTTCGTTCCGTGGCTTTTCTGTGCTCTGCTTCTTCTTTTGTCCTCATGGCCGTATGCCGGAGAAAGAAATCGGTTAAAAAAGACCCCGCTTCCGATCCGGGAAACGGGGTTTGAAACTTGCCTGACATGGAGTTTTGATATCCGGTCTCTAAGTCTCGGAGACCGAATCAACCGGCTCAAGCAAAACCGGGGATTTCCGTGAAGGAAACCGCTTTGTATTGCTCATGCACCGTCGGGAGACGGGAGACGAATCCGCCTCGTGGTGAGTCAGAATTTCCCCCCGCTCCTAACCGGTGCTCTTCCGGCCGAATCTCGTTCCCGCAGAAACCGGCCGGAAGGTCTGACGTTCAAACCTCTCGGTTAGAACGTGTAGCGGACGTTGGCGTTGAACGAGTGGTTCTGACGTTCGTCGCTGCCGGCACCGAGCGTGTAGTTGATGCCGAACGTGAAGGCGTCCTTCTGAGCAGAAAGGCCCAGGGTTGCCTGCACAGGCGAGCTGTCAACAACGCGGGTGATGACTTCGGTGGTCAGTCCGTTGTACTTCGTCGTGGCGTCCTTGTCGCCGAAGGCGGGCACCACAGAGAGGTCAAACGTCGGGGCGAGGTTCCAGCCGCTCGTCTCGAAGGCACCCGAGAAGGTCACACCCAAGGGAGCCTGGAAGACGTTCAACTTATCGTCGTCCGTACCGAAGAGACCGTCACGGCCTTCAACATCAAGACGCGTGTAACGGATGCCGGCGTGCGGCGTCACGTTGACGATACCCACCGTGGTCGGCAGTTCAACACCGAAGCCGAACGTGAAGGCCTTGGCCTTGACGTCGCTACTCCAGTTGCCCATGCTGTTGGCCGCAGAGATGTCGTTCTTGGTCTGCATGTAGCCGAGGTCGAACTTGGAGTTCACGATCGGGCAGCGCTTGTTGCCGTAGACAGAGAAGCCCACGAAGTCAACGTCGTTGTCAATCGAGGTGGTCGTACCCTTGGAGCCGCCGGAACCGGTACCGACCGTAAGAGCCGCACCGAGCGTGGCGTCATACTGAGCAAACGTGTAGTCGCCGCCCAGGACACCGCCGTAGAGGTCGAGGTCATAGCCGGAGTTACCGTAGAGCTTCTTGGCCTGGTTCGACGTACCGATGACATCAGCCCAGAGGGTGAAGCCTTCGGCACGGTTAAGGCCGTTTGCAACCGTCATGCGGCGGTCCAGGGCCTTATTGAACTGTTCGCCGGCGTCAAGCGCTGCGTTATACGCACCGCCCAGTACCGCGGAGTTCGAACCTTCTTCCAGAGCCTGAGAAGCCGCCTTGATTTCACCGAGGCTCGTCATGCCGTTAACGGCCTGCGAGAACTGGGTGAGCATGGCGATCTGAGCGTCCGAGGAAGCGGCATCAAAGAGATGCTCATCGTAGATGCGCTGCATGTCCTTGTTGAGGAAGAAGCCGGGCATGACTTCTTCGGCGTTCTGGACCTTGACAACAGCTTCGCCGTTGACAAGCGTTCCATCGAGCATGGCGTCACCGATCGTGATGCCACCAGTCTGAGTGGTCGTGCCGTCAAAGAGCTGCACGGAGCCGAGACCGGTCTTGGCGTCCCACGTCAGAGACTTGCCGGAAACATTCGCGAGGCCGATTTCGCCGGAGACAGTACCGCCGCGGACAATTGCCTTGTTGTTGCCAAGCTGATCCTTTTCAACAACGATGGAACCCATGTCAAAGACTGTCAGCCCGGTCATTTCCGGACGAGCTGCTACATTCACGTTCGTGGCAATCAGAGTCGCCGAGTCGACATGTTTAATATCGCTGAAAGGATCAGCGGTGACATCAACGTAGTCGTAGGTGTACTGGTTATCTGCCATGAACTTAGTCAGGACAGAGTCATCAGCCGTACCCACAACCAGCTGCGTGGCACCGGTGCGAGTCACCGTGCCGAGTGTTGTCGCGGCATCAGTCTTGCTCGTAGCTTCAGCCAGGCGGAAGTACTTGGCAACCTTAGCCTTGGTGTTCGTGGGGGCAACAGCAGAGCCGGTAAGCGTGACATCAGCATTAGCGCCGGTGGCAAGACTTTCAACCGTCAATACACCGTTACCGGAAACGGTCACAGCACCAGCTTCACCAGCCAGGGACTTCAGCGTCAGATTGGCATTTTCTGCCACAGCGGCGGAACCATTTGCTGTCGTCTTCAGGGACTTGACAGTGAAAACACCGTTATTAACAGTCATCGAACCACTGGTCAAGGTCACTTCGGCGTTGAGGTTACCGTAACGCTGTGCTACACCGGCAGTGTCATCGCCCAACACGAACTTACCATCGTTTTGAACCGTAACAGCCGTCGGAACAACCTTCTTGGTGGTTGTATCCGTGTATTCATAGGCCTGGATCAGTTCCTTAGCGGTATCCGTCAAAGAGCCGTAAAGGGTCAGCATCTTGCCATCAACCGTCACATTGGCATTCGTGGCACCGGTAGACGGAGCCGTTGTTTCGAAAATCAACGACTGAACACCGAGATTATGCGCAAAACCAGCCGCACCACCAACCGTCAGGGCAGAAGCCAGCGTCGTCGACTTATCTGTATTGACCTTGGCGTCAATATTCTTCAGATGAACATCACCGGCCAGCGTGGAAATGTTGAACGACGGAGATGTTGCCTTATCGTCACGCAGGAACAGTTCCGTGTATTCCTTACCCGTGCTATCGGTAATGGCCGTCACAGCAAAGGCCGCACCGGAAGCCTTGTCATTGATACGCGTCTGCAGATCAACGATCTGATCAGAGGACAGCTTCTCATCCGTCACCGTGATCAACAAGCTCGTATTCTGTGTAGACAGCCCCAAAGCCTTGTTGAGCAGTTTTTTCTTAGCAGCCTCATCAGTAACCGTCGAATCCTGATTTGCAAGTAACAAAGCAGAGGCTGCTTCGAGTTTGCCTGCTGTCAGCTTCACTGCACCAGTTTCGGTCCCAATATCAGCAGTGCTACCCAATGTCAGCGTACCCTGCGTCAGTTCAACGAGTCCGGTCTTAGTCGAGCCCGCAGCAACAACCTTGCCGTTGACCGTCGCAGCTGCCGTAGCACCAGCAATCGTCAGAGAACCGGAGTTTGCGGTCAGCGTGCCGTCAATCGTGACGGAACCACTCTGCACATTGACCTTGTTTGTGCCAGTGTCATCCTTAGCAAAGGTGACGTTCTGCAGAGAAACCTTGGCACCAGTACCGTTGACCGTGAAGTCACCCGTGCTGTCCTTGGCAAAAACGGTATCACCCGTGACAACAACAGCACCCGAGTTGCCGACAGAAACCGTACCGCTCTTGTTAAGGTTGAGAGCACCGATCGTCGCGCTGGACTTAGCCCCGGAAACTGTCAGCGTGGCAGCACCGGTATCGCCCTGCACCGTCACGGAATCAGCCTGCATCGTACCGGAAACGGTCAGAGCAGCATTAGCTGCCGTACCAATCAGGACACTACCAGCCGTTAAGCTGCCGGAGACGGAGACGGTATTGCCAGTCGTACCGATGGTCAGGTCATATACAGGATCCGTTGCAGCTGCAACAGCCGGCGTATCAGCCGCCTTGTTAACAGTGAGATCACCGGCAACAGTCAGCGTGCCGGTAGAAACCGTCATCTTGGAGGCAGTCGCAGCACCGGAAGCATTAACAGCGAGACTCGTGTCCGCACCACTGACAGCGACTTCGCCGAGGTCAGCTGTTGCATAACTGTCCACAGTGAACGTACCGCTCGTGATATTGAGCTTGCCAGTAGCGAAAGAAGCGGCTTTCTTATCAGTGCCTTTAACGGTCACAGCGCCGTTAAGCAGAACCGACTCCGAAACAACATTGTTTGCAGCATCAGCCGTGGTACGAGCAGCACCAACCATCACGGAGTCAAATTTCACATTACCTGTGAATTCGGAAGCACCAATAACGTCCAGCTTGCCACTGTTGCCGGTCCCCTGGGTGTAGTCAGCCGCGAATTTAACCCCATTCGTTGTGCCGACCAACTTGAGCTTGCCTTCATTAGCAAACGTGGCGTTATCAACGATAACAGCATCTTTGGCGGTGATTGTTGCCTCGATATCCTTAGCAACTTTCACAGCCAGAACAGAAGCCGCCTTATCTGTGGTAGCCGCCTGACCAAGAGTGACATTGCCCTGCTTGGCTTCAAGGGTCAAAGAACCATAGACTTTGGCATCATTTCCAGCTTCAGTAGCCGCAGCAGGCTTTGTCGTTGCACCAGCATTGTTCAGGAAATTCAGTGAACCGCCTGTAAGAGAAACAGCATCTGAGGATTCGATCCCGGCACCAACAGCAGACGCAACCACAGCAGCATTACCGGCCGTGATGTTGATCGTACCCGTACTCGTCAAAGATTTAACTTTGAGAGATGCTGTAGTATCAGTGCCAGTGCTGATGTCAACACCAACGTTCACAGTACCGTCGACAAAAACATCATTAGTGGCTATAAATGAGGTGTTATCTGTGAGACCAACCCATTTCTTGCCGGCCACATCCCACTTCTTGATACCGGCAGCGTCCACTTTAGTGCCAAGCAAAGTATGCGTTGTGCCGGCACCGACGTAATACGAATTGCCGTCGATACCAGTCGGTTCAGCAGCCACAGCACCGCCCGCGATCATTGCAGCAGCGGCTGCGGCGATCACTGTCTTCGTGCCCTTGGCCTGAATGGAAGAAGTCGCTTCATTGACGACCATCAGCGCAGAGCGCGCCTTGGAGAAGACGACCTTAAAAGACTTGTTCATTTACAAAACTCCGAAAATTTTCGTTTTTTCTGCACCCGTCATGCGACCGGTGCATCCCCGCCTATCGAGGCGGTACATTTGCAGAATAAGAATTTCTGCATTTGTCTACAGGGGGGGGGGTATTCCCTTATACTTTTCGGCGTTTTTTGCTAAAAGTATTTATTTTTTGTTGTTCTTTTACAACATTTTGAGTTTTTCGGCCGGTTTTTCACCCGGAAATGTGACCGGTTTTTCGTCAAAAATGAAATAAAGTTTTCTAAGAACGGAAACGGCGCGGTTTTACCCGCGCCGTCCTCGGCAAACAGAAGTCAGGGCAACATACTTAAAGCAAACTGCTGTGTGTTACATCACCGACACTGAAAGCACTCGACCTCAGTGCCCGGCAAGCTTTGCCGCACCCTCTCCGGCCATGCGACCGAAAGCCAGGCACTGCGACAAAATGCCGCCGCCGTGATAGTCCATATAGGAGAGGTTCACGGTTTCGCCCGCCGCATACAATCCGCGGATCACATCACCGTCCTGCGCGGTGACGCGGGCCTTGGTGTCGATGGTAAGTCCCCCGTAAACCATGGTGATGGAAGGAGTCAGCGGGTAAAAAGCGTAGAGCCTGCCCTTCATGTCGAGCTTGGCCGCCAGATGGGCTTTTGGAGGCACGGCTTCCGGCGCCGTACCGTCCTCTCTCACCTTGGAGTTAAAGGCCTCCACTGTCTCCTTTAAAACCCCCGCCGGGACTCCGAGCTTATCAGCCAGATCGTCAATTCCGTCTGCGGTAACAAGACCGCCGCCCGCCTTTTCAAAGAGCGTCATCGACATACCGATACGCTTTTCCGCCTGCCGCGTCTTTTCATCAAATATGAGCGCTACCTGCTGCTGAGAGTCGTCGATCTTGACCCGGTAAGGCTTTTTACGCCAGTACAAAGCCGATTCTTCGGGCTTCCAGATGAGTTCCCGATTATCTGTTCCGGAAATACCGTTGAGCCCACGCTTCCAGGACTTGAACCGCGGCTTTCCGCCTTTGCGGAAAATGTAGCCCTCCAGAGCCTGCCAGACCGTTTTCCCGATTTCCTGGGCTTCATGCGCTCCGATCAGGGGCGTCTTGGAGCCGATGCGGTGATTGTTGGCAATGGTTCTCAGACCATTAAGAGTCAGACCGAACTTCTTGTGCAACCGGGAAAATTCACGCCTTCTTTTATCAGTTAACGACCACGGCGGCTGCCATCCGCGCCAATTCCAATCAGATGTTGACCGACGACGAGTGTCAGCTCTTTGCGGGGTTTTCTGACCGTGCCGAGCGCGTACACCGGCATGTTGAAGCCCTGAGGGAATACGTTATGCAGATCCGCGAAATGTATCAGCTACAGATTCTGCTCAAACAAGCCGCCGCCATGCGGATCCTTGCGGTCGTCTCCGTCATCTTTCTGCCCCTGACGCTACTTGTCGGATGGTACGACATGAACTTTGAATTTATGCCGGAACTGCACTGGCCCTGGGCTTATCCGGCGATTTGCCTTACTGCCGCCGCCATCATCATCGGAGAGCTCCTTTATTTCCGTAAAAAGGACCTTTTGTAAGGCTTTTTGACCGCATCCGGCTTTTGGGCACCAAGGCTTAACGCGGTATACTTTTCAATTCGTTTATTCCCGCGGAAATTCCGCACATTTTCACGAAAAGGCAAGGCGCCCATGCGCGACACCTATTCTCCTCAGGAAATTGAAGCCGAAGTCCAGGCCCGCTGGGTCAAGGACGACGTCTACCGTGCAAAAGAGCACGCCAAAGACAAAAACGGCAAGGAAAAACCCAAGTACTACGTCTGCTCCATGCTGCCCTATCCTTCAGGGAAGCTGCACATGGGCCACGTGCGCAACTACACCTTAAACGACGTCCTCTACCGTTACCGCCGCATGAAGGGCTTTAACGTGATGACCCCCATGGGCTGGGACTCGTTCGGGCTGCCGGCAGAAAACGCCGCTTTGAGCAAAAAGGTCGCGCCCGCGGAGTGGACCTACCGCAACATCGCCGACATGAAGGAACAGATGCGGCCCCTGGGGCTTGCGTTTGACTGGTCGCGCGAAGTGACGACCTGCCGTCCTGAGTACTACCGCTGGAACCAGTGGATGTTTCTCAAGATGCTCGAAAAGGGCATTGCCTACCGCAAGACCCAGATTGTGAACTGGGATCCGGTGGATAAGACGGTTCTCGCCAACGAACAGGTAATCGACGGCTGCGGCTGGCGCTCGGGCGCAAAGGTTGAAAAGCGTGAAATCCCGGGTTACTACTTGGGCATCACCCAATACGCCCAGGAACTTCTGGATGATCTCAAGCAGCTTGACGGCTGGCCCGAACAGGTGCGCCGCATGCAGGAGCACTGGATCGGCAAGAGTATCGGCGTGAACTTTGCCTTCCCCTACGAAATCGACGGGGAAAAGAAGGAACTTCGAGTGTACACGACCCGTGCCGACACGGTGATGGGTGTGACCTTTGTGGCGATCGCCGCTGAGCATCCCCTCGCGAAGCGCCTTGCGCAGGGTAAGCCTGAGCTTGAGGCCTTCATCGCTGAATGCGCCAAGGGCTCGGTCTCTGAAGCCGACATGGCCACTATGGAAAAGAAGGGGGTCCCCACGGGCTTTTACGTCACGCACCCCTTAAACGGCCGCAAGGTTGAAGTCTGGATCGGCAACTACGTTCTCATGAGCTACGGCGAGGGCGCCGTCATGGGCGTGCCCGCACACGACGAACGCGACTTTGCGTTCGCAAAGAAGTTCGGCATTCCGATCATTCAGGTCTGCGCCGTTGAAGGTAAGGAATTCTCGACGGATACCTGGCAGGACTGGTACGGCGACAAGACGCTTAACCCTTACTGCATCAACTCCGGCAAGTACGACGGGCTTCACATTCATGAAGCGATCGACGCGATTGCCGCGGATTTGAAAGCGATGGGGCTCGGCGACAAGCAGACACAGTTCCGTCTGCGCGACTGGGGTATTTCCCGTCAGCGCTACTGGGGTACACCCATTCCCATCATCAACTGCCCGCACTGCGGCCCGGTTCCGGTGCCTGAAAAGGATCTGCCGGTGATTCTGCCGGAAAACCTGATTCCGGACGGCTCGGGCAATCCTTTGAATAAGTGCGAAGCGTTTCTCAACGTCAAGTGCCCGAAGTGCGGCGCGGATGCCAAGCGTGAAACCGACACGATGGATACGTTCGTCGACAGCTCCTGGTACTACATGCGCTACTGCTCTCCGGACGCCGACAAGGCCATGGTCGATGAACGCAACGACTACTGGTCTCCGATGGATCAGTACATCGGCGGCATTGAGCACGCGGTGCTGCACCTGTTGTACGCGCGCTTCTGGACCAAGGTGATGCGCGATCTGGGGCTCGTTAAGTATGACGAACCCTTTAAGCGCCTCTTTACCCAGGGCATGCTTACCGCCGAATGCTTCTACCGTGAGCTTCCCGACGGTCACAAGCGCTGGTACTACCCCTATGAAATCAACGTCGAATACGACGAAAAGGGGCGTCCGAGCAAGGTGACGGCCAAAGACGACGGCCTGCCCGTTGTCTCCGGCGGCATCGAGAAGATGAGTAAGAGTAAGAACAACGTCGTGGAACCGCGCGACATCATCAAGCAGTTCGGCGCCGATACGGCCCGCACCTTCGTGATGTTTGCCGGTCCCCCCGATCAGTCCGCCGCGTGGTCTAATTCCGGCGCCGAAGGCACGTACCGCTTCCTGCGGCGTCTCTGGAACTGGGGTTATGCGCACCGCGCCGACCTGATCGGCAGGAAGGCTGCTCCCGACTACTCGGCTGCCGCCAAGTCCGTCAAAGACTTCCGCCGTGATGTCTACACGACGCTCAAGCAGGCTGAGAGCGACTTTGACCGCATGCAGTACAACACCGTTGTTTCTGCCGCGATGAAGATGCTCAACAGCATTGACGCCTTTAAGCCCGAGGACGAGCTCGGCAAGGCCGCGCTTGAGGAATGCGCGTCGCTTCTGCTGCGTGTTCTTTATCCGCTTGCGCCCCACATCACCACCGCGATGTGGACGGAACTCGGATTTGACAAGGCCTTTGAGTGCGAACTGATCGACGCTCCGTGGCCCGTCATCGACGAAAAGGCGCTTGTGGCTGATGAGTTAAAACTCGTGGTGCAGGTGAACGGGAAACTGCGCGGCCAGATTCTGGTTCCGGCTGACGCCGACCGCGCCGCGATTGAAGCCGCGGCACTTGCCAACCCCGACGTCAAACGCTTCGTGGGTGAAGCCACGGTACGCAAGGTGATTGTGGTGCCCGGTAAGCTCGTCAACGTCGTCGCGAAATAACCCGGACTTTACTGGTGAGCAAAACGGCCTTCGGGCCGTTTTGCTTTTTCAGGCCCGCTGCCGGCACAGTTGCCGTATTAACGCAACCGTCACACAACGCGTAGCCGTGCGTTTCAGCGGTGTTTATAGTTCGAAAAATTTCTCCGCCAACCGGAATTGTCAGCCATGCTCGAGTTCGGAATCGTTAACTTTTGGGTTTATGTGCTGGGCGCATTTGCCGTCATCATCGCGCCCGGCCCCAATTCGCTCTTTGTCCTTAAAACTGCCGTCACCGAAGGACGCCGCCCGGCGCTTGCCGGCGCGCTCGCAGTTCTCGTGGGAGATTCCGTCCTCATCACCTGTTCCTTTGTGGGTGTGGCGGCCATGCTTGCGGCGCACCCTGACCTCTTTATGTGGGTGAGAACGGCGGGCGGACTCTACCTTGCCTGGCTCGGCTTCAAGATTCTCTACAGTGTCTACGGAAAAAAGAAGACGGCAGCCGGAGAAGACCGGGAAACTGTCAGAAACAGTGCGGAAAAACGCAGTGCCGGCGCCTTCAAGGCCTTCCGCACGGCGCTCATCCTGAGTCTCACCAACCCCAAGGCCATTCTCTTTTTTGTCGCGTTTTTCGTGCAGTTCATTGATCCGGCGTTTGAGGCCAAGTGGATCCCCTACCTGATTCTTGCGGCCGTGCTGCAGTTTTTCAGCATCTCGTGGCTTCTTTTTCTCACGACGCTCGGTGCGGATGCCTTAAGAGCGGTTGCCCGGTTTCCGGCCATGGCCAAGCTCGGCAACACCGCCATCGGCGGCCTCTTTCTTCTGTTTGCCGGGAAACTCGTTCTGGACTAAAGAAAATCCCGGCCATGGCTGTACCAAAACCGGGATCAGAGTATTCATAGAAATTCCGCGAGGAAACCCGCGTCTTCAGACGCGGGAGGAATCGCGGC
>OWJS01000360.1_pt1 | contig 17478 bp, 8 predicted proteins | sample 1732961 | NCBI WGS metagenome assembly OWJS01 (sample SAMN05065774, study PRJEB22554) | human gut metagenome | biome: ENVO:2100002; feature: ENVO:00000062; material: ENVO:00002003 | host: Homo sapiens | place: USA
ACGAGATTACTACGCGTCTCGTGGGCTCGGAGATGTGTATAAGAGACAGTGGATATACCGTGAAGACCTACAAGTCGGACATCTATTCTCCTGGCATTCTGCCCAACAACACCGTACGCTCCATCACCGAAGACCACGACAACAATCTCTGGTTGGGTACTCGCAATGGTCTCGTCAGGATGAACAAACGCACTGGGTCTTTCAACACATTCCTTCTTCCATCCGAAAGTCAGCGTATCATATATACCCTTTTCACCTCCAAGGATGGCACGGTATGGATTGGTACCGATGGTGGTTTGTCTTATTTCAACCCTAAGGATGAGACCTTCTATACATTTAATAATAAGAACACATGGCTTGTAGATTCCAATGGCAAGAAAACGAAGATGGGAGGCTACAGCGTAAAAGCCATCGTGGAAGACAAAAATGGCGACCTGCTCATCGGTACTTGGTCGTCTGGCTTGTTGCGCCTGCATCGTGGCTCGCATACCTTCCTGCGCTATCCCGTGCTCAATAACATGAACTCCGCCTACTCCCTCTTCTTCGATAGCAAGCAGCGTCTATGGGTAGGTACATGGGGCTATGGAGTGATACGCCTCGACAATCCTGGCGATGTCAGAAACCCGAAAATATACAAGTATCCATACAAGACCAACCACTTCGACATCTTCTACAAGATTACGGAAGACCCCGTCACCCATACCCTCTGGGCATGTACAAGAGAGGGTGTCTGCTATATCTATGAGAGTCAATTGGACAATGGGTGGCAGATGCACACCATGATAGGCGACAACGCACTCAACTTCAACAACGACATCGCCAGCGACGGGCATGGCAACATCTGGCTCTGTACACAGAACAATGGCATCGTGCAAGTCAACACCACGCCTTCACCTTTCGTGATCAGCCACCTCGATACCAACAAAGCGGGATTCCCAATCAACTATGTCTATTCGATGTTCACCTCCGATGGAGAGCACGTTTGGTTGGGCTTAAACCCATACGGCATCGCCCTCTACAACAGGAAGACGGGTGTCACCATATATAATAAGAACATTCCGGGCTTCGGGTCGCTCAACAGCCGAACCCTTACCACCAGCATATCCAGCATCACGGAGAGAAGCAACGGCGAGCTATGGTTTGCCGTCAACAACTATGGCATCATCGTGAAGCCGAAAGACGGCAACGCCAGGGAAGTGGATACCCGCACCGCTCCCTACATCCATGACAATTTCGTCAACACCCTCTTCGAATCACGTGACAAGACGATGTGGATTGGTTCGCGCAACGGCATGAGCGTGGTGGAGCCTGACAACAAAGGCTACGCCCTCACCATGCGAGAGGGCAAGACCGATTTCACGAGCTGCGACATCCGACATATCAGCCAAGATAGGCAAGGACGCATCTGGGTGGCTACAGACAATGAGGGCATCATCTGCATATCCGGCAACCCTCGCAACATCAAGTCGCTCCGATACAAGCAGTACAGCTTGAAACAGAAAAACATCGATGTCAACGATGCCAACTGTTGCATGGAGGACAGCAAGGGACGACTCTGGGCTACCTCCAACAGCGGCGGTCTCTTTATATATAATAAGGTGGAAGACCGATTTGAGTCGAAGAACAAGGCTTACCATCTTTCGGACGACCGTGTGATGGCAATGGAAGAAGACAGCTATGGAAGCCTATGGTTGACCACCGGCAAGTCGCTAGCCAATATCGTATGGAACAAAGACGGAAATCAGCCTCAGAACATCACCTATTACACCCAAGAGGATGGATTGGGCGACTTGCTCTTCTCGCCCAACGTGAGCTGTCGATGGGGAAAGGAACTCTTCTTCGGAAGCAAGACGGGCTTCTTCTCCTTCGTTCCTACGCCCAACATGGGGAAAAGACATCACCAGAATGCCAAGCTGGTCATCACCGACCTCTTCATCGACGATGAGTCATACGCCAAACTCGACTCTACCCTGCGTGAAGACATCTCACAGGAGGCTCCTGCCTACACCCAGCGCATCGAGATTCCATCGAGCGTGAAGAAGTTTGACATCGAGTTTGCACTCCTCACCTACGGCAATGCTAAGAAGAACGTATATGCTTATCGACTAGATGGTTATGACGACGACTGGCAGTATTGCAATGGCGAACTGCACCGTGCCACCTTCCAGAACTTGAGTTCGGGCACCTATCGCTTGCACGTGAAAGCCACCGACAGTTATGGTCAGTGGCAGGAGTTGCCATACACCATCACCATCAAGGTTTTGCCGCCTTGGTATGCCTCACGATGGGCAGGCATGACCTATATCCTGATGCTCATCATGGGACTGTTTGCCGCCTTGCGATGGTACAAAGATCGCTTGAAGACCCGCAACAGCCTGCAGATGGGCGTGATACTCACCAATATCACCCACGAGTTGCTCACCCCTCTCACGGTCATCTCGGCTACCATCTACAAGCTCAAGAGCATGGCTCCGCAATATGAGGAGGACTACTACGTGATGGACAGCAATATCAACCGCACTACCCGACTCCTACGAGAGATACTCGAAGTGAGAAAGTCGCAGGCAGGACAGTTGAAGTTGCTCGTGAGCCGTGGCGACATCGGCTTGTTCGTCAAGAATGCTTGCGAGGGTATCCGTCCGATGGCTGAGCATCAGAAGATTACCATCACAGAAAACTATCCTAAGGGCGATTGCAGCGCATGGTTTGATGCGGATAAGTTGGACAAGATTCTCTATAATCTCTTGTCAAACGCCATCAAGTACAACAATACGGGGGGGCAAATTGCCGTCTCGCTGTCGCTTAACAAGGAGGTGGCATCGATTTCTATCCAAGACCATGGAATCGGCATGTCGAAGAAGAAGTTGAAGCATCTCTACACCCGCTTCTTCGATGGCGACTACCGTCAGCAGAACATGCCGGGCACTGGCATCGGACTATCGTTGACCCACGACCTGGTGAAACTGCACCATGGCGACATCCTCTGCGAGAGCACGGAGGGCAAGGGAACCACCTTCACGGTCAACCTGCCTTATCACAAGGGCGACTACCGTGACACGGAGATAGACACTTCGGGCAGTAGCAGAAAGACCAACGACCTCGCCATCCAGCAAGCCAAGGAGGAGAAGGAACAGACGGAGCACAAGCTCAACCCTATCCACACCTCCATCTTCATCCGCAAGAACTCCAGCAAGATTCTCGTGGTGGAAGACAACGAGGAGTTGTTGGCACTCATGCTCCAGGTGCTCAGCAAGAACTACCATGTGCTCACCGCCAAGAACGGCAAGCAGGCGATGAACATCATCATGAAGGAGAATCTCGACCTCGTGGTGAGCGACGTAATGATGCCGGTGATGGATGGTATCGAACTGACCAAGCGCATCAAGGAAGACAAGAGTTTCTGGCTGTTGCCTGTCATCCTTCTCACTGCCAAGAACAAGGAGGAGGACAAAACGGAGGCTTACAGCATCGGTGCCGACGGATATATCACCAAGCCATTCAAGTTTGAGGAGTTGGAGGTTCGCATCAACGCCATCCTTGACAACCGCAAGAAGGTGATAGAGAAGGTGGAGAGCGAGGTGGCTTTGGCAGCCCAGTCAGCCTCTGTCAAAGGCGGCATGGGAAAAGGTAGCCAGGAGGGTGACAACCAGAAGAAGTCGCACCTCAGCAACCCAGACCAGGCCTTCGTGATGCGTGCCACGGAACTAGTAATCAAGAACATCAGCAATTCGGAATATGGCCGTGACGAGTTTGCCAACGACATGGCGATGGGTAGCTCTACATTATATAATAAGGTGAAGGCGACAACGGGTCAGACCATCGTGGCGTTTATCACCTCCATCCGCATGAAAGAGGCGAAGCGCATCCTGGAGGGCGATCCCGACATCCTCATCAACGACTTGGCTGTAAGGGTCGGCTTCAACACCCCGAAATACTTCTCGAAGTGCTTCAAGAAGGAATTCGGCATCTTCCCGAAGGAATTTGCCGAGCAGATGCAAAGCAAGGGATGAAACTTTATTTCTTCAAGAACTTCTGGGCAGCACGACTGCCATCCTTGGCGATAATCTTCACGACATATACGCCATTGCTGATGCCAGACAGGTTGACAAACTGTGAGCCTTTGCTTTCCGCAACCTTCTGTCCACCCATACCATATACCTGCAACTGAGCTATCTCGCCATACACGATCAAGCCATTGCTGGTCTGATACAACTGATACTTCTTAGCAGAAGCAGCCTCATCGTACTTCACATCACTGATGCCATTGACGACATTGCCATCCTCGTCTATCTCCTGATATACACCGAGGGTGAGGTCGGTGAGATACATATCGCCCTTCTCCACATTGGTCAAGGTGATGCTGATAGGCTTCTTCTCCACCTTGCCTATCTTGGAAGCGATGTCAACCAATGCTACACCTTCGCTGAGATTAACTGATGCAGTACCATTACCAGAGCCATCCACATACTTCCAGTCTATCTTGAGCGTTCTGCCACCCGTGCAATAGATATTCGACTGCATCTGAGCCAGAGAAGACAGGGTGAACTCCACATTGGTAGTCTTTGGCAGATAATAAGCACCGTATGAGGCACTTCCGTATTTCTTGCCAGGAGTCGTATTCTCATCAACATACTCCACACTACCCTTTCCACTGGAAGGCTTGCCGTAATATCTAGGCTTCACACCCTCAGCATTGCCACCTGTGATATATTTCTTCACGTTGTCAGCTATCACCTCGTCCTGGAAGAGATAGTCGTTGACCACGGTCTCCACCTGATAGTACTTGCCATCATCGGTATCATCCACAGCCTCATCCTCCAATGTGCCATCGTTCTTAGGCATCACGAGGGTATAGGCATTGTCATCGCCACCATACTCGTATGGACCATAGTCGGCACTTTTGCCCACGTAAGGGATATTGAGCGTGACAGACCAGTTGTCTGGGGCATTGTCGGAATAGTTGTAATGATTCTTGTGTGCATCCACCGTCTTGAAGTCGGTGATTGGTGTACCTGCATCTATCAACTTGCTGCCAGCCTTCAATCTGCCGAACTTCAGTGGCAACTCACCGTTTGCCTGACGAGGTCCGATGGCAGTCTCATAGCTTAAGTCCTCATACTCAGAACTATAGTCATTGACTGTCTTTGAGTAGGTAGTGCCAGATGTGCTAGCCTTCTCACCCAAAGGATTGGTATTATCGAGCGTTGTCCAAGTACAGAAGTCGATGTCAGGCTTTTCTGTGAAGGCTGAGTTACGTTCCATTTTCTGCGAACCATACGCAAATCCCACACAGTTGCGCAGCACCCAATTACCATAGTCGGGAGCTTCCATATTATACCCATAATTGATACCATTGCCAAAGGAGAGGTCATTGATAAGATAAGAGCCTTCACGATGATGGTTTTGGTCGAATCCCTTCTTCGGATGGAAAGCGGCGATGCAGTTCTTGAACACATGAGCACCTACGGAAGTGCCTCCCTGCTTGCATCCTCCCATCTTGAAGCCATTGCCATTACCCTTGTCAAAGCCATTCTTGAGCACCCAACAGTTATCCACCACAATAGGGAAAGCTGTGTAATACAAGTCCCAGCCATCATCGGAGTTATGCCAAGCACGGCATCCATGAAACTCATTGCCCGGACCAGGGAAGAGCTTGATGGCGAATCCATCGGCATTGCCACCATTCGTCCATGGGTCATAGTTATCATAGGCATCACAGTTGACGACGATGTTGTATCTACCATATTTATATTCTTGGTTACGGGTGTTGTTGCCATTACCATCCTTTCCGAATCCCTGCTGCAAACCGGTGTCCCCATTGCCATAGAAGCGGCAGAGTTCCACCACGCAGTAGGAGCCTTCGAGCTTCATGCCATTGTCGGCGGAGTTGCAGATGTCGAGCCCACGATAATGCCAATAGTTGGCACCTATCTTGTGCATGATGCCACGATAGGTGGAAGCCTCGGTCGAAGTGGAGCGAGGCTGACTGGAGAAGTCGAAGACAGGTCGCTCGGCATCACCGGGATAGGCGAAGACACAGATGCGCTGGTCGGCAGTACCCGTCTGCGTCACGTTGATGGTCTTCAAGAGATGATAGGTTCCACCTCTCACATACAACACGTCACCAGCCTTCAGAGCGGCGAATGCCTTGATAGGGTCGCCGAAAGGTTTGTCGATTGCCATACCGTTGCCGGTACCGCCTGGCGCCAAGTAGTAGTCCTTGGCATCAGCCTGCCATGAGGCAAGCAGACACACCCCGATGAGGGATGTCTTCCACAAAGAGTTTGTTTTCATCTTGAATCAGTAGTTTGTTTTTAAGTCGTATTTCAGTTTGTTTGTTCTTTCTTTCGCTCCATGAGCCTACATACAAAATAGGTTTCTGTTGATATTGGTTGCAAAGATATAGCAAAATCTCCAACCTACCACCATATAGCCTCATCTTTTAAGATTTTATAAACATTGGGTCAGCAAACCTCCCATTTCATTACTTGTCAAGCACTGTGTTCGCAAACGTTTTCGTTATTTTTTGCAAATTATATGCAAGATTTTAGGCGTTTTTAGCTTTTATTATTAATTTTGCAGCCGCAAAAGATACAAACTAACAAGCTACGAACGAGGATATGACATCCAAAGTTCTTATTCCTTATTAGATGAATATTACATGATTATATAAACCTTCTTAATGTATCAAAGTAAAACTGATGGATAAAACTTTAGTAAAACATCGTAGGACTCTAATATTTAGAGACTACCAAGTACTCGTATTCCTACTTACATTCTTGCTTACAACTTTTGGGGTTAAAGCAAGCAATGGGGTGAAGTTTAATTCCGCTGTACGCTATTCTCAGTGGGCAATTAATTCACGAGCCAACGATTTCTATGCCAATACTACTTCTTTTGGCTTAGCAACCTACAATGCAGACGGATCACCAAACAAGAAAAGAAATGATACCAAGAAGAAGCTTGACTATGTTCCTGGTCTTGTTGCCAAATCTATGATTGAAGCAGCAAATTATTATCAAGGCTTCGATTGGTCAAAGCCTTGGTTCTTGAGTGTTAAGGAGTATGGAGATACATACTCCAATTCTGTCCCTACTGGAGGTGGCAGCCTTGATGACCTCAATGCCGTAAAGCTCTATATTGGTCTGTATAACAATGCAAATGCAATAGAAACAGACAAGAGCAACTACAAGACTGCTATTAGCTTAGCACAGGCAGGACTCGTAGCTCATAACAAGAGTAATTCTATTCAGTCAGGAACTCTTGCAGGTGATGCCGTTGTAGGTGGTTGGTTCCACAAAGCTGCTTACAACAATCAGATGTGGTTAGACGGTGCCTATATGGGTAGTGCACTTTTGGCTCAGATTGTCAACTTCAACTTCAACAATGGTACAGAAACTCATTTATTCGGAAGCACAACAGACTGGGATATGGTATTCAAACAGCTTAACATTGTTTGGAATATGTGCTGGAATTCTACCGACAAACTGATGTATCATGCTTTTGAGGCGAATGCAGGAACAGGCACATCAAATTCTCATGCAGACACTTGGGCTGGCTTGAATGGTAAAACTGAGCCTTATACATTCCACTCAGCAGCCTACTGGGGCAGAGCCAACGCATGGTATCTCATGGCTTTGGTAGATGTATTGGAAGCCATGAAAAATGCAGGTCAAGAGAGTACAGACAATTATACTACTTTGAAGCAACATCTCGCAGACCTTGCTGCTGGTATTGCTGCACGTCAGGATGCAACCACTGGTGGTTGGTATCAGGTGATGGACAAAGATGCTTCCTTCACTGCATCATCTTACAATAGCAACTGGAGTGGCAAACCTGCCAGTGTAACAAATTATATTGAGACATCAGCTACAGCTATTTTTGCAGCAGCTTATTTCAAGGCTGTTCGCTTAGGATTGCTCTCTACTTCTCCTTATGATTATAAAACAATTGCCAAGAATGCTTTCGAGGGTTTGGTAAACAACTACACCTATCTGGATGCTAATGGCGACATGCAAATCTGGGGCAGTTGCCGTTCTGCTGGTTTAGGTGGTGATAAAGATACTGCTTTAAAGGGCGCTGAGAAATATCGTAATGGCTCCAATGAGTACTACTTGTTGGGCTATGATGTTCCTATGGTAGAAAAGTCTGAGGGTATTACCGAGGGCAAGGTTCTCGGTGGCTTCATCATGGCTGCTACTGAGTACGAGCGTGCTTACCAGAACCAAGACAGCAAGCAGATTCTGTTTGCCAAGGACTTGGCTCCAAAATATGACTTCACTACTACTGCAGGAACCCTCGATGCAACTGCATACGGCAATGGTACCATTACTTATCAGTGGTATAAGGATGGTAGTGCAATCGCAGATGCCACAACTGCTACTTATACTCCAAAAGAAAGTGGAAGTTATTACTGCGAAGCTACTGCTAATGGTAAAACTATTAAGACAAGCCCAACATCAGTAACTGCCAAAAATAACTCCAATACTGATAATGGTAGCACAGATAATGGTGGTAGCGAGAATGGAACAACAACAGGAAATAAACTGTTTGACTATACCGTTCCTGGAGGTATAACATTAAATACTACAGAAACGAGTGTAAGTCCTTATGGTTCAGTTTCTGCTTCTGGTACAGTTACAACAGAAGCAAATGGTTTTAAAATTGACTCAAACAAGAAGTATCTTAAAATCACATTAGCCAATAACACCACTCTACAGGCAGGAGATGTCATTACAATAACATCTTATGCTAAAAATATAGGTATGGGTGTTAAGGTATCAGCATCAGCTGGAGATGAAGCTATTATTGTTACATCGAGCAAAGAAGCAAAAGTCAATACGACAAGTTCTTATACAATAAAAAGTGATGATGTACTTAATGGTAGTTCTTGCATTTATTTATATAGAAGTGAAAGTAGTACCACTTATCTTAAGTCCATTACCATCACTCGTGCTGCTAAGAAATATAAAGTTTCTGCTACAGCAAAAGATGGTGGCTCTGTATCTATCAAGAATGCTTCAGGTGCAACTGTGACATCTGGTACAGAAGTAGAAGCAAACACCTCTCTTACATTTACTGCAACACCAAACGAGGGATATGAGTTTGTAAACTGGACAGATGCAAGCAATGCTGAAGTTAGCAAAGAGGCTACTTACACAAAAACTGTAACTGCCGCGATTTCTCTTACAGCCAATTTCAAGGCTACAACTCCTGTTACCCCAACCGAAGACGAGGTTATCTATGACTGGAAAACTTCTGTAGGTACTACTACAGTTGGAACAAACTGTACTTCAAATAGAGAAGTTATAACCTTTAGTAGCAACTTCAATGCTAAAGAAGGAAAATATATCACCATTAAGTCTAAGACAGGAGGATTCAAAGCGGGTGATGCCATCACACTAAAGGGCTACTGCAATAGCTCAAATCTTTCAGGTGTAGTAGTCTATTCTGATGTAAATGGCAATAGTATTTTCCAATCAAACACCTTGGCAAAATCAGCTGATGGTGGTTCAGAATTTACTTTTACCCTTACCGAAGATTGCGACGCTCTCTATTTGGGTCGCTTCGGTGGAGGTACTACTTGTTTGACAAGTCTACAGGTAAAGCGCCCCGCTTCATCTTCTAATAAGACTCGACTGACAGCTTCTTTCGAGCGCAATGCTGACGTTGTAGTCAACACTACTTCTTCAGTAACTTTGCCAAGTCTTACTGTTAAGGCAGGAAACACTCCGCTTTCTGCCAATCAATATACGGTAGTTTACAAGTCGAATGCAGAGGATGTAGCTACTCTGAGTGGTAATACCATTACTATTCATAAATTAGGTATCGCAACCATCACAGCAACCGTTACTCCAACAGATGCTAACACTTATGAAGGAACCACAGCCACTTATCAGTTGAGCGTAAAGGCCCCTTCTCCACTCAACGTTTCTGCAAAGGATGTTACTATCAACACCACTGATGCAGAAGTAGAACAGCCTGTCATCAAGGTTTATGGAGATAATGACAAACTCTTGAAGTTAGGTCAGGACTACACCTTGTCTTATACGGTTAGTGGAGACAATAATGTGAATGTTGATGCATCTGGTAATTTCTCTGTTACTAAGACTGGAAGCAAATGGACCAAGGGAAAATCCCTCATTACCGTTACTGCGACCCCAATATCATCACTTGAAAGCAATTATACGGTAGGTACACTCCAGTTCTCTTACTCTGTATCAGAAGGTAAGATTAAGCCAGTTTTCTTGAATTCATTCAATGGTATCACTATCAAACTGCATCAAGATAGTAATAACAGAACTATCACTGTTCCTCTGATTTACAATGGTGAAGAAGTTAGCAGTTATTTCAAATACACATATACAATTACTGCGCAAGCTAATGGACAAGTTCAGAAAGTTACCAAAAATACACTTGACTATACACCAAGTACAGCAGGAAAATATACAATTACTGTAACTGCAGAACCAGGACAGAATGGTGAAGACTACTATGGTGGCGTTTATGATAGTCCTGATCCTATTTCATTCTATTTGGATGTAAAGAGCACGTATCAGGTTATCACCGTTACACCTGATCCAGCAAGCATTAAAATGTATACAGGTACTACACACGTAGCACCAGACTTGACGGTTACAAATGAAAATACAACTCTTGCCGATACAGAATACAAGACCTTATGGTTCTCTACATCTCCTGGTGTCGTAAAGGTAGATGCCACAATAGGAAAGTTAGAAGCTGTCAGTGAAGGTAATGCGAATATCAGAGTCGTTGTCACTGGTGATAACTTAGAAAGCACCACAGCTTTAATTACTGTAGATGTTGACGACCCTGCTGTGTATCGAGTTCATGCAAATGAGGAATATAAGAGCCAGAAAACCATGTGGAATCAACACAAGAATCTGTCTGTTACACTTGGTGGATGGTTATTCCCTAATGATGTGGAGGGTCTTTGGACTACAACAGAGTCCTTGTCAAAAACTGTTGAGTGGAACAAAGATGACAGCCAGAAGAATTATAATTCAAGAAAAGCTCCTTGGAAGATTACCGGATTTGATTATATGGTAAAGGCAGGTGACAAGCAGAAGAATGCTCGCCAGGAGAATGGTTCCAACAGTATGCCAGAGACTACATTGATAAGCAATGTGGATTATTCTCAGAAAGACAAAATTGTTGACCCAATGTTCAATGTGCCATGTTCAGGTTCCTTCCTGACATTCCAGCCTAAGACAAATGGTACTGTCGTAGCACATATATATCAAAACGGAGTATTCGATTCAAAGAAGAATAAGGATAATACTATAGATTATCAGTACAGACCACAGCGTCGTGTATTCATCATGGATGAGGCTGGTAATTTCGTAAGTTCAGATGCTCACATCGAATCTACTACAGGTAAGCCAAATGGCAAGAATTATGATTTGACTCAATATAAATGGGATATGGGTGACAAGCAGTCGCCAACTGTAGAAACAGTGAAGAAGCACTTTGGTCTTGAAAGTTTTGAAATGTCAGAAACAGGTTTTAAGAACAATGTTTATGAAAACCAACTTGACCAAAAAATAGCTCCTAATGAAGCAGCAACAAAATATCCAAATTTGAAAGGCTCACGTGGATGGTCAGTTCTCGCTGATGCACCTGTTACCTATACCTTTAAGGTAAAGGCTGGTAAGACCTACTATCTCTACAACTTCGGTTCGAAGATTGGTTTCTATGGCTTCTCATTCGACGAGGATGCAATAGCACCTATCGTAGATGAAATAAGATACGATGAGAATAGCACCAATACGGTAAAGAAAACCGAGACAGGACACGTTGCTAAGGTAAGTATCAATCGTTCATTCAAAAAGGGCATATGGACAACTTGCGTACTTCCTTTCAGTCTCAACAAGCAGCAGGTGGATGCCATCTTCGGTACCACATATGGTATGACAAATGATGGTAAAGGCAATAGCGTAACACACTCCGATGGTACTCAGATATTGTACTTTGACCGTATAGAAGGAAACAAAGCATACTTCGTACGCCACGCTTACAACACCATCGTAGCTGGTAAGCCATTCCTTATTAAACCAACAAAGGATGTGGCGTCTATCAACACGGCAGATGTTGTAGATTACCCATACGTGACTATTGAGAACGAGACTCCAGCAGACTGGTGCAAGAGCAATGGATATGTTTGGAAGTCAAGCTACAGCAATGATATGACAGTAGAAGAAGGCGACTGCTTCATCAGCAAATCTGATGGTACGTTCAAGAATTACAGAGGAGCATCTGGCACACTGAAGGGATTCCGTGGTTTCTTGCATCAAGACAAGACCTCTGGAGCTAAGCCAATGATGTTGTCTATCGCCACGTCAACCAACATAGAGGACAACTCAGGAAGCACTACTGGCATTGACTTGGTCATCGACGCAGACGACAACACTATTTCCGGGCCTACGACTGGAAAGATATACAATGTCAATGGTCAACTCGTCAGCGACAACATCAAAGACTTGCCATCACTTCCTTGTGGTATCTATATTATCAATGGCAAAAAGTACATCAAATAAAATCAGTAAAATCAATGAAAAAATATCAATATATTAAGCCAAATATCACAATCTTGGCTACGAAGACAGAGAGTCTTCTCACCACCCTATCTCCTCACACAGAAGACAAAACTGGTGGTGAAGAAACTGGACCTGCAGATGGTGGAACCGGTGGCAAATCAGACTTGGCAAAGAAGTTTGACGCATGGAGTACATGGGACGATGACTTCGAGTAATAATCCGTTCTAATTCATCAAATTACTTTTCAGAAAAGCAGTATTATATATAACAAGGTGACGGTCGGGACTTCGGTCTCGACCGTTGTTTTGTGCTAAACTAAGTTAATCAAGTCCTCATTATCACGCTTTCTTCATTTATTTTCCTTATCTTTGCCAACGTTATCTCGCAATAGTGCGAAAACGACATCATAAATTCAATTATATGCCAGAATTTATAAACCCACGTGTCGATTGGGCTTTCAAGCGCATTTTCGGCAGTGACGACACCAAGGAGTGTCTGATAACGTTCCTCAACGGAGTATTTGAGGGCGAGTTTGTAATCAAGGACGTGAAGCATCTGAAAACAGAGCAGACACGTCATCAAAAGCGAGAGCGAGGAGTCATCTTCGATGTGGCGTGCGAGACCGATGACGGGAGACACATCATCGTGGAGATGCAGAAGAAGGAGCAACGATATTTCGTGGACCGTGCGCTTTACTACTCCGCCAAGGCGATAGTGGAGCAAGCCAAGCCTGGCGAGTGGGACTTCCACCTGACACCAGTCTATACCGTGTGCTTCATGGACTTCATCGCCGAAACTGGCATCCCTTGCCAATTCCGAACCGACATCGGCTTCGGATTGCTCGAAGAGGAAGACCCTATGCAGGATGAGCCGACCGAGCAACTAGGTTGCGGCTCAAAGGGACAAGGCGAGCAACAGGGATGCGACGCAAAGACGCAAGGCGAGCAACTGGGATGTGACGCAAAAGAGCAAGCAAGCCAGCTTGTGCCTCGCAAGCGCAGAAAGAAAAAGGAATCCAAGGCTAAGGCTTGGAAGCTTTCGGGCTTGCGATATGGCTTCGAGAAGATGAGAGTGGTGTTCTTGCAGTTGCCGCTCTTCGAGAAGAAGGAGCCAGAGTGTATGGATATATTTGATTGTTGGATTTACGTATTGAACAATATGGAACATTTGAAAGAAATACCATTCTTGGACAAGTATCCCGTCTTCCGAAAGTTGGCGGCGATAGGTGATCTGCAGAAGCTCACTCCAGAGGAGCGTGAGTACTATGAGTACGACATCAAGGTGATGCGCGACCTCTATGCCACCGACAAGTGGGAGAAGGAGAAGAGACGTAGAGGCATGGAGAAAGCTTGGGCGGAAGGTATGGAGAAAGGCATGGAGAAAGGCATGGAGAAAGGCATGGAGAAAGGGGATGCCGACAGAGCATTGGCTGATGCTAAGCGATTCCTAGACATGGGCTTCTTGCCGGAGCAGGTGGCAAAGGGTACCCAGTTGCCACTCGACATCGTCTTAGCGTTAAAAGCAGGTAAGCTGAAGAATTGAAAAAATACCATAGTGCAAGGACACAAGCGCTAGAAAAGAACAAAACGAGACCGGGCGATGAAAATTGGCCGGTCTTTTTTTGCCCAAATATTTGGTGGTGTCAAATATATTGTGTACCTTTGTCGTCACGAAAATGAAACACCTGTTTCCCTTAAATCTATTTTTGAGAGAGATGGATGCTCCACGAGTAGCATCGCATTATTATTAACTAAAACAACAAATCAATGAAAAATCCTTTTGACTGGCACCACAGTCTTTTGTATGCAGATAAGAGCAGAGAGGAATATACGATGGAGAAAGAGGGCACGCTAGACCACCTTCTCTATCAGATGTATATGGTCGCCCATGACTCCGATGGGCTAAATATGAGCAGCGCTGTCAAGGCGCTCAACACCGCTTATTACTTGGCGGTGGCGATTTATAATACTCCACACGTGGAAGAAAAAAACAATGTTGGCAAGCTGACCTATGGAAGAGTACGTGATATCCTTGCGGAAGAACACCCGAAAGGATGTGTTGATGTATCGGAGGCTGATATATTCCTTGTGAGATGGATGGCATGGGCGATATTGAAATTACAATCGGCTAAGCCTACTGGTCTTGATGCTTTCTTGGACAAATTTAAAAGTCTTATAGCATGGGATGAGGATCGTTACAGCTATGTGAGAGATGATTATGGCGATTTCTTTGAGCAAGAACATATCAAGAGTGTGAGAGAGCAATGGTTGGAGTGTGCTTTTGTTAGGAATTTTCCTAAAATGGTGGAAGAGGTGGGGGATGTCAAGTTTTATACAGACTTGCAACCGAATGCTCAACTTCCAGACCTAATTCCGGAGAAAATTTTTGAAGAACAAATTAAAGGCTTGAGTTATGAAGAGATAGAACAGCTTCTTACTCATTATAGATCAAAAAAATATCAACTTGTATTGTTGGAATTTGCCAAGCAATATGAATATTGGCGTGATAATGTTGAAAGTGCTATATTTTGGTAGAAATCATGCTGAGAGTTACAGGTTATAATTTTCTAACGTATGGAACAAAATGAATATTTTAAGCTAATAGAAGATGTCCAATCGGGAAAGTATTTGCCTAAGGATGAGCAAAATGACTTACCTTCATTGCCCGAAGGCGCAAGTGAGGAAACCACCCGATTTCGTGAGGAATGCAATCGCACATTAGAACTCTATAGGCAGAAGTTGCAAATCTATGAGGCGAGGGAGAAAGCTGCCTCCCAACTATCCGATGCCGCTAACATGGTGGGCGAGGTTAACTTGAAGATAGCGAAGTTCAATACGGAGTTGTCAGATGAATACGAGCAGTATAAAAAAGAATCTGCTGACAAGATTGATAGTCTTCGTGCAGACTTGGCTGAGTCTAAGGATATTTCAACCAATGCGCTCAACCGATGTGATGAGCTGGGTAAGCAAGTCAAAAAGTTGGAGACGGAGAAGAGACAACTGAAAAAGAAATTGGAGGAAAAAGAAGAAGAACTGGCTTATTATGAGGCTGACATTCCGGGGGGCTATATCATGGTAACGGATGATGGCGTACTGGGTATGTGCGCAGAGGAGAAGCAAGACTCCGCTCGACTAGCCGACTTGAAGGAGGAGAACGCCACCCTCAAGTCGATGATCGCAGAAAGCCAGGAGCAAGGTATGGTTGAAATGGCACACCTCATGATACAGAATGGCATAGACTATCTCGCCGACGTGAAGAAAGTCTCTGACGATGACAAGTCGAGCTTTGGAGAGAAAGTGCTGAAACATACGATTTCGGGGGAATGCAAGAAACACTTGGGTCAGCAGGAGATAGACAAGCTGATCATTGCCATCAGTCGTGTCACGGACAAGCGAGAGGAAGCACAAGAAATGGTGCAGAAGAAGGAAGAGGAGAATCGGGAGCGGATGGCGAGCGCCAAGCCAATCCATATTGGTACCGTGAAGCAAATGAACGGCGGACAAGGCACTTTCCAAGAGATAGACCATTCTACTGGTTTTCCCGATAAAGTGTTGGGGTGAAGCAATAACATTTATCCCGACAAATGATGGGATGAAGTGACGCCTGCCATGTATCAATAGAAATGTTTCGACCAGTACGGCTTGAAATCAGTTCGAAAACGAATCATCAAAATGCCAATACAATGAAAAAAGAAGAGATGGAAGACTTGGTGAAACTCGTCAATCAATTTGGCGATTCATGCAGAATAGGGCAAATCAATCTAGGCAATGGGGTTTATGTGGAGAATGTTTATACTACAGGCTCTCCTGGACACTCGGAAAGGGATTCTTCTCAATGCCATGAAGGAAATGGAAGCTATGATACCATCGTGGATTGCGACTTGCAACCGAATGAGGCTACTCAATCGGCAAGCAGTGGCGGCTCATTCCCAGAGAGCGAACTTGATACAACCTTGTTCGACTCTGCACTAAAAATGGACGAGGTGAAAAGAATGCTGGCTAAGCTTGTCTTGCCAAAACGTGAGAATCGCACGCTGAAAATCGTACATTGGTTTATCGTATGGAAGGTGTTCAGACATTATCGTCTCATACCCGAAGAAAAGACGCAAGCAAAATTCATCCGATGGGTCAAGGAGGTGTTTGGATGGGAATGGAACTCTAGCGAATTCAAAGGCTCGAACGTGCCTGATGCGGTAAGAACTACCCCGTTGAACAAATGGACCGTGGAAGGTCTCTCTGCCCAGAGACCTCAGGCAGAGGAATACATCAGATGGCGTGGCTTGCTCATCTCCAGTTTTATGGAGAAGTCTCCTAAGGGGCGAGTCGATTGCAAGGAGTCATTTTGCATCAGATGGTTTGATACAGGAGTAAGCGAAGATTGACTTCATATACCACATATACCATACTTCATATACCTAGAATAAAAACTTCATATACCCTCATATACCGCTTTGGCATATGGGGGATTTTTTTATGCATTTCTTTGTTGTTCTTTCCTATCTTTGCAATGTCGAAAGAGAGACAGATGCATTTCTTGATGGGTAGGCTTCGATTTCGGCAAATTATTTTTAGTATTAACGATTTTAAAAGTAAAGAAAGGAACAAGAAATGGAAAAAGTGAAAGTTGTGAAGCTCCTTGACAAGAAGAGTGGTGTGAGCCAGAAGTCGGGCAAGCCTTGGCAGTCTCGTGAGGTCTATTTGGAGTCGGTGCAGAACGTGATACATCCTGAGAAGTACTTGGCTCGACTCTTCGGTGATGCGGTCGATAAGTTTAATGCCAAGGAGGGAGACGTGATAGGGGTTGTTATCCACCACTTCGTCAACGAGAAGGATGGGCGATACTTCAACGAGTTGAGCATCGTGGACTTCGAGAGCAATATACGATGAATCAATGAATAATGTACCTGTCTCTTATACACATC
>OWJS01000362.1_pt1 | contig 17461 bp, 9 predicted proteins | sample 1732961 | NCBI WGS metagenome assembly OWJS01 (sample SAMN05065774, study PRJEB22554) | human gut metagenome | biome: ENVO:2100002; feature: ENVO:00000062; material: ENVO:00002003 | host: Homo sapiens | place: USA
GACAGTTGCCTAAGGGATTGCTCCAGTTCCACGAGTATGAGGACGAGGTTCGCACTCCAATGGAGGAGCATCTGGTTGAGGCTGCGCTCTATGCTAGCAGCAACGGCGAGGCAAATGTTCACTTCACCGTTTCTCACGACCACCTGGAACTCTTCAAGCAGATGGTAGCCGAGAAGGTAGATAAGTATGCACAGCGCTACGGCATCAAGTATAACATCTCTTTCTCTGAGCAGAAGCCTAGCACCGATACCATCGCTGCCAATCCAGACAATACTCCATTCCGTAACGAGGATGGCTCTTTGCTGTTCCGTCCGGGCGGTCATGGCGCACTCATCGAGAACCTCAACGAGATTGAGGCTGACGTTGTGTTCATCAAGAATATCGACAACGTTGTGCCAGATAGAATCAAGGACGAGACTGTTTTGTACAAGAAGCTTATTGCTGGCGTTCTTGTTGACACACAGAAGCAGGTGTTCGAATATCTGCGCGAACTCGAGGCTGGCGTGCCTTCTCGCGAGAAACTTACAGAGATGCTACGTTTCGTTGAGACAACATTGTGCTGCAAGAAGGCTGGCGCTGCAGAATTGGCAGATGCCGAATTGGCTGAATACCTCAAGACTAAGTTCAATAGACCTATCCGCGTTTGTGGTGTAGTGAAGAATGTAGGCGAGCCTGGTGGCGGTCCGTTCCTCTGCTACAACAACGACGGAACTGTTAGTCCGCAGATTCTTGAGTCGAGCCAGATTGATACAAACAACGAGGAGTATGTACGCATGTTCAAGGAAGGCACACACTTCAACCCAGTTGACCTTGTTTGTGCTACAAAGGACTACAAGGGCAATCGCTTCAACCTTCCGGAGTATGTCGACAAGAAGACAGGCTTCATCTCTTCTAAGAGCAAGAACGGCAAGGAACTTAAGGCTCTCGAACTTCCGGGTCTTTGGAATGGCGCAATGAGCGACTGGAACACAATCTTCGTTGAGGTGCCAATCGGCACATTCAACCCCGTGAAGACTGTGAATGACTTGCTTCGTGAGCAGCATCAGTAAACATTATAGAATATAGACTGGCACACTTTGTGTGATAAAACCAATCGCATGAAGTGTGCTCGTTTATGTTTGGACGCCTTCGTCCATTTTTAATTTAACTAATCACTAAATGACTATCAAATTGAAGTTTTTCAATTATCTGTTTGTTCTCGTATGTCTTATTATGGGAACAGGCATGTCTATGCATGCAGAAGAACAAACGTTCACTCGTATTAATAGTATCGAAGAATTGAATGATGGCGATCGGTTTATTGTGGTGAATGAAGAATTGTCTAAGGCCATTTCTACTTGGAATGGTGTGAAATATTTTAACTTTACCGATATTCTTATTGATAATGGTGTTGCTACAACAAGTAATATCGTTACAATTCTTACACTTGAAAAGACTACTTCAACGAAGTATTACTATCTGAAGACAGCTGATGGGTTCTATTTGTCTAACGGATCAACACCTTCTTCAGCTAATGTTACAGCTTTAAAATCAATTCCTGATAATACATCTATGGCTACTATAGCAATAGATAAAACACATGCTGAAATAGTATTTGAAAATAAAGTAAAGAAAGCGTTTCTTTTTGCAGAGGGTACTGGCTTCTCATGCTATGATTACACTTATCACGATGCTTCTCGACGAATGCTTGCAATATATAAAGCCGATGGCTCGCAATCAGCAATAAAGCAAACTACTTTTGTGACGTTCAGTTCAAAGGATTTGACAATATATAAAGGTAAGGAGTATTCTTTGCCTACAGCAAGTGTGACACGTCAAAAGGGCGAGACTATTGCTGATGCAAAACTTTCATATTCAAGTAGCAATGAGAAGGTAGCATCGGTTAATAAGTATACTGGTGAAATCACGTTGAAAGAGTTTGGCACGACAACAATAACTGCAAAATATGCTGGCTCGGACTTGTATAAGGAGTCGGAAGGTTCATATACTCTGACATACCAAGACAGATTGAGTGAGGCGACAATTGTGTTCTCGGCTGAAAATGAAGCATTCTATAATATGCCTAAGAATTCAGATAATCATGCTTTGCCTCAAAACTGTATTTTTATGTCTGATAATGGAGAAGAATATAAATTTAAAATATATTGTTTTTACAAGCATAGAGTAAATAAGGGATTTTTGACATCTATATCAGGTGACGCAAAAGTAACTAGTCCAGAGTTTTTAGCTCCTAATGGGTATGTAGTAAGAGTTGTCTTTGAACAAAAGTATAATGGAAGCAGACCATATATTTCAAGTGCGGCACAAACCAACTATATTAAGAATGGTGAAGGAACTCTCACAGCCCTCAATGAGTATGAATTTACAGAGACAATACCTGATTCTAAGCCGTTTACTATTACTAGTACAAGTATCTGCTACATCAAAAAGATCGAGATATTCATAAACCCAGTGCCTTCTCTTGAGATTTCTGATACTGACTTTGAGGCTGATGCCAAGATTAAGGAGTACGATAAGACTGCCGTGCATTTCAAATTGAAGAGATCGTTTGTTGCTGATGATACATGGTACACTATTTGTTTGCCTTTCAACGTTGCGAAGGAGCAGTTGGTTGAGGTCTTTGGAGGCAAGAAAGTAGAATTGAGAACATTCGACCACATGGAGGATGGAACGGTTATGTACTTCAAGCATGTTGACGATTTGGCGGCTGGTGTTCCATATCTGATAAAGCCCAATAAGACTCTTGATAGTCTTCTCTTTAAAAACGTGAAGATTGATATGGCTGCACATCCTGATTTGCAGGTTGGTGCAGATGGATATTTCATGAAGGGCACATATCAGGCAACCGTATTGAATCCCGATGGTACGAATCTGTTCCTTGGCGACAACAATACGTTCTTCAGACCTTCTGAAGATGATCACAGAATGAAGGGCACAAGAGTGTATTTCATCATTCCAAGAAAAGCAGTAGGTAAGGTGTTGAGTTATGATACAGAAACCATCGTTGATGGTATTGTTGACGTTGAAGTTAATTCGCTGTCGAATAGTCAAAAGGTCTATAATATCAATGGCGTTTATGTTGGTGACAACCTTCAGAATCTGACACCAGGCGTGTATATCGTCAGCGGCAAGAAGGTTGTGGTAACAAACAGATAATACGACCGACTGCATTAAGTAGGGTAGACTAATTTTGAAAAAAGAATGAGGCTATAGAACCATTGTCCTATAGCCTCATTCATTTTTTGTATCGATTTGTTCGATGATGTCTTTTGTTATAAAGCAATATCGTGCAGAATCTCGCCCAAAGTGGGATGTATGTGGATACAGTTGGCGAGGTCTGTAATGGTTGCGCCCTGATTCATGAGAGCCGAAATCTCCTGCACCATGTCGGAAGAATGTGCTCCGAAAGCATGACAACCGAGAATTTTTCCGTCTGCCTTGTCGACAAACAACTTCACCATACCATCTGTTTCGTTCATTGCGAGAGCTTTGCCGTTAGAACGGTGGAAACCCTTGCGGCATTCGTATTCGCAACCTTCCGCTTTCAGCTGATCTTCGCTCTTTCCTACACTTGCAGCTTCGGGATAAGTGAAGATAGCAGACGGCATAATGTCAAACTTGATATCGTCTTCTTTACCGAGAATCTTGTTCACAACATGCAGACCCTGGAATGTTGCTGCATGAGCGAGCATACAACGACCATTCACGTCGCCTATTGCGTATATGCCTTCAACATTTGTGCGGAAATCATCGTCCACTGCGATTCCCTTCGGCGAGTATTCAACACCAGCGAGTTCCAGGTCAAGACCTTCGATGTTCGGCTTGCGACCGGTTGCAATGAGCACAACGTCTGCATCCACCTGCGCAGGCTTGCCCTTCTTCTCGTACGTTACTGTGAGCTGGCGCTTACCATCCTCTGTAGTTGTCTCTGCGATTGACTTAACAGCCGACTGCATAGAGAACTCTACGCCGCGCTTGCCGATAGTTTGGCGCAGACGCTTTGCGATGTCCGAATCGAGAACCGGCAAACACTCCTTGAGGAACTCAATCACACTCACCTTGCTACCGAAACTGCTGAACACAGAAGCGAACTCCATGCCGATAACTCCTGCGCCGATGATGCACAAGCGCTCAGGAATATGGTCGATGTCGAGAAGTTCTGTAGAGGTGATAACGCCCGGCAATGTTGTGCCTTCAATAGGCGGACACTTTGAGTCGCTGCCCGTAGCTATCATAATGTTGTCGGCAGTATACTCTTCTTCGCCTACAACAACAGTCTTGCTATCCTTGAAGTGAGCAAAGCCACGAACGAAAGTAATGCCAGGAGTCAGCATCAGCGTCTCGATGCCGCTACGCAGCTGTTCAACAACCTGCTGCTTGCGCTCAATAACCTTCGGGAATTGAAGTTGGAAACCGTCAAGCGCTACGCCGAATACGTCAGCATGCTGCATGGTGTCTACAACTTCTGCGTTTCGACAGAGAGTCTTTGTTGGTATACAGCCGCGGTTCAAGCATGTGCCACCAGCCTCGGCTGCTTCAATGATGGTCACGGTGAGTCCATGTTGCGCAGCATAGTGCGCAGCACGATAGCCTCCGGGGCCCGAACCTATAATGATAAGATCTGTTTTAGTCATTTTGTTTACAGTTTATATTTAAAAAAGGTGTGCCAAAATAGAATATATCGGGCTGAGCCCTATTTGACTTATGTTCTATTTTAGCACACCCTCTATGGTTAATTAGTTGGAAAGCTGCTTCCAAGTAAGTATCGGTTGCTTAGCAGCCAGCACGTCGTCAACACGACCGGTAGGAGTGTTGTGCGGAGCTGTCTTCACCTCTTCCGGTTTTGTCTTTGCTTCCTCTGCAATCTTACGCAGAACAGCGATGAACTCGTCGAGCGTCTCCTTGCTTTCGTTTTCTGTCGGCTCAATCATCATTGCCTCATGGAACAGCAACGGGAAGTAGATCGTAGGAGCGTGATAACCATAGTCGAGCAAACGCTTTGCTACGTCCATTGTTGTCACACCCGTTGACTTGTCCTTCAAGCCGTTGAATACGAACTCGTGCTTGCAGACTGTCGGTATGGGCAACTCGTATACATCCTTAAGTGCCTCCTTGATATAGTTGGCATTGAGTGTAGCAAGCGGACCAACCATGCGGATGTGTTCCTTGCCGAGAGTGAGGATGTATGTGTATGCGCGGAGCATAACTGCGTAGTTGCCGAAGAACTCGCCAACATGCACGTTGAAGTCCTGACCATTTGTTGTTACGATGCGATAACGATCGCCCACCTTCTCAACCTTCGGTACAGGCAAGAACTGTTCCAATCCCTTACGCACGCCGACCGGACCTGAACCAGGACCGCCACCGCCGTGAGGTGTAGAGAATGTCTTGTGCAGGTTGATGTGCATAACGTCGAAGCCCATATCGCCCGGACGGCAAACGCCAAGCATCGGGTTGAGATTTGCTCCGTCGTAGTACATCAAGCCGCCACACTCGTGAACGAGTTTCTGTATCTCAGGTATCTCGCGCTCGAAGAGTCCCAATGTATTCGGGTTTGTCATCATCACAGCAGCTACGGTGTCGTCGAGCAGACCGCGAAGGTCGTTAACGTCAACTACGCCTTGAGCTGTAGACTTCACTTCTACAATCTCCAAGCCACAGACAGCAGCCGAAGCCGGGTTTGTGCCGTGAGCCGAGTCGGGCACGATAACCTTTGTACGCTTCAAGTCGCCACGGCTCTGATGATACGCACGGATGACCATCAAACCGGTAAGCTCGCCGTGAGCACCAGCAAACGGATTGAGTGTGAACTCCTCCAAACCGGTTATTGCAGAGAGAGCCTTCTGCATATCATAGTATACCTGCAATGCTCCCTGACATGTGTCCTCTGGCTGCAATGGGTGCAATGCTGCGAACTGCGGCAAAGCAGCTATCTCCTCATTGATGATAGGGTTGTACTTCATAGTACAGCTACCGAGAGGGTAGAAGCCGTTGTTAACGCCGAAGTTGTTTGCGCTAAGATTGGTATAGTGGCGTACCACGGTCAGTTCGTCACACTCTGGCAATTTAGCATCTTCGCAACGACGCATTTCAGCCGGCACCTCATGGTGTCCGAACTCGTTCTTTGGGAGCGAATAGCCACGGCGTCCGGGTTTAGACAACTCAAAAATCAAGTTTCCATAAAGACGATTGTTCATAGCTTTTCCTCCTTTGCAATATTAACGAGTTTATCAATTTCTTCCTTCGTGCGCTTTTCGGTAACGGCAAACATCAATGTGTCAGCGTCAACCTTCACACCGCCTAAGATGCCGTTCTCGATGAAACGCTGCTGCAAGCGGTCGACATCGCCGTTGTACTTAACGCAGAACTCATTGAAGAACGGACGCTCGTATTTATCTGAGAACAAACCAGTTGCAATCAAAGCGTCATGCAGATAATGAGCGCCGTCGTATGACATCTGCGCAGCTTCCTTCACACCTTCCTTGCCCATTACAGACATATAGATAGTAACGAAGAGAGCCATGAGCGACTCGTTAGAGCAGATGTTCGATGTTGCCTTCTGACGGCGGATGTGCTGTTCGCGAGCCTGCAATGTGAGAACGAACACGCGCTGTCCGCGATTGTCTACAGTCTTGCCAACGATACGGCCCGGCATCTTGCGCATGAGCTTTTCGGTGCAGCACATATAGCCTACAGACGGACCTCCGAATGACATCGGAATGCCCAACGACTGTCCGTCGCCTATTGCTACGTCAGCACCCCATTCGCCTGGAGTCTTAAGCAATGCGAGGTCGGCAGCCACGCTGTTCACGATGAACAACGACTTATGTGCATGACATGAATCGGCAAAGCCGCTGAAGTCTTCAACAATGCCGTGATAGTTAGGCTGCTGAACGATTACGCCAGCCACGCCGCCCTTTTCGAGGCGGGCGTCCATCTGCTCCTTGTCGGTAGCACCGTCGTTTTCTGCGATAAGCTCCACGTTGAAGCCGTGAAAGTGAGCGTAAGTCTTCACTACATTAAGCACCTTCGGGTCTACCGAAGCCGATACAAGCACCGTGTCAGTCTTCTTTGTAGAAGCAAGAGCCATAATTGCAGCCTCAGCCGTAGCGGTAGAACCGTCGTACATAGATGCGTTTGAAACATCCATGCCGGTGAGTTCTGCCATCATGCTTTGGTATTCGAAGATATAGTGGAGTGTACCCTGCGAAATCTCAGCCTGGTACGGAGTGTAGCTTGTGAGAAACTCTGAGCGCGAGATGATGTTCGGCACTACAGCCGGTGTGTAGTGGTCGTAGCATCCTGCTCCAGCAAACACAGTAAGTCGGCGATTCTTTTCACCGAGCTTCTCGAACAGCGAGCGAATCTCTGTTTCGCTCATCGGCTCGGGCAAATCGTATTCACCACGGAAGCGAATCTGCTCAGGCACGTCGGCATAGAGATCGTCGAGCGAATTCATGCCGGCCTGCTTGAGCATCTGTTCTATTTCTTCCTTGGTCTGTGGAAAAAATTTGAAGTTCATAGTTTGATCGGTTTATTGTCGAGTTTTAAGCTCGACAATGGTTGATTTGATGTGCTTCAGTTACTCTTTGCTGCACAACTCCTCGTATGCAGCAGCGTCCATCAGAGCGTCGAGCTCAGACTTGTCTGACATCTGAACCTTCATGATCCAGTTCTCGAAAGCATCCTCGTTGAGGAGCTCTGGCTTGTCCTCGAGAGCCTCGTTCACTTCAACCACAGTACCCGAAACCGGAGAGATAAGGTCGCTGGCAGCCTTCACGCTTTCTACAGCACCGAAGTCCTCATCAGCTTCAACTTCGTCGTCTACCTCTGGCATGTCAACGTAAACCACGTTGCCCAATGCGTGCTGAGCATAGTCGGTGATGCCTACATAAGCGAAATCGCCTTCAACCTTTACATATTCGTGTGACTCTGAATAGAAGAGTCCTTCAATAACTTTTGCCATAATAGATTTGTTTTTTAATTGTTATTTAGTTTAAATTTTATTTTTGTATTATAGAATGTGCAGATAGGGGTGCGTGGGTATGGCACGGATGCCATACCCTTCTATGAATTGTTATGTGATTACTTCTTGTAGTGCTTGTCGTAGAACTTCTTCTTTACAACAACGCCCGGGAAGGTCTTCTTTCTGATCTGAACCTCAAGCTCTGTACCGAGCTTTGCGAAGCGTGCGTCGATGAGAGCCATGCAGACCGACTTGTCTGAAGATATAGTGTGGTAGCCGGTTGTAACCTCGCCGATGACTTCACCCTCGTGAAGCACCTTATAGCCGTGACGTGGGATAGCGCGGTCGTTGAGTTCGATGCCAACAACCTTCTGCTTTACGCCTTCAGCTTTCTGTGCGGCAAGCGCCTCCTTACCGATGAACTCAGGCTTGTCGAGCTTGCAGAACATGCTCAAGCCAGCCATTACTGGCGAAATCTCGCTTGACAGCTCGTCGCCGTAGAGCGGCAGACCAACCTCGAAGCGCAGAGTGTCGCGGCAGCCGAGTCCGCAAGGCTTGCAGCGGCCCGAAGCCATGAGCTTATCCCACTGCTCGTTGATGAAAGCGTGAGAAGCATAGATTTCGAATCCGTCCTCACCAGTATAACCGGTGCGGCTTATGATGATTGTCTCGCCTGCTACGTCGATGGTCTTTGTTGTATAGAATACGAGGTCCTTGCACTCCAATCCGAGCACTTCCTCTACTACTTGTTCTGCCTCCGGACCTTGCACAGCGAGCTGTCCGTAGTATTCTGAGCGGTTCTCGAACTCTACGTCGAAACCTTCCAGGTGGCTCTTCATCCACTCTACATCCTTGTCGATGTTTGCAGCATTGATAACGAGGAAGAAGTCGTTTTCAGCCATCTTGTAAACCAAGAGGTCGTCAACGGTGCCACCATTCTCGTAGCACATCATGCCGTAGAAAATCTTGCCAGGCTCAGCTCCACGTACGTCGTTGGTGAAGATATGGCTCACGTAGCGCTCTGCGTCCGGACCCTTAACCGTTACTTCGCCCATGTGCGACACGTCGAACACGCCACAATGCTGGCGTACAGCGTTGTGCTCGTCAGTAATGTTCGAATACTGGATAGGCATGATGAATCCGCCAAACGGTTGCATCAAGGCTCCGAGAGCCACGTGTTTGTCATAGAGACATGTTTTCTTTTCCATATTAGTAGTGTTTAGGTTTGATTCGTATACATTATTTATTTAGTAGCAATCCGACAAAGTCGGCTTTCTTCATATTCAGAATTACATCGTCGAGGCGGTCGGGCAGGGCTGCTTCCAGGTCTTCTTTAGTGAGATGTTGGTCGATGAGTGGAGCTATCACCTGCTGTCCGATATCGCCCACAAGGAAGTAGTCGCCCTTGATGTCCACATCCTTTATTACGTCGTTCTTCATCTCGATGTTCACGACAAAGTCGCCCACGCCTTCTATTCGACCTTGGCGCTGTATGTTGTATCTGGGGTTGTTGCCGTAGATGAATTCGGGTGTGAGATACTCCTCTTCGATGCGCGAAATCTCGTCCATTGCAGCCTCGTCGAGCACTACTTCTTTGCTGCAAAGATCGTTCTTTACGAATGTTTTGAACGCCTCAATATCCATCTCGATGTGGTCTTTGAGCAGCGTGATGTGCTGTCTGACACTATTTATACCCTTCGACACGAGTTTCTCGTCAGACGGCGTGATGGCGCCCACCATGTTCTGCATGTTGGTGTCGTAGAGCATAGTGCCGTGCACGATGCTGCGGCCCGGGATGTGGTAGAACGCATTGCCCGACACCTTGCGGTCGCCTATCATGATGTCGTTGCGTCCGCTTGCTGTAGCCGGCACTCCGAGCTTGCGCAGCATTTCGACAACCATACCTATGTATTTGCTGAACGTGAGGTTCACGTTCTCGTCATGCGTGATGTACGAGAACATAATGTTGCTCTTGTCGGCATATACGCAGCCTCCTCCGCTTTTTCTGCGGAATGTGTTTATGCCATGTGTGCGGCAGTATTCCAGGTTTACTTCGCTCTGAATGAGCTGATTACGTCCAAATATAACGGTAGGGGTGACTTGCCACATAAAGAAATAATCGTCGCTTTTCATGTGTCGTGCAACGTATTCCTCCATAGCAAGATAGTACGTTAATCGCTTTTCTTCCGTGGTAGTAGGTAAGGTTACGTATATCATAGCTTTAGGTTTATTGTTTGTCGTATGCAAACTTACATAAAAATCTTTACTTGCAAGCCTATTTGCCTGTGTTTTTCAATTGGTGTAGTAATTTTTTAACGTTTATTTCCTTTGCGGCTATATATTGTGTCTTTGTTTGCCAGTTGGTTTACGCTTTTAAGTTTGTAGATATAAAAAAACACCGACCGCAAACTATCTATATGCAGTCGGTGTCTTATCGGATTGCGTTCGGTGTCCGATCGGATTGCGTCCGCCGTCTGATCGGATTGCGTTCGGAATCTGATCGGGTTGCGTTCGGTGTCCGATCAGATTGCGTTCGGTGTCCACTAATATTTGTTCAGCTAATGTGTAGCTGTTCCTTTGACAGAATGTTTGTGTTCTTGTGCTCAGACTTTATTGTTTGTGAGCTTTTCGCGCAGATAATATCCCGTCAGGCTCTCTTTGCAACGCACTATGTCTTCCGGCGTGCCGCAACATACGATATTGCCGCCCTTGTCGCCACCTTCAGGTCCCAAGTCGATAACGTAGTCGCCGCACTTTATTACGTCGAGGTTGTGCTCGATTATCACGACCGTGTGTCCTCGTGTTATAAGGGCGTTGAACGAATCGAGTAGGCGGTGGATATCGTGGAAGTGCAAGCCCGTTGTTGGCTCGTCAAAGATGAACATCGTAGGCTCCTGGCGCTCCTGACTGATGAAGTAGGCGAGCTTCACGCGCTGGTTCTCACCGCCTGAGAGCGTTGACGAGTTCTGTCCAAGTTTGATGTATCCCAGACCGACATCTTCCAACGGCTTCAGACGCGTAACGATGATGTTGTTGCCGTGCTCGGTGAAGAATGCTATTGCCTCAGAAACGGTCATTTCAAGTACGTCATATATGTTCTTGCCATGGTAACGCACGTCGAGAATATCCTTCTTGAAGCGGCGTCCGTGACAGGCGTCGCACTCCAATACCAAGTCTGCCATGAACTGCATCTCTACAGTCACCACTCCTGCGCCCTTGCACTCCTCGCATCTGCCGCCCTCGGCGTTGAACGAGAAGTATTGCGCCGTGAATCCCTCCTGCTTTGCGAGCGGTTGGTCGGCAAAGAGTTGGCGTATGGCGTCGTAGGCTTTCACGTATGTAGCAGGGTTAGAGCGTGTACTCTTGCCAATCGGGTTCTGGTCTACAAACTCTACGTGCGCCAGCTTGTTCCAGTCGCCTTCGAGCGAAGAGTAGTCGCCCGGCATGTCAGCCACCTCGTTGAGATGGCGCTTGAGGGCAGGGTAGAGTATGCCTTTTATCAGCGACGACTTGCCCGAACCGCTCACGCCGGTGACTACGGTCATCACGTTCAGCGGAATCTTCACGTCGATGCCGCGCAAGTTGTTCATGCGTGCGCCCTTTATGTCTACCGACATGTTCCAAGGGCGGCGCGACTGCGGAACTTCAATCACGTCCTGACCGGTAAGATAGCGCACGGTGTGGCTCACTTTGCCTTCTGATGGGTCTGATAGTTTGTTGTTTGACTTGTCGAGAATCTCCTTCACCGAACCTTCAAACACAATCTCGCCACCGAGACGACCGGCGTCTGGACCTACGTCTATGATATAGTCGGCTGCGCGCATAATCTCTTCGTCGTGCTCCACAACGATCACGGTGTTGTGCAGCTTCTGCAGTTCGCGTAGCACGTGTATGAGTTTGTCGGTATCGCGACTGTGCAGGCCGATGCTTGGCTCGTCGAGGATATATACCGAACCTACGAGCGAACTTCCAAGGTTTGTCGTGAGGTTGATGCGTTGGCTCTCGCCACCGCTCAACGTGTTAGACGGGCGGTTGAGCGTGAGGTAGCCCAAGCCTACGTCCTGTAGGAATTGCAGTCGGCTGGTTATCTCGTGCAGCAGTCTCTCGGCAATCTTCTTCTCGTTGCCTTCAAGCACGAGGTTGTCGAACCATGCCTTCAGGTTGTCTACCGGCTTCTCGATAAGTTCGGTTATGCTCATGCCTCCAATCTTCACCCACGTAGCCTCTGGGCGCAGACGTGTGCCGTGACATTTCGGGCATATCGTCTTGCCACGATAGCGGCTGAGCAGCACGCGATACTGAATCTTATGCTGGTTCTCCTTTACCATCTGGAAGAAGGCGTCAATGCTTACTTGCTCTCTTGGACTTAGATGCTTGTCAGACGGCAGACCGTGCCAAAGCATGCCTTTCTGTGCTGCGGTCAGTTCGAAGTAGGGCGTGAAGATAGGGAAGTTGTCCTTTGCAGCGCGTCGGCAGAACTCCTTCATCCACATGCCCAACTTTTCGCCGTGCCAGCATTGCACGCAACCGTCGTATACGCTAAGCGAGGAGTTGGGTATCACGAGCGACTCGTCGATGCCGATAATCTTGCCGTAGCCTTCACATTCGGGGCACGCACCAGCCGGCGAATTGAACGAGAACATATTGTCGTTTGGTTTCTCGAACGTCATACCGTCGGCTTCGAACCTTGTAGAGAAGTCGTAAACGATGTTTGCAGGGAAGAAAACGATGCGACAACTGCCGTTGCCTTCGTAGAAAGCGGTCTCTACAGAGTCGGTAAGGCGGGAGATGGCATCTTTGTTGCTGCTGACGCTCATTCGGTCGATAAGAATGAATATGTCTGCAACGTTGGTCGTCTTCAAAGTCTTGGTATCAGCGATGAAATCGTCGATTCTTACGAACTCGTTCTTGTAGAATATGCGTGAATAGCCTTGCATTATCTCCGAAGAAAGTTGAGTAGCGATGTCGCGGTCCTTCACCAATGTGAGCGGACTGAGTACGGCGAACTTTGTGCCTTCGGAGTATTGGCGTGTGCATTCTATCACGTCTTCTACGGTGTGCATCTTCACCTCGTTGCCGCTAATCGGCGAGAAGGTGTGGCCGATGCGAGCAAAGAGCAGGCGCAGATATTCGTAAATCTCGGTGGTTGTGCCAACGGTGCTTCGCGGATTGCGTGAAATTACTTTCTGTTCGATGGCTATCGCAGGGGGCAAGCCTTTAATGAAATCGCATTCCGGCTTGCACATTCTGCCCAAATACTGGCGGGCATAGGATGATAGCGATTCAACATAACGTCGCTGACCTTCGGCATACAATGTGTCGAAAGCCAGCGACGATTTACCGGAGCCAGAGACTCCGGTAATAACGATAAACTTATCGCGTGGTATCTTTAGGCTCACGTTCTTCAGATTGTTGACACGTGCACCCTTGATTTCAATATATTTCTCCATTTTAAGAATTCATAGATAACAGGAATTCCTCGTTGTCTCGCGTCTTGCTCATACTGTCGTGTATGGTGTTCATTGCCTCTATCGGGTTCATGTCGGCAATGTACTTGCGCAAAATCCACATACGGTCGAGTGTGGTCTTGTCCTGAAGCAGATCGTCTCGACGTGTACTTGAAGCAACAAGGTTGACAGCCGGGAATATACGCTTGTTGGAGAGTGAGCGGTCGAGCTGCAACTCCATGTTGCCCGTACCCTTGAACTCCTCGAAGATAACTTCGTCCATCTTCGAACCGGTATCAATGAGTGCGGTTGCGATGATTGTGAGCGATCCGCCACCTTCTATGTTACGTGCCGCACCGAAGAAGCGCTTCGGCTTCTGGAGCGCATTTGCGTCAACACCACCGGTGAGCACCTTGCCTGATGCGGGCGAAACGGTGTTGTAAGCGCGTGCAAGACGAGTGATAGAATCGAGGAAGATGACTACATCGTGACCACATTCTACCATACGCTTTGCCTTCTCAAGCACAATGCCTGCAATCTTCACATGACGCTCTGCCGGCTCGTCGAATGTAGAGGCGATAACCTCTGCATTTACTGTGCGCGCCATGTCTGTAACCTCCTCAGGACGCTCGTCGATGAGAAGCATCATGAGATATGCTTCAGGATGGTTTGCCGCAATGGCGTTGGCAATGTCCTTCATCAAGATTGTCTTACCGGTCTTTGGCTGTGCGACAATGAGTGCACGCTGACCTTTGCCGATAGGCGAGAATATGTCTACGATGCGTGTGCTCAGGTTTGTTGTAGCCTTATCGCCGCAGAGATTGAACTTCTCGTCAGGGAAGAGCGGAGTGAGGTGCTCGAATGCAATGCGGTCGCGCACATCCATAGGCTCTCTGCCGTTTATAAGGTCGATGCTTGTAAGCGGGAAATACTTCTCGCCGTCGTGCGGCGGACGTACATGACATTCAATGACATCACCGGTCTTGAGCCCGTAGCACTTTATCTGCTGTGTAGAAACGTACACATCATCAGGAGATGACAGATAGTTATAGTCGCTTGAACGCAGGAAACCATATCCGTCGGGCATCACTTCGAGAACGCCATTGGCTGTAATAAGGTCTGTGAAGTCGAAGAGTGGAGCAGCGGGTTCCTGCTGTTGATATGTAGGAGCCTGCTCTTGCTGAATATTGTTGTTGGTAGGGTTGTCGAACATGTCGTATGTCGGCACAACACCCTGATCCTCAATAGGCAGGTCTACAACTGTAATGAAGTCGGTTCCGTCAGCAGGGTCGCCATCCCAATACATGTCGTTCGGCATTTCCTGCTCTTCTTCGTTAGAAGAGTTGTGGGCGTTTATCTTTGCCTGCAACTGCTCCAACAAGCCTGGGTCAGGGAGCTTGCCTTCTGTCTGAGTATCGCCATGGAATGCTTCTTCTGGAATAATATCGTCAGATTTGACGGTGTCTACAATGAAATCGTCTGTATCATCATTCTCCGTGTTGCCGTTGTCTGTGTATTCATCGGTAGGAGCGTAGGGGAGCGGTTCGTCTGCAACAATATTATTTTCTTCTGCAGACACCATTTCTTCCATCGCGTCTTCTGCGGGTGTTTGCTGCTTGCGTGCTTCTAAAGCAGACAGCAGCTCGAGTTCTTTTTTCGACTTGCGGCCGCGATGCTTCGGAATAGCCTTGAGCTGTTCTTCAAGTGACATGTCTTCTTCGCTTGGAGAAACCTCTTCGGGCTCTACTGTTTTGGGCTGTTCTGTATTGCTGGTTGTTGCAGTCTTGTTTTTCTTTATGTCGAAATTCTCTCCTTCCGAACCGTTCACGGTGTACACTTTGTCTGTATCTTTCTTGACGATACGGGTACGGCGACGCTTAGTACCTCCTAAAGGATTCTTGTTGCCTTCAACTTCTGCTTGTCTGTCAAGAATTGCATACACCAATTCATCGTTGTTGGTGTAGTCCTGAACATTAAGACCCAAGCCGGTTGCAATATCCTGCAATTCAGAAGTATTCTTATCTGATAATTCGTCTTTGCTATACATAATAAAAATTAATTGAGAAACTACGTTTCAGAAGAGAAACGTAAGTGTTTTGGATTATTATGTTGCAAAGTTACTGATTTTATTTGAAATATAACTCTACAAAAGGCTGTATTTTCATGTGTTAACACGCATTAACAAAATGCAGGTGTGCTTAAAAGGTAAAAAAGGCGACTGCATTAAGCAGTCGCCTTCTTATTATGTTTATGGATTTGAGTTACGATTATTCGCCCTTCTCCATCTTAGCCTTGAGCTCTGCGAGAGCGTCGAGGTCACCGAGAGTTGTGCTGGCAGCTACGTTGTTGATAACCGGAGTAGACTCCTTCTTAGCTGTGTTGTGCTTGCGCGGTGCCTTAACCTCGTCCTTAGCTGTCTCGAATGTACGGCTATGTGAAAGGATGATACGCTTTGTCTCCTTAACAAACTCGATTACCTTGAACTCGAGCTCCTCACCAAGCTGTGCCTGTGTGCCATCCTCCTTAACGAGGTGCTTAGGAGTAGCGAAGCCCTCACCACCCTCGTTGAGAGTGATAACAGCGCCCTTGTCCATCATCTCTGTAATCTTGCCTGTGTGTACAGAACCCGGAGTGTAGATAGTCTCGTATGTATCCCAAGGATTCTCCTCAAGCTGCTTGTGACCAAGGCTGAGACGACGGTTCTCCTTGTCGATCTCGAGAACTACAACGTCGATGTTTGCACCAACCTGTGTGAACTCTGACGGATGCTTAACCTTCTTTGTCCAAGAAAGGTCTGAGATGTGGATAAGGCCATCAACACCTTCCTCGAGCTCTACGAAGATACCGAAGTTAGTGAAGTTGCGAACCTTAGCTGTGTGCTTGCTGCCTACCGGGTACTTAACCTCGATTGCCTCCCACGGATCTTCCTTGAGCTGCTTGATGCCGAGAGACATCTTGCGCTCTGCGCGGTCGAGTGTGAGGATAACTGCCTCTACCTCGTCGCCTACGTGGAGGAACTCCTGTGCTGAACGGAGGTGCTGGCTCCAGCTCATCTCTGAAACGTGGATAAGACCCTCAACGCCCGGAGCGATCTCTACGAATGCGCCGTAATCAGCGATAACAACTACCTTACCCTTAACGTGGTCACCTACCTTGAGGTTCTCGTCAAGAGCATCCCATGGGTGCGGAGTGAGCTGCTTCAGACCGAGAGCGATACGCTTCTTCTCGTCATCGAAGTCGAGGATAACAACATTAATCTTCTGGTCGAGTGCTACAACCTCGTGCGGATCGCTTACGCGGCCCCAAGAGAGGTCTGTGATGTGGATGAGACCGTCAACACCACCGAGGTCAACGAATACACCGTAAGATGTGATGTTCTTAACTGTACCCTCGAGGATCTGACCCTTCTCGAGCTTGCCGATGATTTCCTTCTTCTGTGCTTCCAACTCAGCCTCGATGAGAGCCTTGTGAGAAACAACTACATTGCGGAACTCCTGGTTGATCTTAACAACCTTGAACTCCATTGTCTTGCCTACGAATACGTCGTAGTCGCGTATTGGGTGAACGTCAATCTGGCTTCCCGGGAGGAATGCCTCAATTCCGAATACATCAACGATCATGCCACCCTTAGTGCGGCACTTGATGTAACCCTGGATAACTTCTTCGTTCTCAAGAGCTGCGTTAACACGCTCCCAGCTCTTGCTAAGACGAGCCTTCTTGTGAGAGAGTACGAGCTGACCCTTGCGGTCCTCCTGGTTCTCTACGTAAACCTCAACCTTGTCGCCTACCTTGAGGTCTGGGTTGTAACGGAACTCAGAAGCTGGAATGATACCGTCGCTCTTGTAGCCGATGTTTACGATAACCTCTTTCTTATCAACAGAGATTACGGTACCCTCAACCACCTGGTGCTCAGTTACCTTGTTAAGTGTTTCGTCATAGGCCTTCTCGAGGTCTGTTTTGCTGACGCCTGCGTTTGTGCCATTCTCGAACTCATCCCAATTGAAGTCGTCGAGTGGCTGTACGTTCTTAAAATTTGACATAAAAAATA
>OWJS01000374.1_pt1 | contig 17132 bp, 19 predicted proteins | sample 1732961 | NCBI WGS metagenome assembly OWJS01 (sample SAMN05065774, study PRJEB22554) | human gut metagenome | biome: ENVO:2100002; feature: ENVO:00000062; material: ENVO:00002003 | host: Homo sapiens | place: USA
TGCACACCTACGGCGTGCGAAGTACATCGGGAACATATCCAATAACCAGGCATGATAGAGAGGGAACAAGTTCCCTCTCTATCATACCTGGCTACCTTATATCACCCCTAAAGGGGTGAGGCTGGCGCGTAAGACTTCTTGATATATTCTATCATATATCATGCAGAACATTTTTGCGAATTTTGAACACCCTACCCGAAAAGAGTTATTCATGGAAATTCAAAAAAAATAATTCATGGAAATTTATGGCTCATTGATGGACATTTTTGACAAACCCCAAGCGCGAAGCGCAAATAAAAAATACAAAATCGCCCATAGCTTTGCAATGAGTTTTTGCAAAACCATGGGCGATTTCTATTACTTATATAGTAGCGGATTTTTTTATTTGCCAAGCTCAGTGGCATCTCCTTCGTAGTAAGCCGAAGTGATTTGACCACTAATATTTCCATCGTAGTTAATGTTGGCATTCTTCAAAGCCTTCCACACAGCAGCTTTGTTTTCGTCAGAGAGTTTGTAGAACGTATGAATTTCCACAGTAAAGCCATCGTTGTATCGGCGTTCGAGTGCTTTGAGCAGTTCAGTAGTAACACCTGTGATATTGATGGTTACCCCATTGTCCTGACGTTCCACCTTTACGTTAACTTGGGCACCAATGGCACGATCGTAGTCTTGCACTTCAAAGTACTTTTCAAAGTATCTTACCACCTCGTTCGTATCGGCATTCTCAACGGTAAAATCTTTGCTAACAGGGAGGAAAATCTTTACATCCTTAGCTTCCTTAAGATGTACAGAAGTCTTAATTTCGCCCCAACCATCGTGTTCTTGTTGGTGAATGTCAATACCCAAGTTTTTGCTAAAAGGCTTGATTTTGTAATTCACGGGGAAGTACTCCATCAGTTGGTCGTAGGTGAGTTGTGCACCATTCTCGCCAAAGGTAATTTCTCGGTATCCCTCATCTCGGCAAGCATCGCAAGCCTCCTTAATGTCAGCCTTGTCGGTGAGCAAACCATCAATGTGGAAACCATTATTCATGTCTTTGGCAATGTACCAAATTACGTGAATATTCTTTTCGTTAAGAGTGGGAGAGATAGGATTGGTTCTTTGATAATACTTTGCCACCTGTTTCTGAATGTTGGCTGTTGTAGTATCTCCCGCAGCAATAAGGGTGCGCATTGCCGAGCCATCAGTGCTCAACAAGTAGGTGTAGTCGTTGCCTTTGTTAATGGTAATGTAAGGGCAGTCGGTGTAAGCCTTACCATTTTTCACTGCATTTAAATAACCTGTGGCAGGTGTAACGTAACCTAAGCGTGGATCCACCTTGACGTTGAAGTAAATAACATTTACTACAGGCGAAAGCGGATTCTCTGTAGCACGAGTTGTGGTGCTGACCTTTTCGAGATTATTAAGTGCATACACACCCATATAAACCTCTGTGCTTGGAGTTTGGGACAACGAGGGATCTGTGTTCGCTACATCATCTGTGTTTGAGCAAGCAGTGAACATGCCAACTGTTGCCAATGCGAGTAATAGTTTCTTGAAGTTCTTCATAAGAGCTATAAAGCGTATTGAACAACACACCTAAAATGAAGGTGTGTTATTCTATAGGGAAAAAAATGTTTTGCGCGTTTTTTACTTGCTAAGTTTCATGCCAACATACATGCCACTGTAGTTGCCAAGAATTGATGAAACTGTGCTCATGCTGCTGCTTTTGCTCAATGCAGAGACCGTTTTAAGGAGATTGAGCATTTTGTTACCTTCCATCAACAAGCAGAGCTGACCATTTTGCATAGCTACGTGCGGAGTCATTTGTGCGAGTCCTGCAAGGTAAGTCAATGTCATGGTCTTTTTCTTTGTGTCGAGTGTGTAGTTACCGCTAATGGTGCGTCCACCAATGTTTGCAGTGTAAGTGTTGTCGCTATTAAAGGTGAACGAGCATGAACCATTTTTAATGCCTACTTTAGCAAGTTGTGTGTTGATGTCGTTCTCAATTTTATTAGCAGCTACAGCACCACCAGCTTTAGCCAAGAGGTTTTCGCTTTCGAACACGCAGTTAGCGCCCGAGTAGCTCCAAGTGCCTTCTATGCTCTTTTGCGATAAAGTAGTACTGGTGCCTAAGAGGTTACCCAGCAAACTGCCCAAGATAGAAGTACCTGTATTAACGGCAGTGTTTGAACCTGTGGTATTGTTGTTGAAAATGCTTTGGTTTGTGCCTTGCGAGATGTTGCCTGTTGTGCCACAACTGGTAAATATCATTGCGCCAGCCATGAGTGCTAACGAAATTGTAATCTTCTTCATTTCTAAATGTTTAGTTAGAGTGTTTGTAAACTTTTTCAACGCAAAAGTACTAAAAAAAGCGCAAACCCAATAAAGTTTTTGCGCTTTTATAGACGAATGTGGCTTTTTTGCCGATATTTTGCTTGATTCTCAATTCATTTAGACAGATATAAGAACCAGATTTTATGCTTTAAGCCTCCTGTTCTGCCAATGGATTCCAACCTTGTGCTCGCAAGTCAAATTCATTTCCATCGCGTGTAATGAGTTTGCTACCCAATGCGGCTTCCGTGATGTGACCAATCACCTTCACATCTTCTAATTGACTAACACGTTCGTGGTCGGTAAGGGGTACGGTGAATAACAACTCGTAGTCCTCTCCCCCATTGAGTGCTGCTGTGTACACATTAAAGTTAAACTCCTCGGCAGTGACTGCTGTTTGGTAATCGATGGGGATGCGTTCCTCGTAAATGCGACATCCCACTTGGCTATTTTTGCAAATGTGCATAGCCTCGCTCGAGAGTCCATCGCTAATGTCCATCATAGCAGTAGGACGAATGCCTGCTTCGTGTAGTCTACTAATAATGTCGCGGCGAGCTTCGGGTTTAAGAAAACGCTCAATGAGATATTCGCGTCCTGAAAAGTCGGGTTGAGCAGCCGTTTCAGGATTACCCTTTTGCGACTCAAACACACGCTTTTCACGTTCCATGAGTTGCAACCCCATGTAGGCAGCACCTAAGTTGCCACTTACACAAAGTAAGTCGGTGTTTTTAGCTCCTGAGCGATATACGATGTCTGCAGCATTCGCCTCGCCAATACAAGTAATGCTAATGGCAAGTCCTGTAAGTGACGAGGTGGTGTCACCTCCCACAATGTCAACGTTATGACGTTGGCAAGCCAAACGCAAACCCGCATAAAATTCTTCAAGATGTTCTACTTTGAAACGGCGTCCTACGGCAATGCTCACCAAGAGTTGGCGTGGTGTTCCGTTCATGGCATAAACGTCCGAAAGGTTTACCATTGCAGCCTTATAGCCCAAGTGTTTAAGTGGCGTATAAGTAAGGTCGAAGTGAATGCCTTCCATCAACATGTCGGTGGTAACAAGCACACGTCGGTTGTCAGCAGGGTCGGAGCTGTACTTCAGCACGGCACAGTCATCGCCCACGCCAAGCAAAGTCGACTCATTTTGCATTTTCATGTCGGCTGTAAGATGGTCTATCAAACCAAACTCGCCGAGAGTGGATATTTCGGTCATATTTTATTGCAGAATAGAATGTCAAAAATAAAATCCTAAGCCAACGCGAATGCCTACTGTGCTCTTTTTTGAGAAAGAGTCGAGCGACATTTTATAGTAAACAGAAGGCTCAATGGTGATAAAACGGTTCACAAAAAAGGAATAGCCTATTTCAATAGGAATTTGCACATCGTTGCTATTCGGTGTGTAGTGTACGTAGTCGGCTCCTGCACCCATAAACACGCCACATTGGTCAAAGTAGTAACGAAGTCCTGCACCAATGGTTACATCGTCAATCTCAGGTGTATGGTTGTAGCTCACCGTTCCGCGCATCATCAAGCAATCTGCCATGAAATAACCCGCAGTGGCGTCAATGCCTAAACGAAATTTTTGATTGTCGCTATACGAAAGACCTATGCCCGAGAGCGATGTGCTAACATACTTAGTGCCTTGAGCAAACTGTGCGTTAGCTGTGAGTGTGCTCACCAACAGGAGCATAAGTAAAATTACCTTTTTCATATCGTTGTTTTTTAAAATTATCAATGGAGAAGTTGTCTAATCTTAAACAACTTCGAGAGGGCGAAAGTACGCATTTATTTGTTATGCAGCGTTTTTTGCACATGAAAAAGTTGTGAAAAGCATGTAGGAATGTTGCCATCACAATGTTTTTCCACATCAATAGCCACTTGTCCCATGGTGCGACGCACGTTCACCTCGATGCAAGGATGCAAACAAGGGTTGGCGTGTTTTGCATCAGTTGTCCACATCATGTCGATGCCCAAGCATCCCACATATTTAGAGTCTACAACTTGTGCCAACGCAGAACAACAGGCTTTAATGAGTGCTTGATGTGTGGCTTCGCTGAATGGCAATAGCTGTTGCAGTGCAGTTTGCGGAGCTATGATATTGCCCGAATATCCACCATTGGGTGTGGTATGAAACAGTGAAACACCCGTGTAATGAATGTTACCATCCGCCAAAGCTTCGAACTCCAATGCAAAGTCCATCACACTATTATATAAAGGTTCTAACTCCACTGCCCCTTGTTCGCGTAGCAAACGTTTGATGCGTCCGATGCACGATTCGGATAAAGGCGGTGTTATGCGGAATACACCCCGTCCGCTACACGACCATAAAGCCTTTGCCATAGCCTCGCCATGTGCATGAATGAAAGCCTCAACATCAGTTAGGGAGGTAGCAATGTGCGATGTTCCCACCGTGTCGATACCCTGTTCGTGGAGCATTTGTCGCAGCTTGGGCAATACAAGCGCTGTGGTATTTCTGCTGCTTAATTGCCGTACGTTAGCCAAGACTTCGTCGTTAGGTAAAAGTGTTTGGGGAGCCCCTGCTTTGTTAAGCTGCTGTCGCACAAGTGCATCCCATCCCCATGGTGCAATTTCATGAACTGTTTCCCAAAATGCTTTTTTAAAATCGCTTTGGTGCACAAGCTTCACATGTTGTGCCCAATCGGGAATAGATGAGGTAGAAACATCATCGGGCACCCACACCACATCTCCATTGTTTGCCCATAAAGCAGGAAGCAAAGCCCATGCCGAAGCCAACTTACGTGCAATAACCGAGGGATAATAATAAGGAGTGCCTGCTGCCAAAGCCTCATCGTGCGAAGGATTGAATACATGCAGCATGCGATGTGTATTTTCTGGAGTCAGCATTTTATAATTATGTTAGGATGCCTTCAGTCTTTTTTTTAATAAGTGTTCTGAACACCTATTTACAAACAACTTTCGCCACAGATTTCGCGTATACGTTCGGCACAGCGTTCCATTAGCCATTTCGGAGTAGAGGTTGCACCACAAATGCCCACACTGTCTGCGTTGTTAAACCATTCGCTGCAAATAGCTTCAGGATTATCCACAAGATAAGAGTGTGGATTTTCTTGTCGGCAAGCTTCGTGCAATACACGTCCGTTCGAACTTTTTAGTCCACACACAAACACCACCACATCGTGACGTGAGGCAAAGGTGCGAATGTTAGGCAAACGATTAGCCACTTGGCGACAGATGGTGTCGAAATAACGAAATTCAGCCGGAGCTTGAATGTGTTGTGTAATATAGTCTACTATTTGGCGGAAACCCTCAAGCGGCTTTGTTGTTTGCGAGAACAAAGCAATGTTTTGTGCATAGTTCAACTTAGCAGCTTCTTCTACGCCTTCAATCACAATAGCCTCGCCATTGGTTTGTCCTACCAATCCCAACACCTCAGCATGACCTCGTTTGCCATAAATCACAATTTGTGGATGATTCTCCTCAGAATACACCTTTTTAATGCGACGTTGCAACTGCAACACCACAGGACAAGTAGCGTCAATCAAGCAAATGCCACGTTGTTGTGCCAATTCGTAAGTGGCAGGAGGCTCGCCATGTGCACGTAACAACACCTTGGTGCCTTGTGGCAAATGGTGCAAAGCATCATGGTCGATGGTTTCAAGCCCCATTTCGTGCAATCGTTCGCATTCGCTTCCGTTGTGTACAATATCACCTAAGCAACAAAGCGAGGAGGACTGTGACAGTTCCTCCTCAGCCTTGCGTATGGCAGTGGTCACACCGAAGCAAAAGCCTGACGATGCGTCAATTTCAATATGCATAAATATTTTTTGTAGTAAGTAGGTGTTTAGAATTATATTAAAGACCTACTTAACGATTTTGTTATTTTTTTAGCCATGCCCTTAAATATTCATCCCACTTTAAAGTCTACAGGTATGGTAATTCTCACGGGGGTAGGTTGTCCGTGTTCATCAGTACCAGGCTTCCATTTAGGCATACTCTTTAAAGTATTAAGAGCAGAGCGATAAATTTCGGGATTGAAGGCATTTTTCACCTCAACATCCGTAGCATAGCCATCGGTACCTATAATAAAGGTCAGTGTGATAGACCCTTGTTGATTGTTGTTAATGCAATTAGCAGGATAAACCAAGTGCTTGTCAAGCCATCGCATAAAAGCACGCAATCCACCTGGAAAATCTGGAATTTGCGACACTTGCTCGGTAGGCACAATCTTTTGTTTAACGATAGGCAAACTTTCATCGTGAATACCTGTAGTGTCTACAATCGGTGTAGTCACCACATTCTGTTCAGGATCGTAATCAATAGGACCATCCACACCAATCGTCTCGGTCATCGGATTTCCTTCTACAATCCTGGGAGTTCCCGATTTCGCGCCTGGTGCCATACGCATAGAGGGTGCCTGACGAGCGGTAGCTATAAATTTCACCTTATACCCCTCCTTCAAGTCCGAGGGCTTTTGGGCAAAGGCATCGGCAGCCTCCTTCATGCTTTTGGCATCAACCAATCGCGTGTAGAGCGTCAACGTACCTTTAATAAGGAGCGCTATGGCTAATGTTCCAAACAAAATAAAAAGCACACGTCGGTAGCGTGCCCCTGTTTGCTCGCGCAGTTTGTAGGCACCATATTCCTTATTGCGACCCTCAAACACCAAGTCGCACCATTCCTTTGAAAATATATTGGACGTATGCACTTTACTCTTATTTTTTAAAACAAAGGTACAGTAAAGCCCGCGGAAAACAAAATAAAAAGCCGTTTTTTCCGTTTTTTAGTGAAGGTAAAAGCTTTTTGAAAACTCAGCTTGCAAAATCTCTTGCCACTTGCCAATAAGTAGACATTCAAAATAACCTACTTATTTTGGGACATACAGGTCCCTACTTGGCAAAAAATAAGTAACTTCGCAGCCAAACAAAACAACATCACACCCGCAATGCACACAAAGTTCACATTGTTAGCCCTTGCCTTTATGCCTTGGGCAGCAGCATCTGCCCAAGAATATTCCTCGGCGTTTAACACGCTGAGGCTTCCTGCATCGGCACACGTGGCGGCTTTGGGCGGACAGAACGTGTCGCTCATTGAGTCATCTCCCACTGTGGGATGGACCAACCCTGCACTTTATGCCAATGCCGATGATAAATGCGTGGCACTCAACTTTATGACCTATGCCGTAGGCAGTCAATGGATGGGTGCTCATTTCACCAAAGCCTTTGGCGAGCGCCACACCCTGGCTGTAGGTGCACAATATATGAACTATGGTTCGATGGATGAAACTGACGAAAGCGGAACGGTCACAGGAACGGTCAATGCAAAAGACTTTGTGGTGGGCGCGGGCTATAGTTATTTGCTTTCTGACCGTTGGTCGGGAGGTGCTAATGCCAAATTCTTTGTATCGAACTTAGCAGGCTACTCTGCTATGGCGCTTTCGGTAGACGTGGGACTGAACTATTACGATGAGGAGAACGACCTTTCGGTTTCCACCTCATTGCAAAATGTAGGTACCCAAGTTAAGGCATACGACAATGGCATTCACACCCACCTACCCTTTGCACTTTCAGTTGGTTTTAGCAAAGGCATGGCACATCTGCCCGTGCGCATTCATGTTACCATGACCGACGTAACGCGTTGGAAGTCGAGCTACTATGTGTTGCCCGAGGATAAAGACAACACCGACCAACAAAAAGTGAGCTTTGGCAAAAAAGCACTCAACCACTTCATTGTGGGTGTTGACATATTGCCCACTGACTATCTCTACATCGCTGCGGGCTACAACTTCCGTCGTGCTTACGAGCTGAAAGCTGCTGGTTCGTCACACTTTGCAGGACTCTCTGTGGGTGCAGGACTCAACATCAAGCGCTTTAAGTTAGGAGTTTCATACGCTCAATACCATCAAGCAGGCAACTCCATCATGGCAAACGTAGCTTATAGCTTATAAATTAAATCTTAAAACCGAATAATATATATATGAAAAAGATAATCGTAGCCATTGACGGACATTCGTCGTGTGGAAAAAGCACAATGGCTAAAGACCTCGCCCGCGAAGTTGGCTATATTTATGTAGACACGGGTGCCATGTATCGCGCCGTAACCCTCTTTGCCTTGCAACACAATCTCTTCAATGCGGATGGTAGTGTAAAGGCACAGGAGTTAGAAAGCATGATGGCAGATGTGGTGGTAGATTTCAAACTCGACCCCGAAACCAACCTGCCTTTAGTACACCTCAATGGCGAATGCGTAGAAAAGCAAATTCGTGGCATGGAGGTAAGCTCACATGTAAGTCCGATAGCAGCACTCCCCTTTGTACGTCAAGCCATGACCGCTCAACAACAGCGCATGGGTCGCGACAAAGGCATTGTGATGGATGGTCGCGACATTGGTACGGTAGTCTTCCCCGAAGCCGAACTCAAAATATTTGTCACCGCATCAGCTGAGGTGCGTGCGCAACGTCGTTACGATGAGCTTAAAGCTAAAGGTCAAGAAGCAAGCTACGAGGATATTCTTAAAAACGTGCAAGAGCGCGACTACATTGATTCACATCGCGAAGTAGCTCCCTTGCGTCAGGCAGCCGATGCTCTATTGCTCGATAACTCTCATCTCACCATTCCTCAACAAAAAGAGTGGCTTATGATGCAGTTTGCCCGTCGCACTTCATGGACCGTAGCCATCGAACATGCCCTTGCTCAAGTGCCTTACCCTCTACAACCTGAAGGACTCTACGAACCCATCAGCTATGTACTTTCTATGGGAGGAAAGCGTTTGCGTCCCACATTGCTGCTCACTACCTACTCCTTATATAAGGATAATGCAGCCGAGGCTATGCCCGCAGCCATCGGCATCGAAACCTACCACAACCACACCTTGCTCCACGATGACCTTATGGACAATGCTGACATGCGACGTGGTATGCCCACCGTACATAAGAAGTGGAACGATAATACAGCCGTGCTTTCGGGCGACACCATGCTTATCATGGCATTTCAGCACATCATGCAGTGCACATGTGCGCAGCAACAGCAAGTGCTTAACCTCTTTGCCCAAACTGCACGCGAAATTTGCGAAGGTCAGCAGTATGATGTCAATTTTGAAACACGCACCGATGTAACCGAGGCTGAATACATTGAGATGATTCGCCTTAAGACCTCTGTTCTATTGGCTTGCGCTACCAAAATGGGTGCCATGATAGCCAATGCGCCAGCCTCCGACTGCGACGTACTCTATCGTTTTGCTGAGCGCATAGGTCTTGCCTTCCAGTTGCAAGACGACTACCTCGATGTGTATGGCGACCCTGCAGTATTTGGCAAAAACATTGGTGGCGACATACTTTGTGGCAAAAAGACCTTCCTCCTCATCAATGCCCTTCAGCGAGCCGACGAGGTTCAAAAGGCACGTTTGCTTCAGCTCCTTGCCGATAGTCAAATGCCTGCCAGCCAAAAAATTGCCGAGGTTACGGAACTTTATAACCAACTCAACATTCCCACACTCACACTCCAAGCCATCAACCACTATTATGACGAGGCACACAGCGAATTGCAAAAACTCTCGCTATCTCCTGCTCAGTGGCAACCTTTGTGGGAATATGCTCAGTCGTTGCTTGGTCGTAAAAAATAAGACAACATGCAATTCATTGACACCCACACGCACATTTACAGTGAAGAGTTCAACTCCGACCGCGCTGAAGTAGTGGAGCGTGCCATAAAGGCTGGAGCTAAAATGTTGCTATTGCCTAACATTGACGAAGCCTCCATCGATGCCATGATGCAGTTGTGTCAGCAATATCCATCGTTGTGTCATCCCATGATGGGACTTCATCCCACTGAGTTACCTGCCGACCCTCTCCCATTGCTACAGCGCATGGAGCAAATGCTTAGTCAGCCTAACCATCCCTTTGTGGCAGTGGGCGAGGTTGGAGTAGACCTTTATTGGGATGCTTCGCGACGCGATGAGCAGATAGCTACATTTCGCACCCAAGCCCAATGGGCAGTGCGTTATGGTTTGCCCTTAATGGTTCACACACGTGCAGCCCATCGCGAACTGGTTGACACTCTCCTACCCTTTAAGGACGAGTTGACAGGTGTGTTTCATTGTTTTGGTGGCACAATCGATGAGGCTACAGAGTTGCTCACCACCTTTCCAGGTTTTGTGTTAGGCATAGGAGGTGTGTTGACATTTAAAAAGTCGAAACTCCCTGCTGTGCTTCATGCCGCAGTGCCTATTCATCGCATAGTGGTTGAAACGGATGCGCCTTATCTCACCCCACACCCTTATCGTGGACAACGCAACGAACCCTGCCACATTCCTTTAATTATAGCCAAACTTGCTGAGGTATATAATATGCCTATTGCCGAGGTTGAGCAAATATTACTCGACACAACGCATCGCATCTTTCCTAAATTATAATGTGTATTCCGCTCCTAAATCGTTTTAGTTAAATCGTTTCAGCGAGTTAACTAAAACAATTTCGCGAGTTAACTAAAACTATTTCGCGAGTTAACTAAAACGATTTTGGGGCGTTTTTGTTACTCATTACTTAATCCCTCACCCCATTCGGGGGTGATATAAGGTAGCCAGGCATGAGAGAGAGGGGACAAGTTCCCTCACTCTCATGCCTGGTTTCCGTATGCAACAACCTTAAACTACGCACGCTGTAGGTGTGCAATTGGGCATAGCCGTTTTCTTTTTTAGTCAAAAATGTCCATCAATGAGCCATAAATCTTCCATAAATATTTCGCGCCAACCCAACCCCGAAAGGTGTTATTCATGGAAAATCAAAAATAAAATCATGGAATTTTATGGCTCATTGATGGACATTTTTGACTACCCCAAGCGCGAAGCGCAAATAAAAACATTTTTGTACATTCAAAAAGTAAAAAATAAATGATAGAAGGGGTTACTTTTTGTACTCTATAAGCATAAAGAGTAAAGACATCTCAAAAAAAAGAAATTACAAAAACTTTATGCATTATGGAAACTCGAAAAAACATTCAGAAAACACAAGTCTTTAACGTAATTATTCTCGATCGTAGCGGTTCGATGGAATGTATTCGCCAAGCAGCAGTAGATGGTTTCAACGAAACATTGGCAGGAATAAGAAAAGCACAAGAGAAGTTTGCCGATACACAAGAACATTACGTATCGTTGGTAACCTTTTGTAGTTGTGAAACCAAACAAGTGTTCGATAAAGTGCCAGTAGCCAATGCACACCCACTAACAACAAGCGATTATACACCTTGTTGCTGTACACCCCTCTACGATGCTATGGGCTTTACGCTTACTGCCATGCGCAAACATGTAAAAGATATAGAAGATATGGCAGTGGTGGTTACCATCATTACGGATGGAATGGAAAATGCCTCACACGAATTTAATGGCAAGAGCATTAAAACACTTATTGAGAAACTACGCTCTGAGGGTTGGACCTTTACCTATATGGGAGCCAATCAAGACGCTGTTGAAATTGCCACATCCATGTCTATTCGTAACGCACGTAACTTTGACTATAGCAACGAAGGAACACGCTGTTCGATGCGTAAGGATGCAAGTACGCGTATGAATTTCTTCAGTCGTTTGGCACAAATGAAATCAAACATCGCATCGGCTTGCATGTCGAAAGAGGAACGTCTGCATGCTTATGGCGAAATGGCAGATCAAGCTTTTGATGAAGAAGAAGAGTAAAACAATGTAAGAAATGAAAACCCCTATAGAATATAAATTTGCGGCAATGTTTTTGCTCCTAATGAGCTTAACTACCTGCAAAGACCATAAGAGTAAATTGCCAAACAATGCGTCTGACTCCACTGTAGTTGCCAACAAGAAGGCACCTATTGTACTGAAACATTTGGGAGTAGACAAACAAAAACTTCTGCCATACGTTACCTGTTCGGAGGCTGCCGTAGACAGTTTATTGGCTATTGCAGATACCATTTATTCGCGAACCAATCAATATCAAATAGAAGATTGGGAAATGGATACGAATAACAATGCGCAAGCTAAAACAATCTATAAAGACACCATTCCCACCATCCTCGCTTTGTATGATACGTATTCACAACTTTCCATTCCAGGAGTTGACGTTGCAAGTGCTTCCTTTGTATGGCACGAAGTTGCTCAACAACAAATGAAGCATTTTTATGAAGCAACAGGTAGCAAATGGCATGAGCCTGCATGTAGTAAAAAGTTTTTCAAAGCTATAAATGGCATGTTGGATGTATACGAAGGAGGCAATCAGTTTGAAATAAATAGGGTAGCAAGTTGTGCCACAATGCCTATCGACTATCAGTTGATTGGAGCATATAAGCAGTTAGCCGATTTGTGTAAGGATAAGGAGGTGTATACGCTTGTTCATGACGATTATTTGTACACGTTGACTGTCACCCGAATGTTCAATAAATCAATAGAAGATACTTACTCTGATTTGCCTCACGAACTATCAGACCAATTTAAATGGTTATTACAATCAAAGTTGCGCAACACCAACATGCTTGTCAAGAACTATAAAAAGGGAAAAATAAATAAGGCTGCAGTTATCAAAGAACTGAAACAACACATTTGCATTGTGAATAACAAAAAAGAAAAACTAACAACCGAGGTATTAGAGAAAACAAGAGACAACTTTAGATAAACACCCCATTAAAATTGAAGCATAATGAAAGTGTCTGCATTTTATGAAGAAATCTCCAATTTCGTGGAGAAGCATTACACCGTTCGTCCATCTATTAAGTATGTTGACGAAAAGTCGGTGGAGATCGGCATTAAACCAGCTCTGTTTATTCCAACAATCAATCTCACATTGCACATCGATGCCATGAGAAAGGATGTAATTTGTCTGTCGTATCATTGTAGCGCAGCAGTCGCCCTTATGGTTGCTGGCGCAGCAGAGTTCCTCGAAAAAATGATTCCCAATGGCATTGAATTTCTAACCGAAGATAAACGTATCAATGTTTTCCCAGAACGTGTTGCAGAGTTCTCTAAGGTCTCAACCTACCTCTCTCTATCTTCAATTCAATTTAATGAAAAGGGCGTGGAGCTGCTTTTGGACATGAAATAGGTGCTTGAATAGTGCTTGGATAGGGTTCCTTTTTGCATAACAATCCCTCACCGTGATAGAACGAGAACGTCTCTACCCCTCTATAAAAATGAGTGGTTCTAACAAGTAGACTTGTTTGCATTGTTAAGCCCATGTTGTAAGTGGTGTTCGAATTTAAAACCAACCAAAAACGAAAAGGAGGACTATAAGATGAGTTATTCAACAGAAGAAAAAGATTGGCTTCGTCGTATCAGCAACAGACAGTCTGGAACCGATCCCCATGCAGAAAAGCAGGAAACAAGACCTATAGCCAACAAGCCTAAGGTTCAGAATAAAGCTAAGAAAAAAGGACGAGGCTTTAAAGACATTGCAGGAATGGAAAATCTGAAACAAATGGTGATAGAAAATTTCATCAATGTGCTCCAGAATAGTGAATTAGCCAAAGCTTATGGCATACGTCCTCCTTCCATTCTTTTTTATGGCCCTGCAGGTTGTGGAAAGACTTTCTTTGCTGAAAAAATGGCTGAAGAGATTGGTATACATTTTATGAAAGTAGTGCCAGATGATTTGGCTTGCACATGGGTACATGGCACACAGCAAAAGATAGGAGAAGTCTTTAAGGATGCCGAAAAACATGCTCCTACATTACTCTTCTTTGATGAATTCGATGCAATGGTGCCACGCCGCACAGGGAGTGAAGCAAATCAGCATTACGACAGCGAAGTAAACGAGTTTCTGTGTATGCTCAACAATGCGTCCGACAAAGGCATTTATGTACTTGCTGCTACCAATCATCCCGAACGCATTGATAAAGCTGTGCTAAGAACAGGACGAATCGATGAATTGATTTATGTGGATATGCCCGACCACGAAGCTCGCAAAAGTCTGTTTACTTATGAACTTTCAAAGTTTCCCAAGGACGAAGGCATTGACATCAATCATTTAGCCATCCTAACAGAGGGGTACAACTGCAGCGATATCAACTACATCGTGCAGTCGGCAGCCCGCAAAATGTTTAATAAGGCTATTAACAGCCAAAATCGCAGTTTGCAGAATATTACGCAGACGCAGCTCGAAGAGATTATCTCAAAATGCAGTCCTTCAGTGAGTAGTCGCGATATTCGTGAATATGAAAGGGTGCGCAATGAACTATCTCCTCAAATAACAGGTAGAAACCCCGTAAACATTGGATTTCAATAATTGTTTAAAGACAAATTAAAGATCAAAGTTATGCAAGAAAAAATTTTAGAAGCATTCGAAAACCTCGGTTTTAAAATGCAACCTGCTGAAAGTGCAGGATTTATATTCGAATATGAAGGCAACAAATTCCTTTATATGTCCCACAACAACGACGAGGAATTCTTTAGTATATCCTTGCCCAGCTTTTATGACTTCGAAGAGGATAACGCTACAATCTACAACGCATTGTCTGAGAAAATTAACTCCACCTTGAAATATGTAAAGGCATATACCTTAGGCAATAGCATGTGGCTTTTTTACGAGCGTGAGTTGTTAGGTGAAGAAGATTTTGAAAAGCTCATCTATCACATGATTATGCATTTGGATGCCGCATTATTGTTTGCTCGCAGAACGATTGATGAACTCGAAGCCTTACCTAAAGAAGGCGAGGAGAAGAACGAAGATGACACAACAGATGATAATAACGAAAAGTAGGAGGACGAATTTATGAGCATACAAGAAAAAGTAATACACGCTCTCGAAGAAATGGGCTACAAACCCACAGTGGACGATGACGGCGACGTTATGTTTCGCTATCAGATGAAGTCTCTTTATGTGCTTGGTACGCAGAAAGACGATTGTAACTTCTTAGTAGTAGCACTGCCACAGTTTTATGAGATTGACGAAGGCAATGAAATCAAAGCGCTCACCGTTTGCAACAAACTTACGCGCGAGATGTCATTGGCAAAAGTTTTCATTGACAGAACATTGCAAAACGTAACTGCCCATTACGAATTCTACTTTTGCGATGACGACTGTCTCACATCGCATCTATCAAATTCTTTAGAAATTATAGGTCGCATTCGCTCTCTCTTCTATCAGACATTGAAAGAGTTTGATGATTTAGAAGATGAAAAGTGAGACTGGGAATGTTTATGTCATACAAGATGACTATTGTTTGTAATACTTAATACTTCAATAGCTTGTAATACTTATAGTAAGAAGTAAGTGGTTTGAGAAAAGAGCCCCAATTTCACCTTACCATGCATTGTTTTCTGTGTCATGTGCAATGTGGACATCTCACATTGCTCGAGCACGAATCGGCACATTGGTTAAAGCGTAAAGAGTTTAACTCTGTGAAGTGGTTACTTGCAGACGAAGTGGTTATTGAACAATTAAAATGACTACTGTGAGTCATCATAAAGTCAACATACTATCTGCCTAATCTTAATACAGAGAGTATGCGTAAGGAAGTTTTTTTCAAAAAAAATTGACATCTAATAGTTAATCAAATAACTATCATAGCAGACTGCACGACCTCCAAAACCTTCTTTTTGGAAAATAAGACCTTCATTTAAGTACCAACCACCTTGTTCGTTGCAGGTACCAAAATCAAAATAGCGCACACCTTTATATAATATAGGAGTAGCAGCTATGACATTGCGGAAAAGCAAATCAAGAGCCCCCACCTCACAACCTCTATCATTCGAGGCTATGTATTGCGCATGCACCACTTGTGGTGTAATATAAAGCAAACAACCTGCCAACACCTCATTATGAACATGATCTATGCAAACAGCCAACTGAATGTTACGTGGAAAACGCTGCATAAGAAGCTGCATTTCCTCAAACGTATGCACAGGTAAAGTATCATGACGCAATTGCAACACACCATCCAATATTTGCCAATAAGCTTTTAAATGTTGTGCCCCCATTTCCATACGCAAACAAGCTAATTTTTCAGCTTTCTTCACCTTACGCTTACGCAAAGTACTCAGCGAATATGGCTGTGCAAGGTCTATCACCGAAGAAATTTGACGACTCAACAAAGTAGCTTTATTGCGAAAAAGCCAATATAAATCTTCTTGACATGGATACTCACAATAGATATAAGGCATAGGCTTATAAATCAAAGCATTAAAACCCTGCTCTCGATAATATGCAATTATAGCCTCAAAAACCTCTCCCGTAAGTTTTGCCGTAAGATGTGGTGACATTAGTAAGCCCCCATAAGTAAGTCCACCATGCGATTCTACACATCTACTGTCTTTTCTACAAACATTGGCAGGAAACAAGGCTAAAACCTTACCTTGTGGCTCCAACACCATAAGCGAAGCGTCTGTAAAACGATCGCTATGATATTCCATGTAATTACGATTAAGAAGGAATGACTTTTGTCTAACAATATTATCTACAGCAGCATTCCAAACATCAATATCAGCAGCTGTATATCTTTTTAAAGAGAAATTCATATCAATAAAGCATGTTATTCAGAGCAAAGTTAGTATTTTCCTTTCATTCGCACCTTTATTCTAAAAAAAATCTTTATCTTTGTGACTGCTTAGGCCCCGTAGCTTAGCTGAATAGAGCGTCAGATTCCGGTTCTGAAGGTCTTGGGTTTGAATCCCAACGGGATCACTGGAAAAAAGGAGAGTCATGTGTTGGCTCTCCTTTTTGCTTATATGAGCAGAAAGATCTGGTTGAGAAAAAGTTCTGAAGGTCTTGGGTTTGAATCCCAACGGAATCACTGGAAAAAAGGAGAGTCACGTGTTGGCTCTCCTTTTTGCTTATCGAATGGTATGGGGGAGTGCAGACCTTTATGTGGATGTGTGAAGACAACATCGTG
>OWJS01000379.1_pt1 | contig 16967 bp, 18 predicted proteins | sample 1732961 | NCBI WGS metagenome assembly OWJS01 (sample SAMN05065774, study PRJEB22554) | human gut metagenome | biome: ENVO:2100002; feature: ENVO:00000062; material: ENVO:00002003 | host: Homo sapiens | place: USA
ATGTGGAAGAGTGCCGGAACAAACCACAGACAAGAATATGCCATAGTTATTACTATAATGTGCCGGTGAAGTGGCTCGGTAAGCGATTCTTCGAACGTGCTGAGTGGTTCAAGGCACATAAGCCACTATATTACCGCAATAACTACCTGGGCGAAGTGACCGGAACCGGCGGTGGTATCTTCGATAATGTGGAAGAACGCACTATCACGGACGCAGAGATCGAGAATCTTCCATTTTTCTATTATGGCTTGGACTTTGGTTTTGAACATCCACAGACGTTCGAGGTTTCATACTTTGACGAGGACACAGATACATTGTATTGCGTGTCAGAGGTATTTGCCAAGCGGTGCAAGAACAGCACGTTCGCCCGGAGAATTAAGAAGTATATCGAAGAGGAAATTATCTGTGATTCGGCACGACCAGATGCTATTGCAGAAATGCAGGACTGGGGATTTAATGCAATCGGTGCAAAGAAGCGTTGGGGGTCTGGTAAAGGTAGAGACTACTGTTGGGAGTGGTTGCAGCAGACCACAAAGATTGTGGTTGATCCGGAAAGCTGTCCGCACCTTGCACATGAGCTGACCACATTGGAGCATGAGCAGTTGGCAGACGGTAGCTTTTCAGATGCCTATCCGAAGTTGGGTGAGGATTGTGTGATGGCGCTGATCTATGGCTTAAACCGTGTGATTATGGAGAGCCGTCGCAACAATGGACTTTATGATGATGAAATAGACGAGGAGGTAGATGATGAAGAATACGAAGAGTAAGCATTATGTTCTTGTAGACAAGGAATCAAGAGAAGTGATTGCATGTATTTCTGATAATGGCAAAGATGATATTTTGCGGAAGGATGTTGACCTGAAAGTATACGAAGGAACAGAGCCGGTATTTACTGAGACAGATCACGGAATATTGCTGAAAGATAACGCATTTACTATGAGATTGTAGGGTGGTGACATATGAACATATTCACACGAGTAAAGGAGTTTTTCATGAATTTATTCAAAACAAGTGCAGAGAAAGAATTTAATGTTGATATTATCTCCTCTGATCTGATGGAGATGGCACAGATCGAGTGGCAGAACATCATCAAGGGCAGACCGTATTGGATGAGTAAGAATGTGCGCACGATCAACTTCGCAAAGTTCTTATGCTATTACACCAGCAAGAAGACATGCCTGGATCTCAATGTGACAATCAGTGGCAGCGACAGGGCAGATTATATCGATCAGTGCATTAAGGCTATGATTCAGAAGTCCATTCGTGACAAGGTAGAGGATGCGTGCGGCGCAGGTGGTATCATCATCAAACCAAACGGCACATACAATCCGGCTGGGGCAATCGACTATGTAATGCCTGGCAGTTTTGCAGTAACGGAAAAGAACAGCAATGGGGATATCCTTGGTATTATATTCATTGATCGGAGAATCAAAGGGGATGATTACTATACTAGATTGGAGTATCAGCATTTCACTTCGGCGATTGGCGAGGATGGGGAGAACGCAGGGCGAACATACACGATCGAGAATAAGGCTTTTAAGTCTAGGGGGAGTGACAGCCTTGGCAGAAGCATCAAGCTGACGGACGTGCCAGAGTGGAAAGATATCCCGGAGTCAATCAGCATTTCTAATGTGGAGAAACCGTTGTTCGGGTATTTCAAGATGCCGTATAACAATACGATTGATTATGCATCCCCAGAGGGCGTGGCAGTATTTTCCAACTGTTTAGAGGAATTAAGAAATCTTGACGTGGCATGGAGCCGCAAGGATGCAGAGGTCGATGATTCGCAGCATCTTACATTCATTGATGAAAATGCGCTGATGAAGCGCGACAAAAACACCGGAAGTAAAGAAAGAGTGGAGCTTCCGCGATTTGTGAAAGGATTAAGACGCGGAGTTGATGCGCAGAGCACTATTGATGAGCATGTACCGACACTGCTCACAGATCAGAGAGTAGCAGATATCAATTCTATTCTTTCCATGATTTCCACCAAAGCGGGATTTTCACAGGGACAGTTTGTACTTGATCGTAAGACCGGTATTGCCACAGCAACCGAGATTGAGAGCGACGATAGCGAGACGGTAGAGACAATTACAGATATCCGGAATGCTCTCAAGGCGGCAATCAAGGATCTTGTGTATGCGTTGGATAAGTATTGTGACGTGTTCTTTGATATGCCGAGCGGTTACGTCAATGCATTAGACAAGGATGTAGCGGATGAAGATATATTTTATTTTAAGGATCTGCTTGCATCGTTTGAGCAGGACCGTACTCGTGCATATCAGCTGGCGATGAACAAGATGTACAGTAAGCGTAAGTATCTCAAAGAGTATGAGGGATTCAATGATCAGGAGATTGATGAGATGTTTGCGGAGATCGAGAAAGAGAATGCCGGTCAGAACAATGGCGGATTATTTGGAGAAGAATAGGAGGGAGAACATGGCAGTATCCACTATGAATATTTTGGTTATTTGTATAACGATAGTTGCTTTAGCGATTATCAATAGATAAGGAAGTGACGCGATGCAGTATAACAGAACTGTAGGTTGTGTGGATATCCATATTGATACCAAGCGTATTGATAACAACATACGGAATGCCCAAAAGTTGCTCAATATGCAGATTTCAGCTGATTGTGACGATTACATCCCATTTGCGAATGGAGCATTGCGAGGGGCGGTGAATTATCCAGATGGAATATACGGCGGAGAAATCGAGTGGAATACACCATATGCCCATTATCAGTATGAGGGCGAATTGTATCTGACAGAGGATGGACGTTCTTTTGCCAACAAAGGCGAACAGAAATATCCAACGGGAATGCCGTTACATTATCACACACCCAGCACGTCCGATCATTGGTTTGAGCGGGCAAAGGAAACGCACGGCCAGCAGTGGATTGATTTGGTTAAGAGAGAGGTAGGCAAAGGATAGGTGCTGACACCGGATTATTTCTATGGAAAATCTGACAAGTTAATAGAGATGTACCAGGATCTCGAAGATTGGATTCTGCAGGACATTGCTATGCGTCTTGTGGCAGCAGGTTCGTTATCCGGTACCGCCGATCGCGAGTTGTGGAAGCTTCAGCAGATAGGATTGCATCGACAGGAAATCATCAAACGCATCTCACAGCTTACAGGGAAAAGCAGAAATGAAGTGCGCCGTCTCTTAAGGGATAGCGTGCTGACTTCCTTTTCGGACGATGAGAGTGTATTGGAGAGATTGGCAAGTGTACAACCACCGCTCGAAAATAATGCCGTGATCACTGCTATGAACGCAGAGATGATGAAGACATTCGGAGAGTTGAGCAATCTTACGAACACGACCATTGACCAATCACAGAGAGATCTACTGAATTTGATGAATGAAGTGGATTTCCGCGTGGCAAGTGGCTTACAGTCTTATAGTAGTGCAATATGTGAGGTGCTAGATCGATATGCCGAGAATGGAATGAATGTAAGTTATCCAACCGGATCCCGCCGGTCATTGGAAGCCGCAGTGCGATGTTGTATAATGACATCCATGAATCAGACAGCGGCACAGGTCACAAACAAGTATATTGTTGAGGCAAGTGCGGAGTATGTGCTTGTATCTGCTCATATGGGAGCGCGACACGACAAGAATAATCCGACAGGATTGCAGTCACACGATCATTGGCAAGGCAAGGTATATAAGATTCGTGGTGCTGATCCAGATGCACCGAATCTTCTTGAATCTACTGGGTATGATATAGATCCGCAGACCGGAGAGGGGCATGTGGTCAATCCATTGGGATTGCATGGGTATAATTGCCGACATTCGCATAAACCGTGGGACAAGTCCTTGCACAATCCATATGTGGACGAAAACGGCAATCCGAAGATAGATATCCATGAGAGCCAAGAACTGTACGATCTGCAGCAGAGGCAGAGAGCGATGGAGCGGGCGATCAGAAAGACCAAACGTCAGCTCCTTATGAAGGGGCAGGAGATGAAAGCATTTCCGGATGATCCGAACATTCAGAGCGATTATGATAAGCTATCGGCAAGGTTGCGGATGCAGAATCGCAATTATGGTATATTTTGTGCAGAGAATCAATTGCAGAGGCAGTATGACCGTGTCAAGGTTGCCGGATTCAAGAGGAAGCAGGCGGCAACGGCGAATGGCAGGGCAACGGCGTATAAAAATCAAATGAATCGGAAAAGAATACCACAGATACCGGCAAGTGCAATAAGCGATATGATACGCAATGGTCAGTATTCAACCAAACTAAGCATGCAGCAATTCGATAAGCATTCCATTGGAACTACGAAATATCAGGAATATCTTAAGTCAAGACTTTCTAGTGGAGGAAATCCGCAAAGCATAATTACTGTCAGTAAAGAAGAAGCACAGAAAATCATTGAAACAAAGGCAGGAACTGGTATAATTAAGGTAGATAGAAATGGTAATGCTAGACCGCAGGAGCAGATCATATGTGATGATATAATTGGAAAATATTATTGTGATGGACAATATATTGACACAAACAAAGCGGTTATCCATTATGGAAAGAAAAACGCACATATCGTTCCGATAAAAGGAGATAATTATGGTTAATTTATGGGGATATGAGTATGGTGGAAAAGTAAAAATCGTTGATGCCGATGGAAATGCCTACATTGGTATGGCACAAGAAGTTACTGATGCGGAAGAAAGGTCGGACGAAGAACGCAAGGAGATCGGGATCACTATCGAATGTGATGGATCGCTGGTTGAATTTTACCAAAGCGAGGTTAAATCGATCGAAAGGGTACAATAATGTTAGAGTTCTCGCTTGAAAAAATAGCGGAGGAAGATGTCGAGATACTAGATTGGAATATCTGCAGGAAAACAGTATGATGCAGAAGATTTATAAGACAATGAAAGGAATCAAGGACGTAGTTCCTGCAATATAGAATTTTGGTACAAATGCAAGTGGAATCTGTTGTAATATAATAGTGCAGATGACATTGGCATTTGTGAAATCTCCCTGATTTACACAACTTCTCCTAAAAAGAGCCTTGGAATATAGGCTCTTTTTGCATGTCTAAAATTGGTACAAATCTTTAATAATCCCATGATAAAATTGTATTAACAAGTGAAAAGCACCGGACGGAGCGTAGGAATCCGTTCGCTACCCTACAAAAATTATAGGATGGTCGATATGGCACGTCCTGTTTGGGGCGTGCTTTTTTCTTTGAATTTGCCAGCTATGGATCAAATAGCAACTCATTCGTGCCGGGCTGACCGGATTAAAAACTTTTAAGAAAGAGAGGAACTTGTAAATGAATATTATCGACAAACTGAAATCGCTTGGTGTTGAGATCACACCAGAAATCGAGAAAGCGTTTCCGGGGGAGTTTGTATCGGATCTGGAAGTCCAGAAGAAGAACGATAAGATTACAACCTTGGAAAATGACAAGAAAGAACTTGAAACGAAGCAGGAGAATCTTGAAAAGGAACTGCAGACTTTGAAAGACGCTGCTCCGGATGCTGATGCACTCAATCAGAAGATTGCTGACCTGACTGCAACACTTGAGAACGAGCGTAAGGAACGCAAGGAGAAAGACGAGATCACAAGGCTTGGCGGACTTGTGACAGATTTTCTCGCAGACAAGCACTTTGTCAATGCTATTACGGCGGATGCAATCAAGAAGCAGCTCGTTGAGACGCTTAATTCTGATGAGGCACGTGGTAAGAGTATTTCGGATCTGTTTGATGCTATCGTCAAGGATGAGAAGGGCAATTACAAACCGGATATCATCATCGATGATAAGACATTCAAGGCGCAGCAGAACCGCAGTCGGATTGTTGGTAACAATTTTGGACAGCCGGATGGAGCGCAGCTCTCTATGGCTGAACTTATGAAACTTAAAAATCAGAACCCGGATATGGATATCACACCATATCTGAAACGAGGAAAGGAGAAATAATCAATGGCATTATTCGATTTAGTTAATTTTAACGGCGAAGTATTTGACACGGTCGTGCGCAATACACCGAATCTTCGTTTGAATGAGCTGCTCCACTGTGGCGCGATTGTAGAGCGCAGCGAGTACGCTCCGATGCTTTCGGATCAGAAGGGTGGCAACTTTATCACGACACTGATTAAGGCGCGCTTATCCGGAAAGACCGTGAATTACGACGGCAAAACAGACATCGATACTGAGGAACGTGGAAATTATTCTATGGGACGTATCGTTGTCGGACGCGCACAGGGATGGACTGAAAAGGATTTCGTATCGGATATTTCTGGGGATGACTATTCTGCCGCAGCTGGAGAGGTTGCAGAGTTTTGGGACGATGTAGACCAGGATACACTTCTCAGCACACTCAAAGGCGTGTTCTCTATGAACACCGGAGAAGGTAAGAACTTCGTAACGAAGCATACTTATGATATCTCTGCAAATGAGGATGGTACTTTTGGTGCCACAACGCTCAACACCGGTATGCAGGTGGCACTTGGAGACAAGAAAGCGAACTTCGCACTTGTTGTTATGCATTCTCACACAGCTACCATTCTGGAGAATCTTAATCTCTTAGAGTACATGAAGTATACAGACGGCAACGGAATCGAAAGAAATCTTCCTCTGGCGACTTTAAATGGCAGAATCGTACTTGTAGACGATACCATGCCGACAAGACGGGTTGATGCCAAGTATGAGAAGTCTGCGGACACTACAGTACAGGAAGGAACGATCTACTACACTGTATCCGGCAAGGAGTATAAGGTTGTTGCTTCTCCGACCGGCAATCCGTCAGAGTCAAGCTACTACGAGAAAGTGTCTGATGCATACACAGAGTATACAACTTATGTTCTTGGAAACGGGGCAATCGAGTATACAAACTGTGGTGTAAAGGTTTCGTCCGAAATGGACCGTAATCCTTCAAAGAACGGTGGCGAGACGACTCTGTATTCAAGACAGAGAAAGGTCTTTGCTCCTTATGGTATCTCTTGGAAGAATACAAGCATTGTATCTCCGACTGCCGAGGAACTTGAGACCGGAACCAATTGGGAGATCGCTCATAATAATTCTTCTGATGCAAATGCTACTTATCCGATCAAGGCAATCAATATTATGCGAATCATTACCAGAGGGTAGTAGAAAGGGGATTCCAAGATGAAATACACCACGTATGACTTCTACAAAGAAAAATACTATGGGGATTCTATCGGGGAATCCCTTTTCCCAAAGTGGGAAGATCGCGCGGCAGATAAACTTGATCAGCTGACCTACGGACATATCGGCGATGCTGCCAAGGAAGAATTTGACGAACAGATTCAGAAAGTTACATGCGCACTTGCTGATCTACTCTATAAGATTGACTACAAAACCAATCATGCGAATGATCCACAGGAGGGCAATGTAAAGTCCATGTCTTCGGGCGGTCAGTCGATCAGCTTTGGGACAAATGAAACTTTGGTGGATAAGGTGCTGAATGACAAGGTGGCACAGAATCGGTTGTGTTACGACACGGTATGCGAATACCTGTCCGGTACCGGATTGCTTTATGCGGGGGTGGAGTGATGTTTTTAAAGAGATTATTTTGCAAGCACAAAATGATGCCGTATGCGTACATGGATGTTTGCACACACGGAAACCATTACATCCGGAAACATATCTGGAAATGTACGAAATGTGGAAAGGAGAGTTGTAACTAATTATGAAGAAATTATTTATTTCACAGCCTATGCGAGATAAAACCGATGAGGAAATCAAGGCAGAAAGAGACAAGATTATCAAAGCAGTCACGGAACGCTTCGGAAAGGTAGAGGTTATTGATTCGTTTTTTGAATCAGCACCACATGATGCCAAGCCATTATGGTTTCTTGGAAAGTCTCTGGAATTGCTTTCAACAGCTGACTGTGCTTATTTCGCAGAGGGCTGGAAAGATTACAGAGGATGCAAGATCGAGCATGAATGCGCTGTGCAGTATGGAATTGACATTGTAGGAGAATAAAAATGGGACTTGGTCTGTTTTACAACGACACGGTGACACTGTTTAACTGCTTTTGTGATCTGGACACCGAGGAAGAGAAGTGCTATCTGACCTTATTGGAGAATGTGAACCTTGTGGAAACCAAGGGCGCGAATGTAACAAAAAGCGGCATGGATGGCACGGATGCGGTAAAGCTGTTTATCCATTTTGCCAACCTTGGCAAAATGGGAAAACCATACATGGAGCCGAAAGCGTGGGATGCACTTCCAGATGATAAGAAGGCGAACTATATCACATTCCATCCGACAGATGATTTTTTCATTAAAGGCGATCATATCGACTTGGAGCTTCCAAATTCCGGTGTTTACGAATGGGCACATGACAATCTGGATTCTGTATACAAAGTAACGACGGTAGACCGGTATGAGGATATCATGCCGCATTTTGAGGTTGGAGGTGTGTGATGGAAGAGACAGAGAAACTTACCATAAAAGACGCGGAAAGTGCGCAGAATGCGGTGCTGGATCTGATTTTGCAGTATCCGAACTTTCCCAAGACGTTTAAGGCAAGCAATAAAAACGTGAAGTGGAACAGTATCAACACTGATACTTCCATCGGAATTTACCCACTGTCCGGTGCGCGGTACATAAAGAAATATGTGAGTGGCAGCTATACCGCACAGATGCCATTCCAGATTGTATACCGCAGTTCCCCGACAAGCAACAAAACATCCATTGATGCACAGATGGTTCTGGAGAATTTGAGCAAATGGCTGGAAGATACCGGCATTGAATTTGCTGATCCACACATGACATTACAGGAAATCGCACGTACATCTGTAGTCCTGCCAATTATGCAGGATGAAAAACAGATGGGTTACGGCGTAAATATGCAACTTATATATTTTTACAAAAAATAACAGGAGGAAATACACATGGCATTAGATCGTACCAACATGGTGTCCTTATTGGACATCGGAGCACTTACTGGCTCTACAGAGAAACTTGCCGAGATGGGCGATGGCTATACGGAACTGACAGAGGACTGGGGACCAAACACCGAATCTAAGCAGTACGTAAACATGAAGAATGCGTCCAATACTGTAAAGGGATATGCGTTTTCTATGACACCATCCCGCGAATATCTGTCTGATGATATGCAGACCGCAATTGACACGATGTTCAAGACATTCCCGACGGGGGATAAATGTAATACATATTATTACAGATTTTACAAGACTGACATTAAATCCGGCACAGGTGATTGCATTCGCCTTCCGGTTACAGTTTGCCCATCAAGTACCGGTGGATCAGGTGGAGATACCCTTACATCATCTATCCAGATTAATGGTAATGGAGAAGTGGAACAGGGAACAATCACAATCGGTGCTGGCGGCACCTTTACCTGGAAGAAAAAGGAAGATGCTGCGAGTGCAGGATCAAAGGAATAGTTGTTAATCAACAATTAGCATATCCGGGACGCGTACCTCTCTTTCGCGCCCCGGATTAAGAGAGGATGGTAATGATTATGGAAAATAGATTAAGTTTTGATGATGGTGTGAGAAAAATCAGCATCTATAACGAGGAAGAGGAACTTTTGACGGTGCTGAGAATCAATGTAGCAGACGCTGATACAGCAAGAAGATTTGTTGAACTGATCCAGAATCTTGAGCAAATCGCAGATTCCGGAAGTGGCATGGCGGATGTATTCAAAGAGAAGTACAAGGAGTATGAGAGCCAGAGTTTTGATGATCTTCCGGATGACGTGAAGATGGATATCATTGTAGATGCATCCAAAGTCCGTATTGATGTTTTAAACCGGATGATCGCGGAGATTGATGCACTATTCGGCAAAGACACGATCCGCAACATCTTCAAAGAGTGCTATGAGCGCCATGAGGATTTTACGCCGGATGAGGATGCACTGATCGACTTCGTGAATAAAGTAATGCCGGTAATGAATGAGCTGTTTTCGATGCGAAACGAAAAAATTCGCAAGAAGTATTCTCCGAACCGCGCAGCACGCAGGCATAATCGCAATAAGCATAACAAGAATAAGAATCAGCTGATCCAGGAGTACAAGGATGTAAAGCATGAATAATGTTCTGATCGATGATCTGCCGGAAGAGTGGCACGGATACAAAGTGAATACGGATTTTACAATTGGGATCCAGATGCTGCAGGTAAAGTATGATCGGGACCTGACGGATTATGAGAAAAGTGACGTGTTCGTGTGGCTCATGTTTGCGGATGAGGACGGGAACGGGGAAGAGTATCTGCGTGAACATCCTCAGGGCGAGGCGCTTGGTGAGTGTGTAGAGTGGTTTCTTTCCGGATGGTTTCACGACAATCCGGATACGGACGGAGATAAGACGCGCGTGGTTGATTACGACATCGATCAGTGGCGCATCTATGCTGATTTCCGGCAGATCTATGGGATAGACTTTGCAAGCATTGATTATATGCATTGGTGGATGTTCTGTGGACTGCTTTGGAATATGCCTTTCAAACAGTCCAGCTTCTTGCAGGTCGTGTCAAAGCGGCAGGAGAAGCCGGTGAGCGGTTCGACACCGGAATATCGCAAGGCATTGGCAAAGGCACAGAAGATATATGCTCTGGATCAGCCGGAGCAGAAGAGAGAGTACACAGAGGACGAGAAGAATGCCATCGATGAATATGACCGAATGATGGCAGAAACACGCGGCAGGAAGTAGGTGAGTAGATGTCTGATTATGATGGATCAATTAAGATTGACACAAAAATAGATACGAAGAATGTTTCGAGCCAGATGCTGAGACTTGAAAATCAGATATCGAAAGCCGCGAGAAAGGCATCTGAGTTGACGGAGAAGATGCGGCAGATGGAGAATGCCAAAATCCCAACAGAGGATTATAAGTATATCTCTGATGCATTGCATAAATCTACGGCGGAATTTGACAAGCTATTGCAACGGCAGCAGGAAATGATCGCGCGCGGCAAGACATCCGGTGCCGCCTGGGATTCTCTCGATCGAAAAATTAAAGAAGTAGGCGCGGATATACGTGCTGCCGAAAAATATCAGTCTCAAATGGTTAAAGAGGGGATGGCATATCTTGATAAAGGTGCAATCCGAGCATCTGATGCGTATCAGAAGCTCAAGAATCAGCTTAGAGATACTAATGGTCAAATGCAGACGCTCGCAAAGAAGCAGGAGGAACTTGCGGCAAAAGAGAATAAGGTGGCAAATAGCGCAAATAAAGCGCGACGTAGCACCGGATCTTGGCTTGATTCGTTTTCTAACAAGACCAAGCAAACGAGTGGACTGTTACATAATTTTGCAACTCGGCTGAAAGGAATCGCCCTTTCGATGTTCATCTTCAATTGGATTACCAAAGGATGGAATGCCATGTTGTCCGCCATCAAGGACGGCACACAGAACATGGCAAAGTATTCTTCAGATGTGAATGCGAAGATGTCTCAGCTCACAAGTGCAGTCGCTACGCTGAAGAATGCATTCGGAGCGTTGGCAGCGCCTATTATTAGTGCAGTCGGGCCCGCGCTTACGTGGTTTATCAATCTGATTACCGCGGCTATCAATAAGGTCAATCAGTTTATTTCGGCACTGATCGGCAAGTCTACATGGACAAAAGCAACCACGCAGGTTAAAGACTATGCTGCTGGACTAGATAAAGCCGCCAATTCCGCCAAGAAACTGAAAGGACAGTTACAATCGTTTGATGAATTGAACAACCTGAATTCGAACGATAGCGGCGGTTCTGGTGGATCCGGTGGTAGTGGCGGAAATGTTTCGGATATGTTCGAAGAGGTTCCGATTGATCAGAACATTGCAGATTTGGCGGACAAGATCAAAGAAGCTATTGCATCGGGTGATTGGGAAGGCCTTGGAAAATTCATCGGAGATGAAATTGAAAAGACATTGAAAAAGATTAATTGGGATAAGGCCTATGCAGCAGCAACAGGCTTTGGAACCGGACTCGCATTGTTCCTTAACGGTTTGATCAGTCCGGATTTGTTTGGCGAGGTTGGAAGGACTATAGCAAGTGCCCTGAATACGGCGATTTATCTTGCTCTTGCATTTGGAACAACATTTGATTTTGATAATGCAGGGGAATCGATTGCGACAGAAATCAATGAGTTTTTCCGAACATTTGACTTCGATGCACTTGCTGCCACTGTCAATGCTTGGGCAGATGGCTTATGGGGCTTTGTGTGTGGATTTATAGATAACTTAAGTTGGAAGGATATATTTAACGGTCTAAAAGAATTTCTTACAAAATTAACACCGCAAAGCATTATTACGATTCTTGGTTTGGCAAGCGGTGGTTTGGCACCATTATTATCATCTGCAATTTCTGGCATCTTGGGAATTACCAATAAGGGCGGAGGGAAAAATATTACACTTGATGGTGTTGGTTTAGCAATTTTATTAGGAACAATTGCATTTACGATAGCTGACAATAACAACGATTGGAAGAAAACCTTATTGGAAACAATTGTCGCTGGATATGCGGGTTTCCGGTTATCTGGAGGAAATCTGTCTTTTGCGATTGCAGGAGTGGCTTTAGAAGTTGGAATTCATATCGGAAAGTTTTTGGTAGAGCATAGCGATGATATGAAGGAAGGAATTAAAGACCTTAAAGAGCGTATCAAAAAAGGATTCATGGATCATAAAACGGGACATGATGAAACAGGCAAGGAAACTACTATTTCAGTTCCGATAAGTTTAAGTACGTTTTTTAACTGGGATGAATCAGGCTCTCTTTTCGATGATATGTTGAAAAATTTTAAGACTGCATTCGATGGTAAGAGAAATGGGTTTATGGACTTTGGAGGATATATCTTCGAAGGTATTATTGATGGATTCTTGGGCGCAGCGATGCTGATCGCTGAACCGATAAAGGATTTCTTTACGTGGCTTGGAAATGGAATTTGTGAGGTGTTTGGGATTCATTCACCGGCAAAAAAAATGAAGCCTTACGGGAAAAATATCTTCCTTGGTATTATTGAAGGCTGGAAAGAAAAAATATCATCCTTTAGTTTTTCTAAGTATGCCAAGGAGCTGTTCAAGAAAATCCAGAAGGGATTTTCTGAACTTAAAGATAATTATGTTGAATTTAAGGCAAAAGTAAAGGATGAGGCAAAAGAATGGTGGGAAGACACTAAGAATTATTGGGGCAAGAAGGTTGGTAAAGTAAAGGAATTTACAACTGATGTCAAAGACAATGCCTCTAAATGGTGGAAGAATACCCAGAGTTGGTGGAAATCAAAGGTTGGCAAGGCAAAGGAATTTACAACTGATGTTAAGAATCAAAGTGGCACCTGGTGGAAGAATGTCAAATCCTATTGGAGTGATAAGGTTGGCGAAGTAAAGAAGTTTACAACCGATGTCAAAAAGGATGGAAGTAAATGGTGGAAAAATGTTAAGAATGAGTGGTCGAACACTACTGCGGGAAAAACGCTGACTGTAGCAATCGGATTTGCAAAGAATGCGTTGAACAACTTGTGGTCATCTGTAACAGGATTTTTCGGTGGTAAGACGGTTAACGTCGGTACGAAAGCTACAAAGAAAGCCAATGGCGGCATCTATACCGGTGGTATGTGGCACAATATCACCAAGTACGCATTGGGTACCGAAAATGCTCCGGCTGGTCAGCTTTTCATCGCGCGTGAGGCAGGACCCGAGCTAGTCGGCACGATCGGCGGTCATACTTCAGTAGTAAATAATGATCAGATTGTAGCATCTGTATCGGATGGCGTAGCGCGTGCGGTTCGTTCGGTAATTGGTACAAATGGAAGCAATGTTAATGTTACATTTAAAGTAGAGGGAGATCCGAACGGAATCTTCCGAGTGACGCAGCAGAAAGCAAATGAATACTTCCGGACTACCGGAAATCCAGCATTTGAGATGTAAGGAGGTGGAGTGAAATGGGATACGGCGGTTATTTAATTAAGGTGGGGAATTACACAGTCCCTTTTGAATACATAACAGCAAGTACATTTCAAGCCCCTCTTTTGGGACAGGATCTAAATTCACACAGAGATGACAATGGTGAGCTCCACCGGGATGCGGTTAAGAACCAGGTGCTCAAAGCAGAGTGGAAGGTTCCAAGCATGAGCGAGAAGAAATTTAATGCTTTTATGAAGCAGATCAATGCGCAGTATGTTAGCGTCCGACGCGAAAAGAAATGCCTTGTGACCGCGTGGTGTCCTGAGATTATGCGGTATGTGACGATGTATTGTTATGTGCCGGATGTAACTCCGATCGTTGGATATGCGGATGAAAAGACTATCGAATATGATGCATGGCGCATTGCTTTTACTGGATATGGCGGTGAGATTTTATGATAAGTGGCAAGAATAAGGAACTTTATTACACGAGTTCTATCGATAAGCAGCTTAATATTGAAGTGGTCGGAACGAGGATTGTGATCGACAATTCCATGCGTGAGCAAGACACGTTTACGCTTACAGAGTCATTGAATGACGGATCCGAGCTGAAGTTTGGATCATGCCTGCCGAATCAGATTTCGTTTATCGCACATGATATGCCCGCCGGACTCGTAGGCAATACGCTTCGCCCAGTTGAAACACTGGAAGGAAACGAGGATGATCCGTTTACATACGGCAAGTACAAAATTTTCTCAGCAGTTCCGACCGCAGATCGCACCAAACGTCAGATCACGGCTTACGATGCCATGTACGACATCCTCAATGCAGATGTGAAAGCTTGGTATGCAGGACTTAGCTTTCCAATGACGCTTAAGCAGTTCCGCAATAGCTTTTTTGCGTATCTTGGAGTCGAGCAGGAAGAGGCCACGCTTGTTAATGATTTTATGACAGTTAACAAGACTTTGATCGCTTCATCTTCCGAGGATTCCTCGGTAATTGCCGAGGCTACGATCAGTGGTAAGACCATCATTGAAGCAATCTGCGAGATCAACGGAGCATTCGGTAATATGAACCGCGCCGGCAAGTTTGAGTATGTGATCCTGCCAAGTATTACGTCCGCATTATATCCGGCAGATGATCTGTATCCGCGAGATGATCTGTTTCCGTCTGATGCAAATACGGAGTCCATGACCGGACATTATTTCACATTCGATTATGAGGATTTTCAGAGTAAAGCGATCACGCAGTTGGAGATTCGCGCGGATGATAACACTGCCGGCGCGATTGTTGGAAATCCTGGCAATACTTATGTGATTTCCGGTAACTTCTTGGTATCGGATAAGACCGGAGCGGAGCTGGAGCAGATTGCAAATAATGTTCTTCCGATTATGGCACAGGCAGCATACACGCCGATCAAGAGTTGCACGACGGTCGGCAATCCATGCTTGGAGCTAGGCGATCCAATTCGATTTAACACGAGTCGCGAGATCGTAGAAACGTATATCCTGCAGAGAACCTTAACCGGTGTTCAGAGCAAGAGAGATTCTATTGTGGCGCAAGGTACAGAGACACATACCGTAAAGACAAATTCAACCCGTGAGACGTTGGAGAGCGTGCAGAGACGGACAAGCAAGCTGGAGCGTAACGCGGATCATCTGTTATCACAGTATGAAGATTTGGAGGAACAGACAAGTTCTAAGTTTGAGCAGACTGCGAGCGGATTTGAGATGTCTGTAACTGGCGGAGAAAAAACGGTTGGGATTGTCATTAAGCTTCTGAATTCAGAAGGAGATGTTATATCTGAATCATCAGAGAATGCCAATATTACAATTACCGGTGTAGTACGGGTTGAGGATTTAGCACAGGCTGGTGCGACAACAATCAATGGTGCGAATATCACAACCGGAACGATTAGTTGTGATCGATTAGATGGCGGAACCATAAATGGGCAAAGATTTTTTCAGACAGGAAAATATGGCAATCTTGTAATAGATAAGGGAGTAATTTATGTGCCAGGGAATGGGGCAATCTTGATTGGATCAGAAGAGGTCGCAACGCAGGATTGGGTACAAGATAGTGCAGTTGTCCGAACTGCAAGAACAGCGCAAGCAGCTGACTATGCGACAAATGCTAGCTATGCAACAAGTGCGGGTTCTTTAGCTGGACAACCAAGCATAAGTGTAAACCGATGTTACGCGGAGGACTTTTATTTTGGAAGTTCGCCATCAGCCGGATCATCATTACTTCCGATTGGGTACAATTCATCGACTTATCATTTTGGACATTACACGGGTTCATCTGAACGCTTTAAAAATTCAATAAGTGATAAGATAACCGAACAAGCGTTAGATCCGCATCGACTATATGATGCAGATATATTTCAGTACAAATATAATGCAGATTATTTGTCAAACATGGCTGACTGCAGATATGACAAATTAGTCATCGGATTTATTGCAGAAAACCTTGAAAAAGTATATCCAGTTGCGGTAGATAAGGACGATTACGGAACCATAATGGATTGGAATTACAAGTATGTGATTCCGCCTATGCTTTCTCTTATTCAGGAACAGCACAAAGAGATTGAACAGTTAAAGATTGAAAATTTAACCACACGTGGAGAAATCAATATATTGAAACAGCAACTACAAAGATTGGAGGATTTATTATGTTAGCAATTCAGAAAACAGTTAATGTGAGTGGAGTTAGTTCGGTTGAGGTAGATGGAAAGGCTACCCCATTTGTATATTTTAGCGCGCAGATCCAAGCAGACGGAAAGCGTAATGTAAACTACGCGATTCAGAACGAGGAACTTTACAAGAGTAATAAGGATATTTTCAAAGCTGACAGAGACGCATTTGAGGACGCGGTAGATTCTTACATCGCAGAATAGGGGGAATCCTATGTCATATCAGAAAATTTATAGTCAAATAGGATACAAAAACTTTCCATCCGATGATACACCTTTAAATGAAACCAATATGGGTGCAATGGATAGGGCAATTGATGAGCATGATAATCGTATCGTTGCGCTGGATGTAGCGAAACTTGATCTGACCAAAGCAAACGAATTGGTAGAAGAAATCCTTTGGAATGAATCCAACGGCACATTGACGGTCGTTAAGATGAACGGATCCA
>OWJS01000388.1_pt1 | contig 16845 bp, 18 predicted proteins | sample 1732961 | NCBI WGS metagenome assembly OWJS01 (sample SAMN05065774, study PRJEB22554) | human gut metagenome | biome: ENVO:2100002; feature: ENVO:00000062; material: ENVO:00002003 | host: Homo sapiens | place: USA
CGAGATTACTACGCGTCTCGTGGGCTCGGAGATGTGTATAAGAGACAGCTTTAAACTTTCCCTTTGTCCTTTTTTTCCTATTTCAAAAAGGTTCTTATTTCCTACTTAATTTGTTTAATTTTGCATCTGAAATAGTAAAAGTCTTTTCTAAAGGCTGCGATAAAAACCATCCTTTAACTGGAAAAATATGCAAGAAGAATTACTAAATGAAGTAAAGTTTGCCACGGGGTTAAAAATGAACAAACATCGTGATTTTGTGGCTCTTAGCGAGATTATCTTTAATAAGACACATGAAACGATAAGCCCTACCACGCTGAAAAGACTTTGGGGCGTTGTTACTGACCAACAATGCAATCCAAGCACGCATACATTAGACCTTATAGCTGAGTCTATTAACTATAAAAGTTACAAACTTTTTTGCAGACAATGTGAACGACGCGAAAAAAAAGGAAAGAACCAAAGTGAACTATTCTTTGGTTCTGGATGCTATTCCGAAGATTTAGACCCTGATGATGAAATTATTGTAAAATGGTTGCCCAATCGCCAATGCGTGTTTCGCTATTTAGGAAATTCTAAGTTCGTTGTGGTGGAAAGTAAAAATTCACAATTAGATGTGGGCGATACTTTCTCTTGTGAAGCTTTTATAGAAAACGAGGTGCTTAATGTACACAAACTCTCTCATGGTGGAAAAGAGAATCTCTGCTATAGAGCAGGCTTAGACAAAGGCATCAAATTCAGCGTAAAGGAAAAAAATGAAGAGCTTGCTGAAGGCGATATTCAAGAAAACGGGGGGGGTAAAATAAAGCTTTTAGTTCTTCAGAATTCCATGTATTTTAGTATTCTGATGTGATGTAATATTCAAATAATAACTTGCGCAGAATTTGATAATAGCTGCGCAAGTTATTCGTTTTTTCGACTAAAAACAACAAACATCCTTGATAAATCTATCCAATATCATGCTTTATGCCCTTCAAAAATTAAACGGCTCAACCGTCCTATGTAGACGATTGAGCCGTTAGTATATTATATGCAAGCTTGCTATTGCGCCATATTAACGCACACGGATAATAGAAAGTCCATCGCGCTCGGGCAAGATGAGTTGTTCTACACGCGGATCGTTTGCCACATGCAAATTGAAACGACGAATGGCTTCGGTTTGCTCATCGTGGTCGTAAGCTGGGTCTATGACATGACCATCCCACAAAGTGTTGTCAGCCAAAAGGATGGTGCCACTATGCGTGAAAGGCATGAGCAACTCGTAGTATTCTACGTACTGACGCTTGTTGGCATCAATAAAAGCAGCGTCAATGCTCAAATTCATAGGGGGCAACAACTTAAAGCAGTCACCCACTATCATTTCAACACGTGCCTCATAGGGCGCACCCTCAAGCCAAGGACGCGTAAAAGCCTCTTGCTCGTCGTTTATCTCGAAAGTAATGACCCGACTGCCCGCTGGCATGCCCGATGCCATTGCTAATGCCGAATAGCCCGAATAGGTGCCAAACTCCACAACCGTTCGGGGCTGAAGCATTTGCATGAGCATGCGCAAGAGTTGACCTTGCAAATGACCTGACGCCATGCGCGGACGCAACAAATGTAAGTTTGTGGCGCGATAAAGACGCGTAAGATAAGCATCAGGCTGCGTGCTGACGCTCTCTACGTAAGCTTGCAGCGAGGTGTTAGTTGGGGTAAGTTTCTTCTCCTTCATTTTGGAAGAGGTTTTTCACGATGTTCATTTCCATGAACGAGGTGCTCTGCTCCTTACGCTGTGAACCGAGATAGCAAATGCGGTCTTCGGGATGCAACATATTGTCGGAAAGAAGTTTGCGCAAAGCTGCGAGCAAGAACTCGTGTCCGTAACTCTTCATGGGCATGTAAATGGCATAAACACCATATTGCAAAGCAAGGTGACGCACGGTCTTGGCTTTGTAACAAATTGCCAAGATGGTGCTTTCGCCACGGAATGAACTTACGTAACGTGCTGTACGACCTGTATATGAGTCCATAATAATGGCACGGAGCTTCATTTTTTTGGTAGCCATCACTGCCTCTTTTGAGAAGAACTCTGTTACATCGGGATTCTCTGAAAGGGGAATATCAACATCGCCAAACTCCTTAAAGGTGTCACGCTCTGCCTGCCATGCAACAGTTGCCATAGTCTTTACGGCTTCCTCAGGATAATCGCCATAAGCTGTTTCGCCCGAGAGCATCAAGGCATCGGCACGTGAGTATACGGCATTGGCAATGTCGGTTACCTCAGTACGCGTGGGACGCGGATTATGAATCATGCTTTGCAACATCTGTGTTGCGACAATTACGGGCTTATGCGCACGGATTGCCTTATCAACAATACGACGCTGAATGCCTGGGATAAATTCTTGCGGAACCTCGATACCCAAGTCACCACGAGCTACCATGACACCATCGGCTGCCTCAAGAATTTCGTCGATATTGTCAACGCCTTCTTGGTTCTCGATTTTTGCAATGATGCGAATATCGCTGTTATGAGCATCAAGGATACGGCGAATTTCGTATACATCCTCTTTAGAACGTACAAAACTATGAGCAATGAAAGCCACGTCATAGTCGATGGCAAACTCAATGTTCGCCTTATCCTTCTCGGTCAAAGCAGGGAGGTTGATGCGTACACCAGGCACATTCACACTCTTACGAGAGCCAAGGGTAGCATCGTTTTCAACATGACAAATGAGCTGTCCATTTTCTTTATGGTCTACACGTATACCAAGGTCACCATCGTCAATAAGAATTTGTGCACCTTCGTTTACATCGTCAACAAAACCAGGATAGCTCACAGCAATCACCTCACGAGTGGTGCGCTGTTCGGGGCATCCCACAATAGTAACGATGTCACCCTTGTGATAATCAATAGGGTGGTCGGTTGGTGTGGTACGCACTTCGGGGCCTTTAGTGTCAACAAGAATAGCAATGTGGCTCGACACTTCGCGCACGTTGTCGATAACACGTTTCATACCTGCAGCATCTTGGTGTGCAGTGTTGAGTCGCACCACGTTCATGCCGGCATCATAGAGTCGCTGAATGAGTCCTACGTCGCAACGCATGTCTGAGATGGTTGCAACAATCTTGGTTTTCTTATACATTTAGTTAAGTGTTTGTTTTCGATTCAAAAAAGGGGAAAAAATTTTAAGTATTAAGCATTGAATAATAAGTAATAAGTAATAGGGCTATGCAGATGTGCTCTATCATTTACCTCATTAGAATGTAATACTTAATACTTTATACTTAATACTTAAATAATAAGTGCTTCTATCCCCAAACGGTATGAATTAAGACCGAAGCCACATATCACGCCCTTGCAAGCAGCAGCAATCATGCTGTGATGACGAAACTCCTCACGTTGATGCACATTGCTAATATGCGTTTCGATTACAGGGAAGTGAAGCGAACGGATGCAATCGTGCAGTGCAATGCTTGTATGCGTATAAGCCCCAGCATTAAACACAGCTCCTTGCACTCCTTCGCGGTCAGCTTGTTGCAGTCGGTCAATCAGTTCGCCCTCAATATTGCTCTGAAAATAAAGCAGTTCGTGCTGGGCATATTGTTCGCGCAATTGCTGCAAACAAGCGTCCATGGTGCCTGTTCCATAAATGCCAGGCTCACGTTGTCCCAACAAGTTAAGATTGGGACCATTGATGATTAAGAGCTTCATGATTTCTGAATTAAAAAATAAAAGAGTAATTTTGCTTGCAAAGTTACTGGTTTTTCTACAATAAAAAAAGTCGCAATATACAAAACATCTCTATGCAACCCACGATAATCGAAAAATTTTCAAACTACTTGGCTTTTGAAAAAGGATTGAGTGCTAACACCTGTCAAGCTTATGTGTGCGATGTGTGCAAACTCTTCACTTTTATTGAAGATGAAGGAAGAAACTACTTAACATTAACGCTCGATGATTTGCACCATTTTACAGCTGCATTGTACGAAGTTGGTATCTCTACGGTTAGCATAGCACGTATTCTGTCGGGGGTAAGGCATTTTTATCTTTTTCTGCTTACCGATGGATACATAGAGGCCGACCCTACCGAACTGCTTGACATGCCACGCCGTCCCAACCATTTGCCCACGGTGTTGACAATAGAGGAGGTGGATGCTTTGGAAGATGCCATTGACTTGAGCCAAGAAGAGGGACAACGCGACCGTGCTATTATTGAAATTCTTTATAGTTGTGGCTTGCGTGTGAGCGAATTATGTTCCTTATGTCTGTCTGACTTATTTTTAGACGAAGGATTTATTCGCGTTACGGGTAAGGGTAACAAACAGCGCTTGGTACCTATTTCGCCCCGAGCAATTAAGGAATTAAATTTATGGTTTGCTTGTCGTTGCCACATCGAGCCTAAGAAGGGCGAAGAGGACTATGTGTTTATCTCTTTTAGAAGGCGCCAACATTTATCGCGTGTTTCTGTTTTTAAGAATTTGCGTTACTATGCCTTGGAAGCTGGCATTACGCGTCCCATTTCACCTCACACTTTGCGCCACACCTTTGCAACACACTTACTTGAGGGTGGCGCTAACTTACGTGCCATTCAAGTGATGTTGGGACACAAATGTATTGGTACAACACAATTATACACGCACATCGACCGCACCTTCTTGCGCGAACAAGTACTTGAACATTTACCACGTAATATGGAGTAGTTGGTTTAAAAGCTACTATTAGTCTGTAAAGTCTAAAAACAATATTTATTTGCGCTTCGCGCTTGGGGTTAGTCAAAAAACCGATTAAGTGAGAGAAGTGAAAATTTACTTTCACTTCCGAGCGTGAGGTTTTTATTAAAAAATGTCCATCAATGAGCCACAAATTCCCATAAATTTTTATTTTTGAATTTCCATAAATACCCCCAGGGTGTTGCCCTGGACTATGCACAGTTTGCCCTCATGGCGCATTATCAGCGTTACTCACTTAGTTTGTAATACTTAATACTTAATTATTTGTTGAGTGCCTGCAATAGTTGTTCTACGGCTTGTGTGGGGGTTGAGGCTTGCTGCAGCAATGTTACAAATTTAGAACCCACAATAACACCAGCCGTGTGGTTACAAGCCGCCTGGCGTGTAGCACGGTTTGAGATGCCAAAACCAACAAGTAGCGGGTTGCGCAACTGCATGTCCTCAAGTCTTTTGAAATAAGCTTGTTTGGCTTCGTCAAACGACTTCTGTGCACCCGTAACCGAAGCTGAACTTACGGCATAGATAAAGGCGTTGCTGTGCGTGTCGATGGTGCGAATACGTTCTTCGGGAGTTTCGGGCGTGACAAGGAAAATCATTTCAATGCCATATTTCTGAACCATAGCGGCATATTCCGCCTCATAAAGGTCGAAGGGAAGGTCGGGAATAATTAAAGCATCAATGCCAATGGCTTGACATTTTTGGCAAAAAGCTTCAAAGCCATAATGCAGAATAGGATTAAGATAGCCCATCAGCACCAACGGCATGTGAATGGTAGTGCGAATATCGGCAAGTTGCTCAAAGAGTTTGTGAACACTCATGCCATTTTTAAGTGCCTGTGCCGAAGCAGCTTGAATGGTAGGACCATCGGCTAAAGGGTCGCTAAAGGGAATGCCAATTTCAACCATGTCAATGCCACCTCGCTGCAAGGCTTCAAGCACTTGTGTGGTGCTATCGAGCGTAGGATTTCCTGCGCAGAAATAAACAGAGAGGATATTCTCTTTCTTATTATTGAAAAGTTGTTGAATGCGGTTCATAATCAAAAGGTCATTTAATTTGTTTGATAAAAGATTGTAACATCGTGGCATCTTTAAGGGCAGGTGCTGTTTCAAATCCGCTGTTAAGATCGTAGCCAGCAAGATAGGGATGTGAAAAAGTTTGCAACGATGCTACAGAATGGGGTGAGAGTCCACCACTCAGTAAAAAAGGAGTTGGCCCATTATAGCGTTGCAACAGTTGCCAATCGTACGTACGTCCGCTACCGCCAAACTTCAGTGTGGGCGTGTCAAAGAGAAAATAGTCTACTTTTTCCATGTATTCAGCAGTGTCAGCCACAAATGTGCTAACCACAGGCAGCGCACGAATAACGATGAGTCCACGTTCGCGAAAGGCTTGACACATATCGGGCAAGGTATTTCCGTGAAATTGCACGGCATGCAAACCAAAGTTGTTGACATGGTCCATTACTTCGCGAAAGGTGGGATTCACAAAAACCCCCACACGCTTCATTTGTTGTGGCAAATAGTCGGGCACTTGGCTCACGTAGCGTGGCGATTTTTTATAAAAGATAAAGCCCATCCAGTCAGCACCAGTTTGTTCAACAGCACGTATGTTTTCAGCATCGCGCATACCACACACTTTTATAATCATCTTTTTTGCGCTTAATTCAAAGGTTCAATATATTGTTGCAAGGCTTCGCCAGGGTTCTCGGTTTTCATAAAAGCTTCGCCTACCAAAAAACCTCGATAACCAATCTCTTGTAAGTGACGAGCTACTTGGTTGTTAAGCAGTCCGCTTTCAGAGATGGGCAAAGCCTGAGTTGGAAGTTGGGCAAACAATGCTTCAGAAATGGCAGTGTCGGTTTTAAACAACTTAAGGTTGCGATTGTTCACCCCAATAATGTCCACATGCTTGCTGTAAGCAGCCAATTCTTCAGCGCAATGCACCTCCAAGAGCACCTCTAATTTTAAGTTGTGTGCCACTTCTGCTAACTCATGACATTTGTCAGCCCCCAATGCAGCTGCTATAAGCAAACAAGCATCAGCCCCAGCCACACGTGCTTCGAGCAGTTGGTAGGCGTCAATCACAAAATCTTTTCTCAGAATAGGCAAGTTGGTAAGAGAGCGTGCTTTAATTAAGTCTTGCAGACAACCGCCAAAGTAAGTGTTGTCTGTTAACACAGAAATGGCAGCAGCCCCCGCAGCCTCGTAAGCAGGAATGATATCTTCAACTCGTGCCTCGCGTTTAATCCAGTTTTTAGATGGCGAACGACGTTTAAACTCAGAAATAATGCCTCCGCGGTGCGACAGAATAGATTGTCGCATGCTACGCGTTTCGGGGGGCATTGCAGTACATTGGTTTAGCAACACCTCATAGGGAATGGTTTGTTTGGCAGCCTCAACCTCCGTCTTTTTAGTTTCAATAATTTGTTTCAGAATGTCGCTCATGAGTCATTACGCATTGAGGGTTACAAAATGTTCGAAGGTCTTTAGCGCCTTTCCACTTAGCAATGAGGCACGAGCCTCTTCCAAACAGGTTTCAATGTCCTTTTCGGGACAAATGGTTTTAATGCCGAAGGCAGCGTTTACGAGCACAGCATCGCGTTGTTCATCAGTGGCACATCCTTTCAGCACATTGTCGAAGATGGCTGCAGCCTCAGCCGTAGTTTCTCCACCAAAGAGAGTTTGTTGTGGAGCTAACTTCAAACCTAAGGTTGAAGGACGATAAATACTTTCAGAGTGGTTCGTCATCACCTTAAAGTTATCGGTCAGCGAAATCTCGTCGTAACCATCTAAACTGGTAACCACGGCAAAGTTAATGCCGATGTGTTGCAATGTGTTGGTGTAAAGACGCATCTGTTCGAGCGTAGCCACTCCTAAAAGTTGACTTGAGGTGTGCGCAGGATTTACCAATGGACCTAACAGATTGAAGATGGTCTTTACTTTCAGTTGTCTTCGCAGGGGACCTACAGCTGCTAAGGCAGGATGAAAGAGTGGGGCGTGCAAATAAGCCATGCCACATGTTTCAATGCTCCGTTTTAGTGTGTCAACGTTGTTTGTAAACTTCACGCCATGTTGTTCAAGCACGGTGCTCGCTCCGCTTACTGACGAGGCACCATAGTTGCCATGTTTAGCCACTTTATAGCCAGCACCAGCCACAACAAAGCAAGCACAAGTTGAGATGTTGAAAGTATTTTTACCATCACCTCCCGTACCTACAATGTCAAGTGCGTGATAGGCTGAAAGGTCTGTGGGCAATGCACGTTCAATGAGTGCATCGCGAAAGCCCAATAGTTCGTCAACATGAATATTGCGCAAACGATAAACACTGAGCAATGAGGCAACTTGTGCCTCAGCATATTGCTTATCGGCAATGCCTAACATCACATCGTGAGCTTGTTGGCGTGTGAGTATGTTGTGTTGATAGAGATGTTCAAGAATTTCTTTCATTGCATGTGTGATTTACAAAGTTGGCAATGATTTGTCTTCCACAAGGTGTGAGAATCGACTCTGGGTGAAACTGAATGCCGTGTACATCGAATGTGCGGTGTTTCAATGCCATCACTTGTCCTTCATCGCTTATAGCTGTTACTTCTAAACAATCGGGTAGGTTTTCAGACTTCACCACCCACGAGTGATAGCGTCCAACTTGCATGTCGTGTGCAATGCCATCGAATAGGTAGTCGTTTGCTACAATGTGTGCTGGGGTTTGCACGCCATGAAACACTTGTGGAAGATTGTAAAGTGTTCCGCCAAAATATTCGCCTATGGCTTGTTCGCCTAAACAAACACCTAAGATGGGTTTGCTGTCAGCATAGTGTTCAATTACTTGTAGCAATAACCCAGCTTCAGAAGGGATGCCTGGCCCTGGCGAAAGTACAATCTTGTCGAATGCTGCCACATCTTCTAATTTAAAGCAATCGTTGCGCCATACGGTAACGTTGGCTCCTTCTTCTTCAAGCATTTGAAAAAGGTTGTAGCAGAAGGAGTCGTAATTGTCAATCAATAGAATGTTCATAGATATTGTATGTGTGTTCAGCGGTCTGTTTGTTCTTGGGGTGTTTCAGCCAACAGAATGGCTTTACGCAAAGCCCCTAATTTGTTGTTAACTTCTTGCAATTCATATTCCTCGTCGCTTGCGGCAACAATGCCACCTCCTGCTTGGAACCACAATTCTCCATTACGGCTGATAAACGAGCGGATGGTAATGGCTTGGTTTAATGTGCCGTTAAGTCCGATAAACCCTACACAACCTCCATAGGCACCACGGTTGTGTGGCTCATATTCGCTAATGAGTTGCAATGCTCGCACCTTGGGAGCTCCACTTAGAGTGCCTGCTGGAAAGGTGTCGGCAAGTAGTTGGATGGGATTTGTGCCAGGACGTACTTTTCCGCTAACACGACTTACGAGGTGAATAACATGGCTATAGAATTGAGTGTCTTTTAAAAAGTCAACTTTCACATCTGTGCAATGTCTGTTCAAGTCGTTGCGTGCCAAGTCTACTAACATGGTGTGTTCAGCATTTTCCTTGGGGTCGGCAAGCAAGGCAGCCGCTGCTTTTTGGTCGGCTTCGCAATTTCCTTGTCTACGTGTAGTTCCTGCAATAGGGTCGATATATGCCATGCCATTGTCTGCAATGCGGCAATGTGTTTCGGGCGAAGAACCAAAGATGCGGAAGCCTCCAAAGTCGAAGTAGAACAAATAGGGCGAAGGATTGATGCGTCGCAAAGCACGATACAGCTCAAAGTCGTCTCCTTCGTATTTTTGCACAAACCTACGCGATAACACTATTTGAAATACATCGCCTCGTTTGCAATGTGCAATGCCTCGACGTATGTTTGCCTTGTGCTCTTCGTCTGTTAAAGGCGAGGTTGTGTCTCCTATTGCATGAAAAGCATAGGTTGCGTAGTTACGACTCATTACTGCACTGGCAATGTGTTCTGACTGACTGGCTTCGCCATCGGCAATCATCTCTAAAAGTTTCAGTTCACTGCTGAAGTCGTTAAATACTAACAGATACTTATATAATATATAATGTATGTCGGGGGCATCGTTGCAACTTTCTTTGCTGTCTTTTATGGCAATGTTTTCAAAATATCGCACAGCGTTAAAGGCGGTGTAACCATACAAACCGCAATAACTGCTGTCAGCACCTTCAACATGAAACATTTCAATAAATTGCTCAAAGGCATCTGCCACGGTGTATGTATCGGTTATCTTTTCTTCGTGAATGGATTTGTCGGGATATACCATCACAGCCTTTCCATGACTGACGCTGAACGAAGCCAAAGGCTCTAATCCAATAAACGAACGGTTGTTTTCACTCCCATGGTAGTCCGAACTCTCCATTAGCGCACTTTGTGCAAAGAGGTCGCGCACCTTTAAATAGGTGCTTACCGGGGTACTTAAATCACCTGGTAATGGCGTGGTTTTTACTGTATAGTGGAAAAACATAAGGTTTTAAGTATTAAGTGTTAAGTATTAAGTATTACAATGTTAAGTATTAAGTATAAAGTATTACATTCTAATGTGTACTTCTTAAGTATTACAATGTTAAGTATTACATTCTAATGTGTACTTCTTAAGTATTACAATGTTAAGTATTACATCTAATGTGTACTTCTTAAACATTGCATGTTTAACACTAATCTTTAAACTGATTCTTAAACTGATCTTTAAACTTTAAGTAGGTTGCCATGTCTTTATCTCCACGTCCTGAGAGGGTGAGCACAACAATGTCGTTGGGCTTAAAGTGTAGACGGTGTAAGGCAGCTAATGCGTGGGCAGACTCTAAGGCGGGCAATATGCCATCCATGCGGTTCAGTTCGTAAGCAGCTGCTAAAGCTTCATCATCGTTAATGGCTAATGCAGTGGCACGTCCTGTTTTTACGAGATGAGCATGGAGCGGACCTATGCCAGGATAATCAAGTCCAGCAGAGATAGAATAAGGCTCCACAATTTGTCCATCTTTGTCTTGAATTACTAACGAACGGAAACCATGCAACACACCTTCTTCGCCAATACTCAGAGTGGCAGCCGTTTGTCCTGAATCAACACCCTTACCACCTGCTTCGGCATAAATAATGCGTACGTCCTTATCGTTGAGGAAGTTAAAGATGGTACCCGCAGCATTCGATCCACCACCAATGCAAGCTACCAGGTAGTCGGGCGTAGGACGTCCTTCTTTTTCTTGCAACTGTACACGTATCTCCGCACTAATAACACTTTGCAAGCGTGCCACAATGTCGGGGTAGGGGTGTGGACCCATAGTTGAACCAATTAAATAAAATGTATCTTCGGGATGACAGCACCAGTCACGAATAGCTTCGTTACAAGCATCCTTCAGTGTTTGGTTACCACTTTTCACGGCTACTACTTCGGCACCCAACAGTCGCATCTTCTCAACATTAGGTTTTTGACGTTCCACGTCTAATGCTCCCATGTAAACTATGCAAGGCATCTGCATCAGAGCACATACCGTAGCAGTAGCCACCCCGTGTTGTCCAGCACCTGTTTCAGCCACAATACGCTTTTTACCCATGCGACGTGCTAACAGAATCTGACCAATGGCATTGTTAATTTTATGTGCGCCTGTATGGTTCAAGTCTTCGCGTTTCAAGTAGATCTTGCAACCATGAATGTGGCTCAAACTTTTTGAAAGATAGAGAGGCGAAGGACGTCCCACATAGTCACGCAGCAAAGCGTTAAACTCATTCTGAAAATCATCACTGTCAATAACGCGACGATAGTTCTCTTGCAATTCGCTTACGCACTTTTGCAAAATTTCGGGAATGTACGAACCGCCGTAGCGTCCAAAGAACCCGTTGTTGGTTACATCATATTGGCTCATATATGTCAAGTTTTTTGTTTTTGTTCTATTTGTAAAAGCAGATATGAAAAAAGCGGTACCGTCGTAAGCATCGACGTACCGCTTTGTATTCATAATCAACTATGGCATTCAAAAAAAATGAAGGAGAGGATGTTATACGGTTTGTCAGCCTACGACTATAAGTTGTAAGCGGCGCCACCAATAGTTATTATTTATTGAGTTGTATAACATTTTGCTCTTGTTTTTATTATTTCTGTTTGCAAATGTATAGCATTGTTGTTTAATTGCCAAACAAATGAAAGAAAAAGTTTGTATTTGTGGTGTTTTTTTCTTGAATAGAATAAGAAAGGTGTTATTTTGTAAACAAAACATGGCAATCTATGGCATCGTTTTCTTTTTACTAAAACATCCTTACTTTGTTTTGTCTATAAGTTTTGTTGATATGTAAACTTGCGTCAAAATCTTTAAGGGAAGACTCTTCGTTTTGTCAACTCAATGTATCGTAGTGCATTTTTTAGAAAAAAGCTTGCGAAACACCATGCTTATGCGCGTAACTTTTGCTAATTTTGCCAGATAATTTGTGACAATATGAAAATAGGATTTGACAACGAGAAGTATCAGAAGATTCAGTCTGAACACATTAAAGAGAGAATTTCTCAGTTTGATGGTAAACTTTACCTCGAATTGGGAGGTAAACTGTTTGACGACCATCACGCAAGTCGTGTGTTGCCAGGGTTTTTGCCCGACAGCAAGTTGCGTATGTTCCAAAAGATAAGCGATAGCATAGAAATTGTTATCGTTATCAGTGCCGCTGATATCGAAAAGAATAAGAAGCGTGCCGACTTGGGCATTACTTACGATGAAGATGTGCTCCGTCTGAGAGGTGAATTCCAAAATCTGGGTTTTATGGTGGGTTCGGTTGTTATCACTCACTACAATGGTCAGCCTGCTGCCATACAGTTTAAGCAACGTCTTGAGCGCGATGGCATCAAAACCTATTGTCACTACTTAATTGAAGGTTATCCACACGATGTTAAACTTATTGCTTCGGATGAGGGTTTTGGTAAGAACGATTTTGTAGAAACCGAGCGTCCCTTGGTAATCGTTACAGCACCTGGTCCTGGTAGCGGTAAGATGGCTGTCTGCTTAAGCCAACTTTACAATGAGAACAAGCGTGGTGTGCGTGCAGGATATGCTAAATTCGAGACATTCCCCGTATGGAACCTTCCGTTGAAGCATCCTGTTAACATTGCTTACGAGGCAGCAACAGCCGACCTTAACGATGTTAACATGATCGACCCATTCCATTTGGAGGCATATAATAAAATAGCCATTAACTACAACCGCGACATTGAGATTTATCCTGTGTTGAATGCGTTGTTCGAGGGCATTTATGGCTCAAATCCTTACAAGTCGCCTACTGACATGGGTGTAAACATGGTAGGTTTCTGCATCAGCGATGATGAGGCTTGCTGCGAGGCTTCGAAAAACGAAATTGTGCGTCGCTATTATGAGGCAACTAACAAGTTGGCGCGTGGTGCTTGCAACGAAGCTGAAATCAGCAAAATACAAATGCTGTTTAATCAAGCCCACATTAACACCGACTTCCGTCGCACCACCACAGCAGCTAAGGCATGTTTACAGAAAACAGGTCACACCTCATCAGCCATTGAATTAGAAGATGGCACGATTATAACAGGCAACTCAAGCGAGTTGTTAGGTTGTAGTGCTGCATTGTTGCTCAATGTTATGAAGCATTTGGCAGGCATTGACCATCACTTAAAGTTGATTCCTCAGTCGATGATTGAACCTATTCAATACACCAAAATCAATTATTTAGGTGGTCACAATCCCCGTCTGCACACCGACGAGGTGTTGGTAGCTCTCTCCGTATTGTCAGAGAACGATGAGAATTGCAAAAAGGCATTAGAGCAGTTACCCAAGCTTCGCAATTGTCAAGTGCATTGCACTGTGATGTTGAGCGAGGTAGACCAAAAGATTTTTAAGAAATTAGGTGTTAACCTTACTTGCGAACCCGTATTGAAAAATCGTTTCAAGGGAAATGCTTAAGGTTTGTATATAAAAAAGTCTTGCCAATCAAAAGTTTCTTCTTTTGATTGGCAAGATTTTTTTTGGTATATTCTATATTCTTTTTATCATTACTGATGCGTTCTCCCAATAAGTCTATATCGATAGTAGGACGTGCTTTGAAACCATCTAAGGCAAATAGTAGCGAACTTCCTTTTAATAGGAAGTGTCTCTTGTAAGGGCTTGCAGATATACGAAACAACAAACGCTCGTGTAAATATCTGACTAAGACCTTCATATACTCTTGTTTTTCCTCTTTTGCAAGGTTCAGCAAACGTGTTCTAATAGATTTTCCTGTATTCTTTGTCATAGTCTTGTTTCCAAATATTTGGTTAGGATGTTTTTTACTCTTAGTCTTTTAGCGTAATCGTGGAGCAATGATATATTGCGATTCTCTTTTTTAAGATAGTTATCTATAATTTCACCGCAAACATCAAGTCCTATTTTATTTCGATACTTTACGGCATCACAAACTGTTCGTTCCATATCTGTGATACGTACTATATATCCTGAAATTTGTTTTTGAATAATGCCAAAATTCAGGTTCTCTGGTTTCCAAAAAAAGAGTTCTATAGGAGGATATTCTGGCAAACGAACCTTACGCTTAGCTTCAATGGCTATGCAAGTTGCTGATGGTACTTGTGTAGAAAGTTCATAATGTGAAAATGCGCTATACAGACATAGAACTCCATTAGGTATAATGCGTTCTACATCAATCATGTTATTAGCCAAAGCAGAAGTTTTAACATAAACCCCTTTTCGTATTCGCATAAGAGTTCCGTTATCTGTTGCACGACGAAGTTGTTCATATTCACTACGGTCTTTTATTTCACCTGTGGTTATGAATCCTCCTTTCTTTTGTATTGTGTCAAAAATCGTATTCTTATTCATGTTCTTATTTGTTTTGGTGCAGCCTATTTTATGCAAAGATAGTGCAAACCGAGTGTAAAACATCAAGCTTGCTTGAATGTTCTACCGAGGTGCAGCCTATCTTATGCAAAAATACGATTACTAATTGAGAATAGCTAATTTTATATGTAAAAAGTTACGGAGATTATCAATATTCTCCGTAACTTTTTACATATTCTTTTACAGATAACTTTTTAATAATACAAGTCGAGTATGAGGGGAAGATGGTCGCTGAAACCTCCTTGATAATAATTGCCTAAGAAGCTGCGGTAGGGATGAAGCCCCATACCATTTTTGTCGGTTTGTAGTAAAAAAGGAAAGTCAACAATGCGACATGCTTGAGGGCGTGTGTGCAATGCGTTGGTAAGTGAGGCATTATTATATAAGAGTTTGTCGTTTACTATAAAATGGTCCAATTGGTTCCATGCCCCTTGAAATTTATAAGTACCAGCCACATCACCACGTCCGTGCATTTGGTGCGATAGCAAATAAAGCGTGTTGGCTGTAATGGAGTGGGGAAGTGCAGGAGGTAATTCCGTCATTAAATGTTCTGTAAAAATAGCTTCGGGATAATAAGCATTAAAGTCACCCATTATAATAATGTGTGCATCGCGCCTTTGTTGCATTACCAAGTTCACCTCATTGCGCAAAGCTTTGGCAACATCAGCCCGATAAAGCATAGCCGTTCTTCCACCCCGACGACTGGGAAAATGACAGACAAAAACATCCAACGTATCTCCCGTAAAGAGCAACCCCGTTACATGCAAGACATCGCGTGTAGGTCTGGCATTTTGTTTAGGAGGTGCTATGCGTAAAGCATTTTTGCTGATAAGTTGAAAACGATGAGGTTGATAAATCAAAGCCACGTTAATGCCACGCACGTCAGGCGAGTGAGTTATGACATAATCATATTCCATTCGCCAAAGTTTGGTGCGATGCACTAAGTTCGAAAGCACACTGTCGTTTTCAACCTCAACCAAAGCAATTAAGTCGATGGGTTGTTCCTCGCCTGCAGCAGCAATAACACGCGATATTTTTGAGAGTTTACTCCAATACCGTTGACTGGTCCATTGGTAACTCCCCTGTGGTGTAAAGTCATTGTCGGCATGAGTAGTCGAAGGAATGGTGTCGAACAGATTTTCAACATTATACTCCATAATGCGGATATGCTTTTGGGCAAATAGGGGCAATAAAGTACAAAGCAATCCCATCGAACACACAAAGGTGCGCCATCTCCCTATAAAGCTATACATCTTACTCATGATGATAAGGTTCGCCACGCAATATAGTCATGGCACGATACACCTGTTCCACAAAGAATAAACGTACCATTTGGTGTGAGAAAGTCATTTTAGACAACGACAACTTATCTTTAGCCAAAGCATAAATGGCTGGCGAAAAACCATAAGGTCCACCTACAATAAAAACCAATCTTCGTGCACCTAACGTCTGTTTCTTTTCAAGATAGGCAGCAAATTCAATAGATCGATATTCCTTTCCACCTTCGTCCAATAACACCACGTGGTCACCATCGCGCAGTTGTTTTTGCAAAAGTTCTCCTTCGCGTTCTTTTTGTTGTTCGGGAGATAAAGCCTTTGTGTTTTTAAGTTCAGGAATCACCTCCATGTCAAAAGGCATGTAGTGTTTCACCCGTTCGGTGTAATCGTTTATTAAGGCAATCAGGTGTTTGTCGATAGTTTTGCCTACAACTAAGAAAAGTACTTTCATTGAAGAAGGGAACTGGAAGTTACAAATAATGTTTTAATGTGATAATGGGATGCCAAATAAGCATGCGTGGACCGCACCATCTCATAACTTGTCGCATCATTTCGCGCTTTTGTGGTGCATAGCAGTGAATAGGACATTTCTTACATGCTTTTTTCTGTTCGCCAAACTTGCAGTGTGTAAGTCGGCGATGCGCATACGTAATGAGTTCAGCATATTCTGTTGGCAACTCATTCAATTGTAGTTTATGTTTACAATAGAATTGCACCATCAGTGCAATAATTCTTTTTTCTTTTTCTATTCTCGTCACGTTATTATAGTTATGTTGAAGTGATGAGTTGCAAAATTACGCATATTTTTACTTCTAAAAAAACAAAGATATGGTGATTTTAATCCATGTTTCACGCGCCAACCTCACCCCATTCGGGATTATTTGACCTAAAAAAATACCATTTCACGCGCATCTATCCCCTAAAGAGGTGAGTCTTACGCGTGAAATGGTATTTAGTCAATTCCCCCAAAATGGTATTTACTGATTAGGGTGGTTCTAATAATTCTGATAAGTTGATTTGTGCCCTATCGTGTGTGTAT
>OWJS01000392.1_pt1 | contig 16755 bp, 15 predicted proteins | sample 1732961 | NCBI WGS metagenome assembly OWJS01 (sample SAMN05065774, study PRJEB22554) | human gut metagenome | biome: ENVO:2100002; feature: ENVO:00000062; material: ENVO:00002003 | host: Homo sapiens | place: USA
TAATGGCAATGATGATGATACACCATTGCTTCCGTTTGACATCGACCCAAAAGAATAGTAAATACCAGTAGAGGAAAGTATAACAAACAATTAAGGATTTAAAATAATTATGGCAACATATAAAGAACAAAATAAACAGAATGTACCCCATTTGAGATTCTCGGAATTTCATGGGGAATGGGAGAAATGTAAGTTGGGGGATATTGCAGAGTTTTCTACTGCTCGTATAAGTTCCGTAAAATTAGATTGCAAGAATTATGTTTCAACAGAGAATATGCTACAAGACTTTCAAGGTGTTGTAGAGGCTAAGTCTGTCCCTAATGAAACAAATGTCATTTCCTTTACTTGTGGTGACATCCTAATTTCAAATATTCGTCCTTACCTCAAAAAAGTATGGAAAGCAACATTTGACGGTGGGTGTTCTTCTGATGTTTTTGTCTTGCAAGCAACAGATACTGTCGCAAAAGACTATTTGCATTATGCTGTGGCAAATGATAAATTTATCAATTATGTAATGAGTGGAGCAAAGGGCGTGAAAATGCCACGTGGCGATAAAAATCAGATGAGAACTTATCAATTGTCTTTGCCTTCCATTCAAGAGCAATATAAAATTGCAAAATTATTGACTCTTTTAGATGAGCGCATTGCCACCCAAAGCAAGCTGATTGAAAAGTTAGAGTCCTTAATCAAAGGAATTGCACAACATTGTATCAGAGAACTTATCAATGGCTGGGAATATGTAAGACTGGGCAATATTTGCAAAATAACAACTGGAAAACTTGACGCTAATGCACAAGTTGAAAATGGACAATATCCATTCTTTACATGTGCAGAACGGCCATTTAATATTGACTGTTATGCTTTTGATACAGAAGCTCTATTGATATCAGGAAATGGTGCCAACTTGGGATATATAAATTACTATAAGGGCAAGTTTAATGCCTATCAAAGAACTTATGTTTTAGATCACTTTTCTGTGAATATCCAATATGTGAAATGGGCATTAAAAGTCTTGCTTCCCCAAAGAATTGCAATAGAAAAAAGTTCAAGTAATACCCCATATATTGTATTGTCTACTCTTGCAGATTTGAAAATACCAATACCCAATAATAGCAAACAAAATCATATTGCGGACTTAATGATGTCATTTGAAAGGAAACTATCAACCCAACTTGTATTGAGTGACCTTTACAATAAACAGAAGCAATACTTGCTCCGCCAGATGTTTATATGAACATTTGGCGAAGCAGATATTGCTTTTGTTGTAGATAAAGATTTAATGTCTTATTGCTGATTTCGATTTTGCCTTGAATTTTATCAAGAAACGTTGCCTTCTGTTTTTGTTCTAAAAAGGTAGGTAATGGAACTTTTAACTGTTCTAATGGAGTGCGTACAATTTGCGGTTGTCCTGACCCTGAAATTATACTATTGAAGTTATACGCAGAAAGGTAGTGGTACAAATATCTCTTGCACACCTTGTTTTGATGTTCATCTGTGTTTATAACCATCGCATTTCCAGTTATCCATGACATGGGTTTGGTGTAATTTACCATACCGCAAGTATTACCACGGCAAGTTATACAGATTTGTTCTGTCTTATGGTTATATTCTTTATATTTACCAATAATGCCATTTGCTCCATATACAAGAAAACCATCTTCCGTTAATTCTGTTGATGATATAGTCTGAGGCTGATATATTTGTGCAATCTCACCTAAATGTACAATGTTGCCACTCTCTATTTGTATAAGCCTAACTCTTAGTCCCTTGATTAAGGATTTTGAAGTTCGTAGGTCTGCGATTATTGAAAAGGAATATAGCAACAAGACAAAAAGCTTTTCACGTTTAGGAGATTTCATTGAGCAGATTTCAAAACGAAATAAGGATAGGGCAATCCATAATGTCTTGTCCGTAAGTAATAGTCAAGGTTTTATCCAACAGAGTGAACAATTTGAGAATAGAATTGTGGCAAGTGATGACACTTCAAATTATAAAATTGTAGAAAGGAACCACTTTGCTTTTAACCCTGCGAGAATAAATGTTGGCTCAATTGCTCGTCTCATCACATTTGAAAAAGGAATCGTAAGCCCAATGTATATTTGTTTCCGTACAAAGGATAGTCTATTCCCTGAATACCTTGGCTATTATTTTGAGTCAAAGCAATTCTTTATAGAAATACAAAAGAGATTAGAGGGCAGTGTTAGGCAGTGCTTGTCCTTTGACGGATTATGCAATATACCGCTTAGTATTCCTATGGTTGAAGTTCAGCAACAAATAGGGAAACGACTATCTGCATTAGTCCAAAAAATCAAGTTAGAGACTGACTTCTTGGAACTATTACAAAAGCAGAAAAAGTTTCAACTACACCAAATGTTTATATGAACATATGCTGTAATAGATATAACTTCTCTTTCTGTATAGCATTTAGGATATATTCTTCAATCTCGGTTTTTCTTTCAAGTGATGACAGAAAAGTCGAGATTGTTTTTTGTTGTTCTGCCAGCGGTATTTTTATCTTGAACATAGCCAGATCTTTCTTCTGGATATTGGGTAAACCAGAACCGATGCGTAATTTCATTATAGCATCTTCTTTTGATTTAAGAAAATGGTACAAGTAAAGATTATCCACATTGTCTGCTATTTCTTGTATGGTATAGCAATGACCACCGCTCCAAAAAGGAGATGTGTTGAATTGCACATATCCGCAAGAGTTTCCGCCCTCACTTATAGAAATGGTGTTGGCTTCTACATTGTAATTATTATAATAGCCAGACGGTTCTGTTCCTCCATTCATCACATAATACTTTCCTTTCTCTGATAGAAATTCACCATTGATTTGCTTGCCTTTGGAAATTTCGCATATCTCAGACAGCATTACGACATCACCTTTTACTTCCTTGAAAAGGTTTTCCGAAATCGCAGACTTTAGCTTCTTCAAATCCTCAATGATTTTGTTTTGGGTGGCTATGCGCTCGTCAATTGCATTGAACAAAGATGCTATTTTCTTTTGTTCTTTAATTGACGGAACTCTCAACTTGAATCTTCTCAGATTCTCCATAGAAAGAGCAGGCTGAGAAGAAGTTGCAATAAGAGGAAATACTATTTTGTTGTAGAATTTTTTGCTACCAAGTAATTGTTTTATGAAGTCCGAATTATAATCTTTGGAAAGTCTAATTCGAGAAACATTAGGTGCCAAATAATACTTGTCATTTTTATCAACAACAGCAACTTCTCCGACAGTTCCAACATATGTATAGAGAATGTCTCCTACGTAAAGTTTGCTTCTCGATAGTTTGCTGAAGTCACTATTGTCTATGTACTTTACATCTCTTAAATCAAGACTGCCGTTTTTACAATTAAGTCCTCTAATAGCAATGATGCTTCCTGTGTCTTCATATGTTACATATTTGGTAAATTCAAATCCTGCCAATTTTGTAACATCAGATATATTTCCAAGTAAATGTTCTTCCCACTCCCCCTGAAACTCAGAAAATCTGAGATTTGGGACATCAGAGGTCTATTTTCTCTAATTATTATGTACACCTTCAAAATCAAGGATTACAATGACAACAAAAACAATTAGAGAAATTGCGTTGGCTTGGAAAATAGACAAGCAACGCTACGTTAAGCAGTCTACATACGCTGCTTATGTGTTAGTTTTGGAGAACCACATTCTGCCATCATTTGGTGATTGTGAGGCTCTGAGTGAGAAACTTGTGCAGGAGTTCGTTTTGAAGAAGCTGAATGACGGTCTAAGCATTAAGACGGTGAAGGATATCCTTATTGTCTTGAAAATGGTGATGAAGTTCGGAGTAAAGAACGGATGGATGAACCATTGCGAGTGGGACATCAAGTATCCTACAACAGAGACCAACAAGGAAATTGAGGTGCTGACGGTGGCACACCACAAGAAGATCCTAGATTTCATCAAACAGAACTTCACATTCCGCAACCTCGGCATCTATATCAGTCTGACCACAGGCTTGCGTATCGGAGAAATTTGCGGCTTGAAGTGGTCGGACATCAACACCGACAACGGAACGATAACGGTGAATCGTACCATTGAGCGCATCTACATTGTGGAGGGTGAACGCAAGCACACAGAGTTGGTCATCAACACACCAAAGACCAAGAACTCATGCCGTGAGATACCGATGAACAAAGAACTTCTGACTATGGTGAAACCTCTGAAAAAGGTGGTAAACACAGACTTCTTTGTACTGACCAACGAGGAGAAACCGACAGAGCCACGCACCTACCGCAACTACTATCATCGGCTGATGAAACGCCTTGACATTCCTCGGTTGAAATACCACGGACTCCGCCACAGCTTTGCCACACGCTGCATTGAAAGCAACTGCGACTACAAGACCGTAAGCGTACTGCTCGGTCATGCCAATATTACAACAACCCTTAATCTCTATGTTCACCCGAACATGGAACAGAAGAAAAAGTGCATCACCAGGATGTTCAAGTCTCTTGGAAAATAGGGAAGAAAAGTAGCATAGGCTATAAAAGACAAAAGGATGAGGTGACTCCACATCACCCATCCTCAGCTTACTTGTCTATGTATGATGCGACAAGATAGACAATCGAAATGCAATACTTTGATTTTATGTTTTTCTTTATAAGTACCTGAGCAACAAAAAGTTGCTCAGGATTTTGCTATGTCAGAAGAGATATACGATCCGTCGATATGGATTTGATTTTCACCCACTAAGTATTCCAATGCTTCATCCACGTATTCGGAAGGAAGCAGGATGTTGCGCAGTTCGGTGATGAAGTGCGGTTTGTGGTCGCCAAGTAGCTGGCGTATGGCCAGCTTGGCTTTCTCGAATTCCTGTTTTCTTGTTTTGTTGCTGGTGTATTGTTCCAGGCAGACATCACACTGGTGGCAGTCCTCGCGGCTTGCCTCGCCAAAGTATGCCAGCAACTGTCTGGAACGACAGATGTAATCTTCCTGTGCATAGTGCAGGATTCCTTCTATTCGCCGTACGTATTGCTCGCGTCTCTGTTCCCATACTTCTTGTGGTATGAGAACCTTCTCGCCATCTATTCTGTCTCTTGTGTATGTGATATAAGGAGTCTTGCGCCTTGGCACGAACTTGACGATATGGCGTGCTGCAAAGTTCTTGAGAACGACATATACCTGTTCTGTGCTGGTATCAGCCTGATGGGCTATCAGGCTCTCATCGATATATACGAAGTCGGTGAACAGTCCGCCGTAGGTACGCAGCAGAGCCGTCACAATGGCCTCCTCTTTGGGAGAGAGGTTGTCGAGCAAATACAGATCGTTTCTGTTCAGGCAGAACATGAGACGTGCCTTTCCGTCGGGATTGTCCTCGTAGTGTATGTAGCCACTACGTTCCAGAATTCTGAGTGCAGAGTCCACCCTGACAGGAAAAAACTTGTAGATATAGCTGAACTTTTCTATATTGAACTCGAATGTCTTTCCTTTTCCGCTGCCAACGCCTATCTGGAAGAAGTATGCCAGATGCTCGTATACATCCCTGATCAGGTCTTTTGGCGGGAATGTGTCGTCGATGCGTTTCCTGAGTTTTCGCTCATCGCTGGGGTCGTAGAGCAATACGGCATAAGCCTTATTGCCGTCTCGGCCAGCGCGTCCAGCCTCCTGAAAATATGCTTCCAATGAGTCGGGACAGTCGATATGGATAACCATCCTTACATCAGGTTTGTCGATACCCATACCGAAGGCATTGGTAGCCACGATGACTCTCACCTCGTCCTGTTGCCAGGCTTTTTGGCGCTCATCTTTTACTGATGGCAGGAGTCCTGCATGATAGAAGGTGCTCTTGATGCCATTCTGGTTGAGCAGGGTGGCAATCTCCTTGGTACGTTTCCGGCTTCTGGCATAGACGATGGCAGAGCCTTCTGTGCATCTCAGGATGTGCACCATCTCGTTGATCTTGTCGCCTACGGTGCGTACGATATATGCCAGGTTCTTGCGCTCAAAACTCATTTTGAACACATTCTTCTTCTCGAAATGCAGTTTTTCCTGTATGTCGTTGACAACGTCTGGTGTAGCCGTAGCGGTAAGGGCAAGGATAGGGGTGTTGGGTTTCATATCCCTGATGCTGGCAATATTCAGGTAGGAAGGACGGAAATCGTAGCCCCACTGGCTGATACAGTGGGCTTCATCTACAGTGATGAAACTCACCGGTATATGGCGCAGTTTGGTTTGGAAAATCTCGGAGGCGAGTCGTTCGGGTGATACATACAGAATCTTGATACCACCAAAGATACAGTTTTCGAGAATCTGTATCACCTCGCTTCTCGATTTGTCGGCATGGATGGCGGCAGCCTGTATGCCGCGCTCCTTGAGGTGCTGTACCTGGTCTTTCATCAAGGCTATCAGAGGTGTGATGACGATGCACACACCCTCCTGTGCAAGTGCAGGAACCTGAAACGTGATAGACTTTCCTCCACCTGTAGGCATCAAACCCAAAGTATCCTTTCCGGCGGCAATGCTTTCGATGATATCGCGCTGTATGCCACGGAAGTCGGAAAATCCCCAGTAAGTATGTAATATCTCCTGAAATTTATCCATGGGTTGATAGGGTATGAGATCTTGTGTCTATTCAGTTTTCATTGGGTCGTATGTCTTCTATCTGCAGTTGTACCTGATTTTTCTTGAAGACATTCTCCTCGATGGTATATGCTATGTCGAAACTGCGCTTGCTCTTGATGTATCGGGCAGACGCACTCTGTCCAAAGGCAATTCCATTGACCACATTGCTCGACTTGGAGTCTACCAGTTCCAACTTGATGTGTTCCTGCTCGCGTCCCACCACCTTGCTTGTGCCATAGTCGTACACACGGTGGGTGCAGAATACTGGCTTCTGGTTGCAGGGACCAAAGGGTGAGAAGCGCTTCAGGTCGTTGTGGAGGTGCTTGGTGATATCCTTAAAGTCGACGACAGCGTCTATGTTCAGGATAGCCTCGGTTTGTTCGGGCGAGATGTGTTCTTCCACATATTTCTGGAAACGGTTTCTGAACTCCTTGACATGTTCCCATTTCAATGTGAGTCCGGCAGCATAGGTGTGTCCGCCAAAATTGACCAACAGGTCGCGGCAGCTCTTGATGGCAGAGTAAACGTCAAATCCTGTCACACTGCGGGCAGAGCCGGTAGCCATGTCGCCTTCTTTTGTGAGTACCACGGTGGGGCGGAAATAAATTTCGGTCAGTCGTGATGCCACGATGCCTATCACGCCTTTCTTCCATCCTTCGTCGTAGAGGACGATGCTGGAGTTGTGCTTCTGGCTTTCCAGTCTCGACACAATGCCGTTGGCTTCTTCGGTCATCTGCTTGTCGATGTCCTTGCGCTGTTCGTTGTATTCATTGATATGTTTTGCCATGCGCAGGGCTGTGGCAAAATCGCGCTCCACCAAGAGGTCAACACTCAGTTTGCCGTTTTCCATTCGTCCGGAGGCGTTGATGCGTGGTCCTATCTTGAAGACGATATCGCTCATGGATATTTCACGTCCGTTGAGTCCGCAGATATCGATGATAGATTTCAGGCCTATGCTGGGATTGGAGTTGAGTAGCTTCAGACCATGGAAAGCCAGGATGCGGTTCTCGTCTACTACCGGTACGATGTCGGCAGCAATGCTGACGGCACAGAAATCGAGCAGGGGAATGAGTCGTGAGAAAGGTATTCCGTTGTCCTTGGCAAAAGCCTGCATGAATTTGAAGCCTACGCCACATCCACAAAGATGCTTGAATGGGAAAGGGTCGTCTGGTTGCTTGGGGTTGAGTATGGCCACGGCCGGTGGCATCACCTCGTCGGGCACGTGGTGATCACAGATAATGAAATCGATGCCAAGAGTCTTGGCATACTCTATTTCCTTGACTGCCTTGATGCCGCAGTCGAGGATAATAATCAGTTTGACACCTGTTTCGTGGGCATAGTCTATTCCCTTCTTGCTTACTCCATACCCCTCGTCGTACCGATCGGGTATGTAGTATTCTATATTGGAATAGAACTGCTGCAGAAACTTGTATACCAAGGCAACAGCCGTGCATCCGTCTACATCGTAGTCTCCATAGACCAAGATGCGTTCCTTCCGTCCCATGGCATCATTCAGTCGGTCGACAGCCACATCCATATCCTTCATCAGGAAGGGATTGATGAGGTCGGCCAGCTGTGGTCTGAAGAATCTCTTTGCAGCCGATTCTGTGGTGATGCCTCGCTGGATAAGAAGCTGACCAAGGATAGGGCTGACATTGAGCTTGTCGCCTAATTCTTTAGCCGTTTTTTGCTGTTCTGGTGTCGGTGCTTCATAATTCCATTTAAAATGCATTTTATTGTTTTTTATTTTCTGGCTGTAAAGTTACGAAAATATTATGACAATAAGAAATGTTTTAGATGAAAATAATAAAATAAGGGGCTGCAAAGTATTTTTGCAGTCCCTTACGGTATGTTTGTTGATTGTTTTTAGATGCCGAGCTTTTTGCGGATATCCTTAGGAATGGCATTCTTGTTAACCATGAAATCCATGGTCTTGTAAGCTACGAAAGCCTTGGTCATGTACCAGGTTCCCTTGTAGTCGCCATACTCGCCCCAAGAGTTCTTTACCATATAGTACTCTTTACCGTTCTGATCCTTGGCGATACCATAGATGTGCATGCCGTGGTCGTCGGTAGTCTCCCAGTTGTCGAAAGCATCCTGACGCATCTTCTGTGTAGGAACGATTTCAGGAGCATTCACGCCGAGTGAGTCAAGCTTTACGTTCTTCTCGCTCTTTGAGAGCTTGAACCAGCGGTCGGCATCGGTGCCAGCCATAGAGCGTACCTTCTTAATATCGTAGGCGATACCTAAGCCCTTGCGTGTGAAACCATCTTCGGTCACGTCGCCACCCCATGCTACAGTGTAACCATTATTAACGGCGTTGTCGATGATCTTGCAGAGGTCTTCCATAGGCACGTTGTAGCTCAAAGGCCAGCGCCAGTTGTCCTGTACCTCAACAGCAAACTTGCTCCACATTGGGTGGTGAGTATAGCTGGTGATGGAAACATAATCGTCAAGATTGATGCCGAGGCTCTTGCAGAAAGTCTCAGGAGTGTACTGCTTGCCCTCGTATGTGAACTTCTCTGGAGTTTCGCCGATATAAGAGTCGATGATGCCCTGCAAGCCGCTCTTCCATGCAGTAGAAATCTTCTTGGCCTTGCTCTTGGCTACAGCCTCTACGTAAGGAGTCATGACGTTGAAGAACTCGCCGAAGTTGGCAAGTGAGTCACCGGTCAATGTGCCTGGTGCAGGCATGGCATTCTCAGGAACGATGCCATAGTGCTGCAAAGCATAGAGTACATCGTAGGCGCTGCCACCCTCTGAGAAACTAACGTCTCCGTGCATACGGACTGCCATAGTGGCACGATCCATATAAGTCTTGTTGGCTACGTACATCTCGCTGAGGTCGTATGTCTTGCCTGTCTTTTTCAGAATCTCGCTCTCAAAGAAACTGAGGGTAGAGTATGCCCAGCACGTACCGCTACGGTTCTGATCCTTGATGCTTGTAATAGGGTTCTGCTTTACCACTGTAAATACAGGCTTGTTCTTAGCGATGGCAGCTGAGTCCTTCGCTGTCTTTGCGCTTGCACCTGTGGCAACCAAAGCCATCATGGCAGCGACAATCAATGTCTTCTTCATTAACTTTTCTCTTTTTAAATTATTAATAATGTTGTATTCTTTCTCTGTAGGTTGGGGCATCTGAGAACTTCTTACTCTTTGCCCATGAACTCCTCCACATCTTTAGGGTGGTAGGGGATTCGGTCTTTACCGATAAATCGGCAGCCATCCTTGGTGATGAGCACATCGTCCTCGATGCGGATTCCTCCGAAGTCCTTGTATGTTTCCAACTTGTCGAAGTTGAGGAACTCTGCGCAGTGCCCCTTTGCCTTCCAGTCGTCGATGAGTGCTGGAATAAAGTATATGCCCGGTTCGTCTGTTACGACAAAGCCTTCCTGCAGGCGTCGTCCCATGCGCAGACAGTTGGTACCAAACTGTTCCAGGTTAGGACGAACCTCCTCGTCGAAGCCTACGTTTATTTGGTCAAGATTCTCCATGTCGTGTACATCCATACCCATCATGTGACCTAAGCCGTGGGGCAGGAACATGGCATGAGCTCCGGCTCTTACTGCCTCTTCGGTATCGCCCTTGGCAAGTCCCAGTTCCTTCAGTTTATCAAACATCAGTCGGCATACTGCAAAGTGTACGTCTGCATATTTTACGCCAGGCTTGGCAACCTCGAGTGTATAGTCATGACAGGCTTCCACGATAGAGTAGATCTCCAGCTGGCGCTGTGTGAACTTACCGCTTACAGGCATGGTGCGTGTATTGTCAGAACAATAGTTGTTGATGGTTTCTGCACCTGCATCGCAAAGAGCCAAGCGGCCTTCCTGAAGTATGTTCATGGATGGATTGCCATGCATGATTTCACCGTGCTGGGTAAAGATGGTTGGGAAACTGACCATGGCGCCATACGAGTTGGCAATGCCGTCGACCTGTCCTGCTACATATTTCTCTGTCAGCCCCGGACGGGTAAGTCGCATGGCTGTGGTGTGCATCTTGTAACCGATGACAGCAGCACGCTCCAGTTCCTCAATCTCTTCTGCCGACTTGGTAGATCTCATCTTCACTACAGCCTGAATGAGAGTAAGCGATGCTTCCTCTTTCTGCTGGTTGGGATGAATGCCGAGCAGATCGAATATCTGCAACTTGATGTCCCATCTGTAAGGAGGGAGGAAGTGTATCTTGCGCTTCTTCGACATGGCGTTGTTGCAGATGGTCTTCAGCGACTTCATTGGAGCCGTGTTCTGGATTCCCACTTGTTCAGCCATATCGTGCACACTGTCTACGCTTCCGTACCAAACGATGTCTTCAATGTCTATGTCGTCGCCAATGAGTGTCTCGATGTCATTGTCTACATCTATCACACCAACCAATCCGTCTCGGTTTTGTCCGAAGTAATACAGGAACGAAGAGTCTTGTCGAAAAGGTGCATACCCGTTATTAGGGAAATTGCAAGGCGATTCGTTGTTGCCAAAAATAATGATGACGCCGCTTCCGACCAGTTCTTTCAACTCTTTGCGGCGCTTGATATAAGTATCCTTGCTAAACATATTTTAGAATTTTACTTTAATTTGCTGCAAAGTTAGTAATTATTTCCCTAAAAATGCTTATCTTTGCAATCAAAAGTGTATATTTAGTGTGAATTTATAAAATATTAATAGATTCGGACTACATTTTGTTGAAAAACGGATAAAAAATAGAAACGGATAGTAGGTTATGAACTTAAGACTTAGTGCAGGTTTGGTGTTGGAAGGCGGCGGTATGCGTGGTGTGTTTACCAGTGGTGTGCTGGATGCCTTCATGAAGTATGATTTGTATTTTCCCTACACGGTGGCAGTGTCGGCAGGGGCTTGTAACGGTATGTCGTATATGAGCCGTCAGCCACGTCGTGCACGTATTTCCAATATTGATTATTTGGCCCGCTATCAGTATATTGGCCTGCACCATCTGGTGACTCAGGGCTGTATTTTCGACAGGAAACTGCTTTACGACAAGTTTCCCAATCAGCTGTTGCCCTTTGATTTTGACACCTATTTCAAGTATGCCGACCGTTTTGAGATGGTTACCACCAACTGTCTGACAGGAAAGGCCATGTACTTGTCAGAGAATCATGACCGACAGCGTGCGCTCGACATTGTACGTGCCTCCAGCAGTCTGCCTTTTGTGAGCAAGATAGTATGGGTGGATGGTATCCCGATGCTGGATGGTGGTATAGCCGACAGTATTCCGGTACTGCGTGCCATAGAGAAGGGATATGAGCACAATGTGGTGGTGCTGACGCGCAACAAAGGATGGCGTGATGACGGGAAGGACAGAAAGATACCTTATTTATATAAGAACTATCCGCGACTACGTGTGGCGTTGAGTCATCGTCATAAGGCATATAATGAGCAGATACAGCTGATAGACGACCTGGAAGCTGCGGGCAAGATAACCTGCATACGTCCCTTGCGGCCGTTGGAAGTGGGGCGTATCGAAAAGGATACCGATAAGCTGGAGCGCCTGTACGAAGAAGGCTTCGCTCTGGGCGAAGCCTTCTGTAAGGAGCATCTTTGATATGCTTGTTTTTTTTATGGTACTTGCGAAAGTTCTATTGTTTATACCTCTTCTACATACTTGGGGCTTTCGCCGTACTTGTTGGTTCCTGGTTTTGAATCCAAGCAGCAGAAGACGAATACTACGATACTTAGCAGTCCGCTGATGAAAAACAGGAATGTACCTGCCATAATGTTCATAGAGGTGCTGTTGCTCATGTTTTCAATGATTTCCTGGCTCAGCATGTCAGGAGTTTCTATCAGTTCAAAGATATTGATACCCATGCTGAGAATGCTATAGATAATGGCAACAAGGCCAATCATGCTGATAATGAAGGGTATGCCAACAAACCATCCGCTACGACCAGTGTCATGCAAACGGCGGAAAGTCAGTGATAAGGATAAAATGGTAATGACAAGGCTGACGAGGTTGGAGATGATGACACCCGCTGTTCCCATATAGCCGACAGGAGTCATGATGAGGTCGATGATGAATATACCTAATACGGCCCACCAAAACTCGGAGCGGCGTGCTCTGCCTTTGAATGTTACGATTTTCTTGCATGCTGTCGAGCATGCCTCAATAAATCCCATCTGGGGTTTTTCTGCATAATTAGCCATAATAAAATTGGTTTAATAGTTAATAATTTATGTTGATTTTCTCTATTCTTCTCCCAACAGGTCGGGGCGCAGTCGTCTGGTACGCTCCATAGCCTGGTCGAATTCCCATTGTCTTACCTTTGCCTCGTTTCCGCTCAAGAGGATCTCGGGTACTTTCCATCCCTTGTAGTCGGCAGGTCGGGTATAGATGGGTGCAGCGAGGATGTCATCCTGGAAACAGTCAGACAGTGCACTCTGCTCGTCGCTGATCACACCTGGTATGAGTCGTATCACGGCATCAGATATGATGGCAGCTGCCAGTTCGCCTCCTGTCAGCACATAGTCGCCCACGGAGATCTCTCTGGTGATGAGGTGGTCGCGCACACGCTGGTCGATACCTTTGTAGTGTCCACACAGAATGATGAGATTGCCTTGCATCGACATCTCGTTGGCTATCTTCTGGTTGAAGGTCTCTCCATCAGGCGACACGTAGATGACATCATCGTAGTCGCGTTCTGCCTTCAGGGCAGAGATGCAACGGTCGATAGGTTCACACTGCATCACCATGCCGGCACTTCCACCGTATGGATAGTCGTCTACACGTTTCCATTTATCGAGTGTATAGTCTCTCAGGTTGTGCAGATGAATCTCTGCCAGTCCTTTCTTCTGTGCACGGGCCAGGATGGATTCTCCGAAAAATCCCTCCAGCATTTCGGGTAATACTGTAATGATGTCTATTCTCATAATGTCTGCAAAGTTAATCATTCTACAGGAAAGAAGCAAATGTTTGGCAGATTATTTGCCGAAAAAAAGAGGCGCACAAGTATTTTGCTACTTGCACGCCTCTCTCTTTATTTGTTATTTACTCTGTATTTTCTCTCTTTATGCGCAGTTCAAACCTTTGCCTCTGAGCAATGCCTCGCCATAGTTGTTCATGGCTGACATATAGTTTGCAACGATACACTTTACCAAATTCATAATCTTTGTTTTCATAATTGTTATCCTTTCTTTCTTTTTTGTGTTAATACTGCGGGCTCAATTGTGTGTGAGATTTTACTTGCCCATTTCCATTTTGTTGTTTACATGGATTGCCTGTGCTACCATAGCACCAACAACCAATAAAATCATTACTGTAATCATAGTCTTTTCCTTTCTTTTTAGGAGGCTCCCTTTGAGCCTCGGTTTAACATTATCCTTTAAAACAATCTTACCTTTTCGAGTGCAAAGGTAATGCCATTTTATTGAATATCCGTCACAAAGACATGACAAAGATATGAAAACGTGCGTTTTTTTGATACATGTCAAGATGGTGGCACTTTTTGCCATTCAGTGCCATGGTACTTGACTTCTGTCAATATTTTGGGGTGTTTGTTGCCTGTCATGCTTTACAGTGCTTCGTCGTCAGGACGCTGAAAGGCAGCCTTGGCTTTCAGTTTGGGAAGATGTTTCTTCTTTCTGAGCCATGCTGCCTTTCGTGCTTCGTACTGTTCGCGATGACGTTCCAGGAAATTGTCTGCCATGCTTACAATATATTTACTTCTATATTTATATACCTTATTATATATAATGTCTATTCCTTGAACTTGCTGTAGATAACCTTTATCTGTATGGGACTTGCGGGTTTGCCCTCACTGTCGGTGGAGTTGTCACCCCTGAACAGTCGGGTAGTGGAGAGTCCCATGTCGTGGGTTATCTTACTTACATACTGGTAGTTGTCGCGTGTCACGTAGCTGATGCTTACGGGCAGAAGCGCCACTTTGTTCCAGTTGGCTGTTCGCTTAGCCACAGGCACCTTGTACATCTCGGTAATCAGATTGCCGATATTGCTGAAGGTGTAGGCGTTCTTTGGTGTAGAGGTGCTGCTCGAGTTGAAGGCTGCCGTGTAAGAGGTACGGTAGTTGGTAACGTTGCCATGCTCGAAGAAGCTTGTCAGACTATCAACCGGTATCATCAGAATGTTGGCAGGTGTGGCGAATGTGTATTCGTCGTCACTTTCCTGATTGTTCATTCTTGGGAATGTAACCGAAGCCAAAGCCAAAGTGTCGTTCTCATGTCCTCGCATGATATCTTCAACAGGAAGTGTGGCTGTGGTGTAGATGCCAGCTGGTGACTTAAGATAGGTGCAGTCGGTTTGGGTCAGCATATTGTTGATGCTGTTCTGGTCGCTCTCTATGTAGTTGGTCTGCAGTACTTCCTGTGTGCTGAAGAAGGGGTAAGAATAGTTTCTCTTCTCAGTACTGTCGCGCAGACCGTCATACGACTTGATGTTCTTCCAGCGTTCCCAACAGAATACCAGCTGCATGATGTTTACCTTGGCTACGTTTCCGATACCCGCCTCATGCTTGATATAGAAGCCCGGACATACGTTGTGAACAAACTGATAGTTGTTCTTGAAGTATTCAGGATGGTCCTTACGCATGGTCATCAGATAAGCACCATAGTTGTCGTACTGGGTGCCGTCCTTGGCAGTATAGGGCTTGTTGAGGTAAATCTTGAAGTATTTGTTCTTCAGCGTATAGGTGGCAGAAGCCTTGTTGCTGTTAGCTGTGTTGACATATCCCTTGGCTATAGGGTCGAAGTCAGAGTAGTAATTCTGACCTTCCTCCATAGGCTTGCTCATCTCGTAAGCCGTCACCTTCATCGGTGCAAGGGTATCGCCGTACGAACTCTCGTAGTTTACGAGCAGATAGCATGAGTCGGCAGTCACCCTTCCTCCCTTGTACACTCCGTTTTCGTATTCTCCACCATGGGCGTAGCGGATATAGTCCAGTGTGTCGAGTTCGAAAGAGGCGAGGGTAGAGAACTGTGCCATGTAGTTGCCTGTGACATAGTTGCCAGTCTCAGGGTCCTTTACCATTCCTATGATGCCGTTGCTGTTGTTGCTGAGCACCGAACCTGTAGCGGCCGATTCTGTTATCACATTGTAGCGTGCGTCGGATATGTTGAGCCCGTCTACTCTGTTGGTGACAGACTGACCTATAGAGTCTGTTGTGTCATCGCATGATGCCATGAAGAGGGCAGCGATGGCCAGTGTGGTTATCTTAAATAGTTTCATTATCCTTGAAATAATATCTTTGATTTTGTTATTCGTCGGGACAAACCTCGTTGATGAAGTTCTTGTAGGCTTCGGTATAGTCATCACCAGGGAATTTCATCACAGGCTTCTCCTTCTCGGCAGCATACTGAAGCAGTACTTCCGAAACGTTGGCTTCTCCCTCAATGACACCGTCGCTGTAGTCGATAGCCAGTTTGCCCAACTCGGTGAAGTCGAATGGAGTCTTGTATCCTTCGAGCAGTTCCGACTTGGCCTCGCGGAAGTCAACACAGTTAGAGAAGTTGTCGCCCAACTGTCCCTTCAGCTCATTGGTGTAAAGAGCCGAGATGACCTTTGTGTTGGCGAAGGAAGGCTCTTCAGCAAAAGCCGTCTTGATGTACAGTGGAGCCACAGCGCTCATCCATCCCTGACAGATGATGACGTCGGGCTGCCAGCGTAGCTTCTTCACAGTCTCGAGCACGCCTCTTGCAAAGAAGATGGCGCGTTCACCATTATCTGTATACTCCTGACCAGTTTCGTCGGTACCCATCTGGCGATTGTTGAAATAGTCGTCGTTATCGATGAAGTATATCTGCTGGCGTGTGACAGGGATAGAGGCCACCTTGATGATCAAAGGGTGGTCTGTATCGTCGATGATAAGATTCATTCCAGACAGGCGAATGACTTCGTGCAATTGGCCGCGGCGCTCGTTGATAGTGCCCCATTTGGGCATGAATGTGCGAATCTCGAAGCCTGCTTCCTGCATCTTCTGAGGTAACTCACGTCCCATTACTGACATGTGGCTTTCTGCCACGTAGGGGTCAATCTCCTGATTGATGAATAATACTTTCTTTGCCATAGTTATAATTTTATTCTTACGAATTAGGTGCAAAGATACAAAAAAAACTTCAAATTAAGCCAACTTTTTGTCGAAAACAAGAAAAAGAACCGCTTTATTGCTGTCTCTTATACACATCTGACGCTGCCGACGATCTTAC
>OWJS01000394.1_pt1 | contig 16749 bp, 6 predicted proteins | sample 1732961 | NCBI WGS metagenome assembly OWJS01 (sample SAMN05065774, study PRJEB22554) | human gut metagenome | biome: ENVO:2100002; feature: ENVO:00000062; material: ENVO:00002003 | host: Homo sapiens | place: USA
CTCCCTCTCACTCTCATACCTGGCTACCTTATATCACCCCTAACGGGGTGAGGCTAGCGCGTAAAAAAATTCCTGATAAAATTATCAAATCTCATGCAGAACATTTTTGCGGATTTTGAACACCCTACTTATTTAGTGTTTTTCCATCAACTCCAAAGTGATGTCCTTCTGGAGTGACGATAATGATTTCTCCGTTTTTAAGTAGTTTGCGTACTTTTTGCTGACGTGGATTGTTGAGGAGGTTGCTGATGCCTGAGGGAACGTCAAGATCGTTGGGAAGATTCTCCTTGATAGTCCAACGCAAGTAAGGGTATCCCTCGTTTATGTCGGCACGTCTGCCCCACAAATTTTCGAAGTCCCAACCCGTGAAGGTGGTGATGCGCTTCATCTCTTCGGTGCTACAAGGCGTGTCGAGAGCATCGTCAGAGAGTCCGCTGGTTTCCTTATCAAAGTAGTTGCCCGCATTGTCGGGAGTAGGGTAGCCGTTGCAGCGCAAGCCAGCGATGTCAGCTTCCGTACCCACAACTTTTCCTGTGGCATAAGAAGAGCGTACGTAGCTCCAAGCTTTGCCACCTACCAAGCCAGCCACGGCAGAACCTGTGCCTGTTACATTGCCGCGAGCGTAGCAATGCGTGGTGGTTACATCCAATTGTCCAACAAGTCCGCCCACGTTGTTATTACCCCAAACACTGCCTTCGGCATAACTTTCGGTGAGGTTTACACCAACGCTGTTTCCAACGAGTCCGCCCACACAGTTGCCAGTAGCCACAACATTGCCACTTGCTGTGCAGCGTGTAACTGCTTTCATTGAATTCCAAAAGCTTTTGGTTGCAGAGCCTATGAGTCCGCCCACTTCGTTGTTACCCTTAACATTGCCTGTAGCATAGGCAAGTTCGATATCGTCGATGTGCTGCCCAACAAGTCCGCCCACGCAGTCGCCGCCTTCAACATCGCCTGTGGCATAACAGCTCTTTGCGGAGCCTTTACCAGCCAAGCCACCTACATATTTACCATGAGGTGCAATAACGTTGCCTGTAGCATGCGAGTTCTTAAGGTCGAAACCTATGCCAACAAGTCCACCCACGTACACTTCGTTATTAGCTGCACTTTCGCCCGCATATTGCACATTACCTTGGGCATAGCAGTTGGTAATTTCGTTGCCATTTCCGCCAACGAGTCCACCCACATATTGCTGTCCGCTCACGTTGCCCGTGGCATAGCATTGGGTGTGTTTGCGACCAATGCCTGTGAGTCCCCCCACATTCTTTAATCCACTTACGTTACCCTTGGCGTAACAAGAGTCAGCGTTAATCTCATAGTTTATGGCACCGCCCGTGAGTCCGCCCACGTTTTCTTTGCCCACAACGTTTCCTGTGGCATAACATTGGTTGAGGTTGAATGCTTTGCCAACAAGTCCGCCCACATTCGTGGCTTGTGGTGCGTTGACATCGCCTTGGGCATAACATTGAATGAGATTAGATGCTTCGCCAGCCAAACCACCGCAAGCCCAACCCTCATTGTTGTTGGAGGTTACGTTGCCTGTAGCATAGCAGTTGAGCAACACACCGCGTGTGCTTTTACCAACGAGTCCGCCCACATTGGCAAATCCCTGAACAGTTACCGAGGCATGGCAATTACGCAAAGTGTCGGTGTCAGTGGGCATTTCAGAGTAGCCAATGAGTCCACCTGTACTCATGCCGTGGCGATTTTCGTGTGAGGTGACGCTGCCCTTGCTGCTGCAGTTGCTCACGAAGCCAAGATTGTGTCCAATGAGTGCGCCTATGTCGCTAAGGTTCTTTGTTTCAACAAAGCCTTCTACGTGGCAATTATCTACCAACCCTTTGTTTTTGCCAGCCAACAAACCTACATAGCCGTAGGTGTTGCTGTTGTCGCAGTCTGCTGTGCGCAACACTGCCGAGGCTGTAATATACACATTGCTCACTTTTGCCTCTGCGCCTAAGTAGCCAAAGAGCCCTTGCTGAATGCCTTCGTAGTTGCCCAAATCGGTTGTATTGTCGCAGAGTTGATAAAGCCCCGAAATGGTGTGTCCTTGTCCGTCGAAGGTTCCGTTGAATGTGTGGGTATAGGTTTGTCCCACTGAGGGCCAAGGCACAGCTTGTATGCATTTGCCCCAATACCTCCAGTCGGTAGTGTCGTTGAGTGCGATGTCGGCACCTAATTTCACTGTTTTACCCGTAAAGTCTGTTGCCTCTTGCACGCCCTCAATGCCACGTGTCATGATGGATAAACCTAACAACTGCTCTTTAGTTTTGATGACATAGCTGGTGGCAAAGGGATTTTGAAAAGGTTTGAGGTCGTAGCTAAAGGTGTCGAGCCACTTGGCGTGGAGGGTGATGTTGTTGTTGAGGTTGTTGTCGAAGTTGAACACTTGTGTGTGTGCTGCATCAGTGTACCATCCAGCAAACACCTTGTTGTCGAGTTGTGGAGCTACGGGTGCTGCAATTTTGCTATCTTCTAAAATGCTTTGTGCCGTTACGGGCGATCCGCCTTGGCTGTTAAAGGTTACCTTGTAAGGAGGTGTGAAGCCTGCTTCTGTGGCAAGGTATTTTCCCTCCTTGTGGTTGAAGTAGTTTAGCTGCAATGGGTGAGTAGCGTTCCATTGGTCAACCCAATAGTTAAAGATGTTAGCCAATTCCTTGCTTTGCAAATAAGTCGTTGAACGTCCACCAAAAATGTTTACCTGATCGGGATTGGTGGAGTAGGCATATACGTTAGCATCGAAGTAGGTATTGAAGAGGCGTTCGTATTCCCTCAAGGGTACGAAGCATTCCTCTTTTTCGAAAGTGCCTGTAAAGATGAAGTTGGCAATGGTGTCGTTGCTCCATGTCTCACCTCCTATGTAGTTTTGGTCACCCACGATGGCTGAGGCGTATGCTTGTCCCTTGATGTGAGCAGAACTGGCACAGTTAAGGATGTTGGTGTTTCCTTCAAGGGCAATTTGTCCTAAGATGCCTCCAGCTGCCCATTCGGTGCTCTCAACTTGTCCCGAAGTCCAACATTGTGCAATGTTAACATTGCGCGACCTGCGTGCCGAACTGCCAGCCAAAATGCCGATGTTGCCTTTAACGGTTTTTGCCCATACGTTGGTAACGCCCAAATTCTTGATGGTGGCACCATGGTTGAGCACGCCAAAGAAGCCCATATCATCATAGTGGCTATTGATGTACATGTTGCGCACTTCGTGATAGTCGCCATCGTAACAACCGCGGAAGGTGAAGGCACTGCCGTTGTCCTCGCCCATGTTGTTGCGATTAGCACCTTGCCCAATGGGAATCCATTCGGTGGGCATCTCTTCGTTCCATTGTGCTTGGGGCAGATTGAGGTCGATGTTAGCCGTTTGCTGGATGTACTGACCACGGAAGTCCCATCCCAAGTTGCTCAGTTGCGCAAAACTGCGTAGGTGCTCTTTGGTGTTTATGAGGTAGGGATGTTCTTTTGTTCCATCGCCACCACCTATGTAGTTAGTAAGGTCGTTGCTTTTCACCCCAGTAGGGATGGGGTAATTACCTGGGCGATAGGTCCATGTGCTTGTTCCCATCCATGCGGCAACCATGTTGAGTGTGTCAACAAACTCTTGGCTTTGCATTTGTTGTGTAGTTTTGGGGATAGAGCCTCCTTTTGTGCGTAGGTTGACGTCAGCAATGGGATTATTGGTGCTGTTGTATGAGCAAAAAAGAGTACGCGAACTATTAGGCGATTCGTTCCAATAGGTGGAAAGAAAGCCTGCTAGTGAAGCTTGGTCGTCGGAACCTGTGCATCTGCCCGTGCCAAAACAATTGATGGTAACGCCAGGATTATCGTTCAAAATTTCTCCCCAGTTGCTACTGCCTACACCATTTTCGCCTACAAAGGCAGAAGCTGTGCAGCCCCAGCCTCCTACTGTGACATTGCCTGTGCAATAGCACGACTCAATGCGACCTACGTTGCAAGCAACAAAGCCTGCGGCACTTTTGGGCGAGGTAACGTTGCCCGTAGAGTAGCACTCGCGTATGATGCCATCGTTGTTCGAAACAAAACCTGCACAATCGAAGCTGGCATATTTGTAGGCACTGTTTGTTACCTCCACATTGGCCCAACAGCGCTCTATGAGTGCACCATCAACTTGTTCTCCGCAAAAACCGCCTGCGCGGTATTGAGTTACGTGGCATTTGCCCTCGGCATGGCTGTCGCGAATAATGGCCTTGGCTCCAATGTTGCTTCCTACCAAAACGCCTGCCACGCGTGTTCCCTTAGCGGTAGCATTGGCTGCGCAGAACTCCACAATGCCTCCATTGTTTAAGCCCACAATGGCACCGCATGGTCCACTCTCAACAGAGCCTACAAAGCCTGTCACAGAGCAGTGACTGATGGTTCCGCCTCGGTTAATGGCAGCAATACCGCCAATGGCTACGGCACCTATTATAGTGTCGTTCTCTAACTTTAGATTGCTAATGGATCCTCCATCCACATAGCCGAACAAGCCTTTGTTCCATCCCGAAAAGTCAAGTCGGATGTCGCTGGTGGGGTCATCTATGTCTACTTTTCCAAAATCGGGCACTTGGTTGTAATAGAGATTATGTATGGTGTGCCCTGCACCATCAAAGTGCCCTCTAAAGTAGAGTGTGTCTGAGCTCCACTCCCATGCTCCCAACTGTTTATAGAAAATGCCACTAATGGGAGTCCACTGCTTTTTTTCGGCACTGGGTTTCGACGCATCGCTCATAAACAAGTCTGCATCCAAGCGGATGTGTTTGTCCTTAAAGTCTTCGCCTGCATTTACTCTTTCAGCCAGACCTGCCAATTGGTTGGCTGTTTTAATAAGGAAAGGATCGGATACAGAACCTGTCCCTTGGAGGTTCTTATCTATTTCTCCGTTCCAAATCTCCTGTGCTTGTGTAGGCAAGGAGGATATTGCCAGGCAACAATAAAATGCTGCAAGGAGTGTGTGAAGTAGTATTCTCATAACGTTTAGGTTTTAGTAATATGAGGTATGTTTTGCTTACAAATATAGGGAATGCTGTGTAACCATTTATGTGCAAAATGGCTGAGTATGAATGTTTTGTACGTTTTGACGCTTGTTTTTTACGCAATGAAGCATTGTTTAGAACAGGGGAATGGAAGTTTTTGAAACAAAAAGCTGACTTTTTAGAACTTTCTAAGTAATTTTGAACCCGATGAAACATTAACAATCTAAAAAAGCGACATGCATACTGAAATATCCATGCGGCTTCGTGACTTTTCGTGCGGGCTGTTTTTTATGTTCCAAATATTGGGTACCATTGCCTTGTATATTAAGGGGCGCCATCATCAATTGCAGCGCTCTGCTTTCTACTTCATGCTCTATTTGCTATTGATAAGTCTGTTTGAATTTTACGTATTCTTTATACACAACTTCTTGGGCAAAAACGAAATACCTATTACCGATATGCTGCAGATGACGGTTGTGCCTTTGGCATTATTGCTCCTTTATCGATTGACGCATTTGCAGAGTATGCGCCCTTTGCTTGCAATCGTTAATTTTGCGCCTTACATGGTGGGGCTTACGGCATATATCGTTAAGCCCATGCTTGTTATCTACGATAGCATCATGCTGATGGCTTTTTTACACTCCATTTTCGTTATCTCTTATGGCTTTGTGGCAGTGCGGCAGTTCAATAAGCAGTTGGTAGCTAATTTTTCGTCAGACGATAAACTATCATTGCGTTGGATGCGTTTGTTTTGGTTCCTATATGTAGCTTTGGCTGTAGTGTGGTTTATTGCCACCAAGAGCGACAGTCCTTATGGAGCTGCAGTCTATAATGTGCTATGTTCCATTATTTTGGGCCTATTGTGTTACTTTGTGTATCGGCAAGAGGATATGCTCGAATTATTGACGGCAACGAGTAAGGAAGAAAATGTAAGTGTTGAAATGTCTGCAGAGCATGCTGTCGAAACTACGGAGTGTATTGAATCTGCCAGCAATTTGCCTCGTTATCATTTTGATGAGGCATTCGAGCATGTTTTTAGTAGTAAGCGCATTTATTTAAACCCACAACTAAACATCAATGATTTGGCGCAAGAGTTGGGTACCAATCGAACTTATGTGTCTAACTACATCAATCAGCAGTTAAACACCACGTTCTATGAGTATGTTAATAATTGGCGTGTGAAGCATGCCATGACTTTGCTTGCGTCTACCGACCTATCGTTGCAGGAAGTTGCTAACCAATCGGGCTTTAACTCCATCAGCAGTTTCCGTCGATATTTTGTTAGCAAAATGGGACAAACTCCTTCGGCTTATAAAAAAATGCTGCGGAGGAAGTAGTAGTGTATTCTCTATAAAATAATCATTTGTTTCCCCGAAAAAACCAAAAAAGCAACCTACGCCGAGGCATAAGTTGCTATGTTAGAAGTGTGGACCAGCTAAGGCTTGAACATAGGACCTCCAGATTATGAGACCAATAGAATGATAGTCCGTGACATTTCGTTATTATAAACTTTTGTTGATAATCAGCGAGTTATCTCTATTTGATATCTTGTGGCATACCATTGAATGTCCATGACTCAAACAGTTGGTTTACGCAGAAACAGGTGGATGAAACAGCCAGTTTGCCATCCGGAGTTATGCTAAGTACCCTTTTTGCTTTTCATAAGCTATATTGTTGTCGTAAGTACCTTGTGTTTTTGCGACAAAATAAGGTTATTAGTAGATGTAGATTTCTTATTGACGTTATAACCAATTATTTGTTGTATAAATGCTCTTTTTTGATATATTTCATCTTGATTCTCTGGGTTTATTTGTACCTTTACACTGAAAGGAATGTCTTTTATGGAAGAAGAAATGATTAACAGGCTGAAGATTGTGCTTGCCGAAGAGCAAAAAAGTAGTAAGTGGCTGGCAGAGCAATTAGGAAAAGACAGGGCTACTGTCTCCAAATGGGGGACGAATACCATGCAGCCTGACGCAAGAAACCTCTTGCGAATAGCAGAAGCTTTGAATATGGATGCAGGTAGACTGCTCAACCAAAAACACTTGAAAAAATGAATGAAATAGATATTATCCAACAGATAAAGTCTGGCGAGGTCAGTAAGATGCAGTTCAAAGAACGGCTTCTTGACAGTTACGACATCGGGTGCGAATTGGTGGCATTCAGCAATGCACGTGGTGGAACATTGGTCGTTGGTGTGAAGGACAAAACCGGCAGTCTCAATCCTTTGTCATATCTGGAAGTACAGGAAACCACGAACACACTTAGCAACATCGCATCAGAGAATGTTGTTCCTGCCATCCTTGTTGATGTAGAAACTATTTCCGTGGATGGCGGAAGCCTTGTTGTAGCTCATATTAAAGAAGGGGTGAATAAGCCTTACCATGACAATCGGGGTATTGTGTGGGTGAAGAACGGTGCCGACAAGCGCAAGGTGTTCGATAATGCCGAACTTGCCGAGATGATGACCGACTGTGGCAGTTTTTCGCCTGATGAAGCTGGGATTCGGGATGCTACGATTAAGGACTTGGACGAGAATACCATCAAAACCTTTTTAAGCAACAAGTTTGAAAAAGTATTGGTGAGAAAAGGTTTGGTGGGTGATGCATTCCGCGAAACCTCTTTAGATACAGTCTGTTCTGCTATCGCTAGTGGGCACGATGGGGAGAAGCTGTTGCGTAACCTACGTTTCATCCGACCCGATGGAAAAATCACAGTGGCTGCAATGTTGCTGTTTGGCAAGTACACTCAGCGTTGGCTTCCTGCAATGACTGCAAAGTGCATTTGCTTTGTTGGAAACAATCTTGGAGGTACACAATTTCGTGATAAGGTGAATGATGCCGACATTGAAGGAAATCTGCTTCATCAGTTTGAAACTATTATGGATTTTTTCACCCGGAACTTGCGCCATATACAAGTTGGGAAAGAGTTTAACTCGCAAGGAGTATTGGAGATTCCATATATCAGCCTTGTTGAGTTCACCGTAAATGCTTTGGTACATCGCTCGCTGAATGCGACTGCTCCTATCCGTATATTCATCTTTGATGACAGGGTGGAGATACACAGCCCCGGAATTCTCCCTAATGGGCTTAGCGTGGATGATATTGTTGTAGGTACATCCATGCCACGCAATATGTTCCTCTTCACAAATGCCATCCATTTGCTCCCCTACACAGGAGCAGGTAGTGGTATGCTTCGTGCCTTATCTGAGGATATGAAAGTTGCATTCACCAACAATGATAGAACTAACGAGTTTGTAATTACTATAAATAGACCGGATGGTAACCAAGTCAATGGTAACTTAGATACTAAACTTGGACACTCTGACACCGACTTAGGCACCGACTCTGACACTTTCAATGCTGACTCTGACACTTTCAATGCTGACTCTGACACTTTTAATGCTGACTCTGACACTAAACATCCTAAAATAACAAATAAACAAAGGGATATTGTAAACTTCTGCAGCGTACCACGTAGCAGCAAAGAAATTCTTGAAAGGGCCGGTGTGACATACCATAGTAAAAATATCCAAACATACATCATGTCTCTTGTCGAGGCTGGTTATCTTGAGATGACCAATCCCGAGCATCCCAATGCAAGCAATCAAAAATATAGGAGAAGTAAAAAATGAACTTAGATATATTTACCAACCACAAAAGTAACACGTTGTTGCGTGATTTTGTTGTGACATTAAACAAATCTCATCATTGTATGATTTTGTACAAATGGTGAGCACAAATATTGTGACATGAGCTATCGCTAATGATAAACTTTGGAATACCATAATTCACCAGCATAAGTAGGGTGGATTATGCTCCAGATAATGTAATTGACGACTGGCGATACGACTATAAGAATATATAATCATCTATGATATATAGTGAAAGACCATCGTTTTCATCCTGATGGTTATAATATCGGTGTAAATGTAAACGAGGCTGCAGGACAGTCTGTTTGTACACATGCACCTTATCCCAAGATACAAAGGTGATGTGAAGAATCCGAAAGGTGGGATAAGGGGAGTAATTCCAGATAAACAGAAATACTGAAATAAAAATAATCTTTTAATTAAACTTTACGAAAATGACAACTTTAGATATTGCATTAAGTTTTGTAATTTCATACGTTGCAGGCATTGTTCCAGCAGATTGTTTTTGTAACCATAAATCTATGACAGAAAAATTGGAATTATGTTTCAAACGCGCTGTTAATAAATGGACAAACAATCCAGAGACCCAAAATGCTGTAGGAGAACATATGAGAAAATATTTGCCCCAATTAAAGGATTTCATCACCCATAAGCCTATTGGCCGTCATCCAAAAGAAAATGATTTGCTTAGACTATGGGCGGAAGAGATTCTGAATGATACAGAGTGTAACACGTTCCTTTTAGAATATGAACACCAGATCATGGCATTAAAATTGGAAGAAGGATGTATTACTGCCAAAGAAATACTAGAAGACACTAATAATATAAAAGCGCAGATTGAACAACTGAGGAATAGGGGCATCACTAAAAGTTCTGTATATTGGGAACAATGGGCTTCGGGACCCAATAGGATTAAATTAAATACCAACATTCTGCTAGCCGGTCGTGAAAAAGAAAAACAAAAAGTGATAGAGAGTTGTAATGCGCCATGCTGTTTATATGTAGAAGCTACATCTACAAAAGAAGCAATAGCTTTTGTGGTTGCAGCCATCATCAACGAGAGTAATGTGCTTGCTGAGCGTGCCATCGTTGCAACAAATAACGAGACATATAAAGACATCGTGGAAAATAGCAACGGTATGATATTCGTTACTGACATTCAAGAAAATGCTCATTATGTTGTTTCTCGTGGACATACCGTTATTTTATGTGTATGTCCATCAGATAAAAATAATGAGGCATGTACTATACATTTGCCCAGATTAGACAGAGAAGGTTTTATTAGTTCTCTTGTTGGAAGTGGTGTTAATGAAGCTAAAGCAAGAAGCCTTGCGGTAGATTCTGCACGTGACATATCTGTATTGAGAAATCTTCTGGGATTTACGGATAAGATTCCTGTTTGGCAGACAATAGAGAATATCCGTCTAATTATTCCGGCTTTATTACTTGGAGAATGGCATGAAGAATGGCAAGGAGACAAAGACTTGGTAGAATCAATAACAGAGAAGAATTATGATAACTATATAGAAGAAATCACTCCGTTACTATTTGCTGATGAAGCTCCACTGATTCGAATAGGTAAAATATGGAAAATAAAATCACCCTTTGATTTGTTAAGACAATTAGGCAATTATATTACCTCATCCCATTTAGATAGATTTGCCGAAGTAGTAGAATGGGTATTACAAGACGATGACCCTGATGCTGAAGACAAAATGAACGAAAAAGGTTTGCGCTGGTGGCAAAACAAACAAGCCTTTTCCGGGCGAATAAAAGAAGGAGTCTTTCAAAGTCTTACGCTACTTTCCATAGTGCCATGTCATATCCAAGATAATAAAGATTGGGTAGACTGTTTTATTGAAAACAAATTCAAGGATTTTGATTTGAAACGCTATCTGACACACCGTCATAATCTCCAATGGCTGGTTGAGGCTTCTCCTTCTTCTTTTATAAAATTTATTCAAGACGATATCAAAAAAGGGAGTCCTTTACTAAATCAGATAATGGATGTTAAGCATAAGGCTTTTAGTATTATTGGAACCGAAATATATTATACAGAACTATTGTTTGCATTAGAGGCTTTGGCATGGGATGAACAATACTTATTTGACACAACATATATTTTAATGCACCTTTGCTCTTATCCCAATGACAGCAACTATGTAAATAAACCTATAAACACCTTGTTGAGTATTTACCGATTCAGACTACCACAAACGTATGCTCCGTTTGAAACTCGTTTGGAAATCCTAAAGAGTTGTGCAACCAAACATCCTAAGACCATATCAACACTATGCGTATTGCTGCTAAAAGGACTTTCAGAACAAGTTTTTATGCCAAATGCACACTTTAGATGGCGTATGCGTAACAGAAAAGAGTCGCCTAATTACATACCAAGTATACCCACCTCTCATATGATAGCTATTGTACAACTACTACTTGCAACATCCGAATTTTCTGTGGAGAACATTAAGGAAATCGTAAATTTATCATTTGATAATTATCTTAGAAGTTGTCGCACTATGTTTTTGGATGCAATAAGCAAGTACAAAGACAAGATAAAAGGGAACGAAGAAATTACAGATTGTCTTCGCGAAAAGATTAATAGGCATTTACAATACCCAAAGTCTAATTGGGCGTTATCAAAAGATGAATTAGTTCCATTTAAGAAGCTACTAAGCGAGATAGAATCTGATGACATCTTAATAAAGAACAAATATCTCTTTGAGAACTTTCTTATTAAGGCTCCTGACTATAAGGATTATGATAATGATTTCCTAAAAAAGAATAAGGAAACAAGAGAAATCAGAGCTAAAATTATCAAACAAATAATAGATGAAAAAGGATTAGACGCTGTTTGGCCTTTTGCTGAAACCGTCAAATACAAAGAAGGAGTGGCAAATGCACTTTTTGATTTATATGGGACAGACATACGTGGTGAGATTTATAAAAAATACTGCAATGGAGATTTGAGTAAAACATTTGTCAACAGGTATTTTTCTTCTGTTTATTCAGAACAGGGGGAATCTGCATATATGTCCATGATAGAAGAATTAAACTCTATTTCTCAAAAACATATCTCCATTATATTATCTGCTCCAGGATATCAACAGACGCTGGCTGACTTTGCCTGTACTTTAAATAAAGATGTAGAAAAGGAATACTGGGAAGATGTAAACATATTAAGTTGTCCTGAAGGAAAATATGGTAATATTATATGGAAACTATGCTCAGTTAAAAGATATACAGATATTCTTCACATAATTCGAATAAAAAATGATGAAAATACTATATCTGTCGATATTAAAATTCGCGTATTATACGAAATGGTAACAAATGGAGCTTGGGATATTTTAAGAAGTCACATGTACGAAATTTCAGATATACTTAAGACTATTTCTTTGCCTAAAGACAATACCCCAAAGTCTTTATTACTCCAAATGGAATTTCTCATATATGACAATCTACGCCATTATATGAATGCACATGAAATACACCTTATACAAGAAATCAACAAAGAACCCTCTTTATTAATGAAAATATACGCTCTTGTTTTTAAGGCAGATGATGGATTTGAAGAGGAATGTTCTCAAGATAACACACAAGTAAAATTAAAATTGACAATGGCAAATTTGGCATATCGTTTCATACATAACTACCATGAAGTTCCGTGTTCTGACTTTAGTGGAGAAGTTGACGAAAATGCCTTATCTGAATATTTTGAGGAACTGAAGAGATTGGCAAAACAATATCATCGAACCAACATCTTTCCAATAATAATTGGACAAATACTTGGTAACTTTAGAGAAACCGAAGACTATCCATCAGAGATGTTCTGTCGTTTTGTAGAACACTTCAATGATGACCGTATTGATTCAGAGATTCGCTGTGCATTATTTAATCGAAGAGGGATGACAACACGAAGTCCATTTGAAGGAGGAACTATCGAGCGACATCATATACAAACCTTTACAAAATACCGAGACAAGGCACGTTACCACTCCCCACGTTTAACGCGTATCTTTGAAAAATTAATTAAAGAATATCAGCAAATGGCAGAGAAGGAGGACAATGAAGCAAAGCTACTTGATATAACAAATTAATACACCTGCCCAAAATTTGTTGCCAATGTATTATTTCAAAGGGGCATTGCTCTTCCTTTGCATTGTTTGGGAATAATTTAATTTGCTGGCAACTTGCTGGAGATATATGAAAAAGCGTAAGTGATTGAATTCTAAGGTGGTTTCTTAACAATCTACCTTGCTTATAAATATAATAACTACCATAGACAAGCTATAATAGGGGTGAAGAATCGTCCCTATTTGCTATATATTGCACAATACGACAAGTCCCAATCCTACTGTATAAACAAAAATATCGCTAAAACTTTCATCCAGAGATCTGAGAACCAGATACCTTCATTTCGTCTGAGGATTTTGCGCATATTGGATTCATGGTCCGTTAACATTTTCGTCTGTTCGGTTTGTTTGCGCATTGTTTACGTAGAAACCAAAAAAGCAACCTACGCCGAGGCATAAGTTGCTATGTTAGAAGTGTGGACCAGCTAAGGCTTGAACATAGGACCTCCAGATTATGAGACCAATAGAATGATAGTCCGTGACATTTCGTTATTATAAACTTTTGTTGATAATCAGCGAGTTATCTCTATTTGATATTTTGTGGCATACCATTGAATGTCCATGACTCAAACAGTTGGTTTACGCATTGTTTACGCAGAATTTAGGAGGTGAGCAGAACTTCTAGCAATTCATTGGCAAGTTTGTTGTCTACCACTTTTATCACATTGTCCTCTTCTGTTGCATAGCCAAGAGTATTTATAGCGCCATACCATACGATGTCTTTGTCTATGATAGTTGTGCACAGTTTTACTTCTGGCAATATTCTTACAGACAATCCTCTTTGCAAAAGGTATTCTGTTTCAGGATTACTTACTGTCGTGATAATGAGAACTTCGATTCCAATATGAGCCAACTCGCTCAACTGATTGACCAAAACATTACGATCTACCCTATATAACTTGGGTGAAGAAACAACGATGGAGCGCTTGGCATCTCCTATACTTGAAGAGTAAGGACGGTAATATGTTCTACCGTTGAATATCTGCTCCTTACAAACAGGAATGCCTATATCTTTTACATTGTCAAACAATGTGGGTGAATGTCGGGAAATGATTTTATATCCAATGGAAGCGTAACCCTTCAGTCGCTTTCTGTACATATTGTCGCAGACAGGTTCATGAATGTCAATGTAATCATAGATGCGCACATCTTTCTTTCCTTCGTTTTCGCGGTGCAATCGCCCCGCATATTGAGCGACAAGACCTTTCCATGAAATGGGTAGAGCAAGAAAAAGGGTGTCAAGGCGAGGATAGTCAAAACCTTCGCCTACATATTTCCCCGTGGCAACTATCGCCAAAGGTTCTTCCCTGGAAATCTCATACAAGTGTTGCAGCGTCTCCAGTTTCTCTTTCGCGTTTCCGGTCCCTGTCAATGTCACAACATTCTTCACTTTGTCCCTCAACTTTTCGGCTAACATAGTGACATGAGCAGTTCTGTTGGTCAGAATGATTGGCGTTCTTCCGGCTTCAACAACCTTACACACATCTTCTACTATGAGCGTATTGCGCATCTCGTCTTCTGAAAGCAACTGGTACAATGTTGTTATAGACTGCTTATCATCAGTAATGGAACGGTATGATGTGAATCGAGGAATGAGATACCTCTCAAATGATTGTTTCACTATCTGACTTTTAGCATCAGCAGAGAAACGAATGGGGCCACATTGCATGAATATGATGGGCTGATGTCCATCTTTGCGGATAGGGGTTGCCGTTAGGCCATAAACGGTATGTGCCTTTATGCTCTTCAGTACATTCTCGAATGTTATAGAAGACACGTGGTGACATTCATCAACAATTACCATTCCGTAGTTTCCTACAAAAGGCTTTACGCTATCGCCATCAAGACATGACTGGATGAGTGCGATATCAACAATGCCATGAAGAGAGTTGCCTGTAGAGTCGAGACAGCCTATTGGGGAGAATTTCTTATGGCGACCACGCTTCTTCGGCACTGGTGGTTCTACATAGTCAATACTCAAGAACTCCGTCAAGCGTTCAAGCCATTGGGCAAGCAATGCCTTCGAATGAACAAGAATAAGTGTACTCACCTTTTTTCGTGCAATGATCGCGGCCGCTGTAACTGTTTTTCCAAATGCCGTAGTAGCGTGAAGCACGCCATTACTGTGCATTAGCAATGCGTTGATAGCTGCCAGTTGTTCTTCTCGTTCTTTACCTTGAAAAGAAACAGATATAGGCGTACCGTGGTTGGTCTCGTCAACAATATTATACTTTACTCCATTCTCATTGAGGAAAGAAAGAATTGCATCTTCGCAACCGCGAGGCATGGCAAGATAGTCGTCAGTGATGTCAAAACATGAGATAATGCGAGGTGTGGAATATGTAGAAAGTCGTAGTGCCTGCTTGCTATAAAATTCAGGGTTCTTGAATGATGCTACTCTTTTAAGGTGATTCAGAACTTTTGCCGAAACAGCCTTTAGCGGAATATAAATCTTATCGGCTTTGGTGATTTTTATTTCGGAATAAAAATCACTCTTGGAAATATCTTGTGGTATAGGAGTAACCCAAGGCTTGCTTTCACTTGAAGTCGTGAGTGCTCCAAGTCCTTCACAGACATGTAGGTTTAGCAGCATGTCAACTTCTGTATCCTTCACTTTGTTAATGTTATAAAGGAAAGCCCATTGGTCTTTGTACGCCAGGAAATCGTCATCAACGAAAACACTATTCCGACTTTTACGAGCCTGTCCCTGCAATGGCAAGGCGACCAAGTTGCCAAAACCTCCTTCAGGCATTCTGTCTTGGTTGGGGAAAAATCTGTCGTATGAATTGAAGGACATACGACCATTATGTCGCATAGCCTCTGTAAGGATGGCATTCCCTAAACGTCTCGCTTTGAAAGCCGGAATTGGCTCCTCAAAAAAAATCCACACATGGGCGCCGTTACCTGAGCGCGAGCGTTCAATGGCATAAGGAATATTCCATTCTTTGCATACTCCAACAAATGCAAGAACATCGTCTTTATAGCCATGCTTGCAACTTTTGTCATCAAAATCGGTGCAAAGAAAGGCACAGTTGTTGTCGGGCATTATGGCATATAGTCCGATAACATCACAACAGTTCTCGTCTTTGCCTTCCAAATGGCGATAGAGGTCTTGGTAAGTGAGTTGCGCAAAATGTCTGTTAGGACAATCTGCACATTTGAATTTCTTTTTGTCGCATACGCCTCGCCTCCACTCATTGATACAGACAGGTTGGTAACCGCTCTTGCCAGTTGTTTTGCTGAACCATCTTCGCGCAAACACATCTTCTCTGCCCTTGAACAAGGAATGAAAAATGGCGACACGCTCCTCTATGGAAAGTTTGACGGATGGGAAGGTGAAGGGTGAATATACACCATCCTTCTCTTCTGCGTGCTTGGGCTTATATTCTATGCCGTGCGCATGTAGAAGCAATTTCAACTCTTCGTTTTCCTGACGAAGAGCCTCATTCTGCTGGAGAAGATGGTTGTATTTCTCTTGAATATCTTCCATAATAAGAGTCTGTTTTGAGGGTTTATGTGCGGAAACCTCACGGAATTTTTCTGAAATAAAAATTTTCCGCAAGCTCACCAGTGACTGTAATAGACTGATTGTCAGCACAAATACATATGTAGACTTAGCTTATATTTCACGGAAAAGTGCTTGTAACCTCACGGAATTTGACTATTTTTCCGTGAGGTGCCATACGGAAGTAACTTCATTTCTTTCAGTCCATATTTTTCCTGCTTTCCTTAATCGTTTAAGCAAATAATCCAATTTATTGTTCTTCTGTTTGTCGTCCAACTGGTCAGGCAACACGTCCCAAAGCAAACGCACTATTTCAGGTTTCGTCAACGAACCATGATCCTTCAAAGAGTCAAGAACAATGCCTCGCATTTCTTGTCGTCCAATCCCTTGTGCTTGGAATATTCTATCTTTTGATCTGTTACTTGGGCAAGATCCTTTGCTATGAAGATATGTGGTAAACGACCTTCTATCAGTTTGCGCTTGCGG
>OWJS01000397.1_pt1 | contig 16655 bp, 8 predicted proteins | sample 1732961 | NCBI WGS metagenome assembly OWJS01 (sample SAMN05065774, study PRJEB22554) | human gut metagenome | biome: ENVO:2100002; feature: ENVO:00000062; material: ENVO:00002003 | host: Homo sapiens | place: USA
AGCAAAGGACTGAAAATCCTTGTGTCCCCGGTTCGATTCCTGGTGGTACCACTTCAAAAAGCCGAATTTCAGAAATGAAGTTCGGCTTTTTGTTTATTATAATCCGTAAACGTTTGCGTGTCTTTTTCATACGAAGAAGGAACAACATTGAACTATTTTTTTTATTTTTGCATTGTAGAAAGTAAATGTATCTGTAATAACCAAGATTTTTATCTGATTATTTATTGAAATCTATAAGCAAATTTCAACTTAGAAACAATAATAACCAAGCTAAAACGAGATGTTTATGCAACAACAATTAAAAAGAGCAAGTATGGCACTTGCGTTGGGTTCTATTTGCATTGGTGCTTTCGCCCAGGCAACAATTAAGGGTACCGTCAAGGACTCTAATGGTGAACCTATGATTGGTGTAAGTGTAGTTCCTGATGGAGCTGCTGGTGCTGGATCAGTTACTGATCTGGATGGTAATTTTACGCTCAATGGCGTCAAGCCATCTACCGTCATTAAATTTTCTTATATTGGATATAAGGAAAAGTCGGTGAAGGTAGGTAGTCAGAACACGATTTCAGTCGTAATGGAAGAGGACAACAACTCTCTGGATGAGTTGGTTGTCATCGGCTATGGTGTCGTTAAGAAACGCGACCTCACGGGTTCCGTGGCCTCTATCAAGTCTGATGACTTGAAGAATGTAGCTTCTTCTAATGCGATGCAGGCTATGCAGGCAAAGATTCCTGGCATGGACTTGCAGCAGAGCAGTGGTGAGTCTGGTTCTGGAGTGAGCATCAATCTTCGTGGTGCCCGTTCTATGTTGGCTTCCAATAATCCATTAATCCTCGTGGATGGTGTGGCATACGGTTCTACCCTCGACATCAACCCATCCGACATTGAGTCTATGGAGGTGTTGAAGGATGCATCTTCTACCGCTATCTATGGTACCCGTGGTGCCAATGGTGTCATCATCATCACCACCAAGCGTGGTAAGGCTGGCAGAACATCTGTGGGCTTCAACTTCTACAACTCTTTCAATAGCGCTACCAATGCCGCACATTCTATGTATGGCAACAAGGAGGTGCAGCGTCTGATTGACAAGCGCGCTTACCAGGATTGGGCAAAGGGCGACAAGACTCTGGATGCCTATAATACCGTACTTTCTGGTATTACTCCTGAGACTGTGTTGACAGAAAAGCTCGATGATGGTACAGCTACATTGGATATCTATAATGATGGTTCTTACACCGACTGGGGCGACTTGCTCCTGAAGAACAGCACTTCTCAGAACTACGAAGTCAACGTGGCTGGTGGTAGCGAGAAGACCAACTTCAATGTTTCTCTCGGTGCAATGTACGATCGCGGTCTGATGAAGAACGACCAGATGAGCCGTTACAACGGTAAGGTGAACATCGACCATCGTATCAACAAGATGGTAAAGGTAGGCTCAAGCTTGCTTTATACCTATAAGAATTGGAACCGCCGTAACTCTGGCGTTTACAACCAGGCGTTGAAGATGACCACCATCACTCATCCTTATTTGACAGATGGCAGCATCAACTCAACTCCAAACCCTTGGTATGCAGCTCACTGCTCTCCATTGCTCGATGATGTGGAGGGAGCATACCAGAACAATACCGAATCTACCCGTTTCTTCGGTAATGCCTATGTGGAGTTGAACCCTATCAAGGGCTTGAATCTCCGCTCTATGTTTGCCGTGGATAGCAACAATTCACGCAACGGTCTGTATCAGGACTATGAGAGCCAGCAGAGATACCAGTCTCCTCATACCAGCTACATCCGCCAGATCAGAAATAACTCTACTGCGATTACATGGGATAATACCATCAACTATAATACAACAATTGCAGAGAAGCATGACTTGACCGCTTTGCTGGGACATGAGTTGACACAGACCGTAACAGAAAGTTCTACTGTAGGCGGTGATGCTGGTGCTACCCACTACTATGAGAGTGGTTTCCGTGATCTTTCCAAGATCCTCTCACCAGTGACAACTTCTACATACGTGAAGACAGCCATGTTGTCATTCTTCGGTCGTCTGAATTATTCATACGCCAGCAAGTACTTGCTTACCGCTTCTCTTCGTGCCGATGGTTCTTCTACCTTGGCAAAGGGACACAAGTGGGGTTACTTCCCATCTGTGGCAGCAGGTTGGAGATTAATCGAAGAAAATTGGCTGAAAGACCAGAAGGTATTGAGCAACTTGAAGCTCCGTGCTTCATGGGGTGTTTCCGGTAACGCAGCCATCGATGCTTATTCTACATTGGCATCCTTGAGCAGTACTACCTATTATTATTATTTAGGTAACAACGACGTGGCTGGTAAGATTCCTAGTCAGATGGGTAACTCTAACCTGACTTGGGAGAAGACATCTTCCTTCAACCTGGGTCTCGACTTCGGTTTCTTCGACGGTCGCATCAGCGGTAGCGTGGATTATTATTGGAACCATACCTACGACCTGTTGTTCTACAAGACAGCACCAGCTTCTTCTTTCCCAACAGTAATCGACAACATCGGTAAGACCAAGGGTCAGGGTCTTGAAGTTTCTTTGATGACAGACTTCATCCGTACCAAGGACTTCGACTGGACAGCCAACTGGTCATACTCTCACTTCAAGGATGAGATTACCGAGTTGACAGGTGGTGTAGATAAGTATGTATCAGGAACCAAGGGCCTGTTCGTAGGCAATCGTGTAAACGCATTCTACGATTACAAGGTACTCGGAGAGTGGGGTATCGGAGAGTTTGACCAGTATGTAGAGGACTTCAAGGCAGCTCACGACGGAAAGAAGCCAGGTTGCACAGGCACAAAGGGCTATGGTACACCAGGTTCTCCAAAGATTTTGGATGCAGATGGCGATGGCAACATCACATCTGACGATCGTGTACTCTACAACCGCGACCCTAATCACGTGTTTGGTATGACCAACACCTTCAGCTACAAGGACTTCTCGCTCTCTGTGCAGTTGATGGCACGTTTGGGAGGCTACATCTCTTACGCCATGAATGAGCAGTTGAACTATGAGTCAGCCAACTGGGGTGACGCCATCGACTACTGGACACCAACCAATCCGGGCGCTAAGTTCCCTAGCCCAGGTTTGGATTCAAATGCCAGCAAGATCTGGTCATCCTACAAGAGTGCATTCACATACGAGAAGGCAGACTACTTCAAGATTAAGGACATCACTCTCTCTTACAACGTGCCAGCCAACTGGTTGCACACCGTGGGCATGAGTAAGGCTCGCATCTACTGCTCAATGAAGAACTTCATGACATGGAGCAAGATTGACAACTACGACCCAGAGCGTGGTGGTAGCATCTCGTTCCCAATGCAGAAGCAGGTAGTAGTAGGTCTTAATGTAGAATTCTAAAATTATCGAATCAATTATGAAAACAAAGATATTATTCATGGCAGCAGCCTCTTCTATGATGTTGGGGCTTACCTCTTGCTCTGATTTCCTGGAAGAAAAAAACAAGGTGGGCGAAACTGCCGACTTGACATATAAAACCCCTTCTGGATTGGAAGGACTGGTTGCCAACTGCTATACCTTCGCTCGCGGATGGTATGGTAAGGAGGCTGGTTTGGGCTTGAGTGAAATGGGTACCGACCTCTTTTACTATGGCTACGACAACAAGCAGAAGAGCCTTTGCTCTTACAACTTTGGTGCTGCTGCCTTGGAGAACAACGTAGCCGACAACCCTTGTCTGGACCATTACTGGGAGTTGTTCTATAGCGCTACTGATGTTTGCAACAATGCACTCAAGTATATCGACGAGGCTACCTTCCTGGGTGAAGAGGAGAAGAACCGCAACCTGGGTGAGGCACACTTCATGCGTGCTTTCTACTATTTCCACATGGTGAACATCTGGGGTGCTATCCCTTACAATGCAGAGCCTATCACAGCTCAGAACTTCAACCCAACCCGTATGCCGGAGAATGAAGTCTATGGCAAGATTCTGGACGACCTGGATGCATCTATCGCCAACTTCGAGGCTGCCGGTTACAAGACCAAGGCAGATGGCCGTGCCAACTATTGGGCTGCCAAGGCTTTGAGAGCAAGAGTGTTGCTCTATGCTGCTTCTTGGTTGGGCGGACAGTTGAACCAGACCGTAAAGGGTGGTAACTATGATGGCAAGGACAAGAATGCCCTCTATACTGCAGCACAGGCTGATGCTGAGGCTGTTATCGGTGCAAGCGATTACGCCAGTCTGGATAATGACTACAAGCATGTATGGACCATGTCTAACGAGAGCTACAATACCAACAAGGAGGCTCTCTTCGGTGTAACATATTCTCAGGACATCGCAACCAATGCCAACTGTATTCCTTACCGTTACCGTTTGGAAGGCGGTAGCCCAATGCAGTATAACAGTTTGATTACCCGTACAGGTTATAGTCGTGGTGGTAATGCCATGCTGCTGATGTTCGTATCAATGTGGAACAATGGTGCCACCGACCTGGGTGGTAATGGTCAGAAAGACTCACAGGTGTTCTGGCGTATTGCCAAGGGCAAGACTACTATCAAAAGTAAGTTAACCGGCAAGAACGTAGAGTGCGGTGCAGCTTACTCGCCATACGGACGTGGCTTTACCCGTTACTTGCCATCTTTGCACTTGTGGAATCTGTTGGAGAAGCATAAGGCTACCGACCAGCGTTCTGAGGCAACCCTGCTCGATCACTACGATATCGCATCTCCAGATTTGGCAAAGAATGCAAAGAATTATCCGTTGTTGCAGGATACAGCCATCTACTACTGTCCTATGGATGGAGATTCTCCAGAGGGTCAGGCTATGCAGGCTTGGGCTAAGGACAGATACCGCATCCAGTTTATGGCTGGTGGCGACATCCCAGTTTATACCTCTATGGATGAGGCTACAGCCAAGCCTACAGAGGCAGCAGTCAAGAGCTCTAGGGTTTATGGTGACGAACGTTTCAATTCATACAAGATTGCTGGATGGTGCTCATTCCCAGGTATCAAGAAGTTCCTGGATAACGAGTATGATGAGAATTACCCAACCCACGACATCTCTAGCCGTGATGCCATCGTGATGCGTATCCCTGAGATGTATCTCATCAAGGCAGAGTGCCAGTTGGCTTTGGGCGACGGCAATGCTGCCATGGCAACCATCAACCAGCTTCGTCAGGCTCGTGCCATCGAAGGCACCGACAATACTCTGAGCGGCAACGCCACTATCGACACCATCCTTGAGGAGCGTGCCGTTGAGTTCTGCGGTGAGCAGATGCGTTGGTTCGACTTGAAGCGTACCGGTAAGCTTTATGAATATGTAGAGAAGTATAATGCTCAGGCTTCAGCCAACTTGAAGGCAGATGGTAACAAGCATTATCTCTACCGTCCAATTCCACAAAACGAGATTGATGCCGTTCAGAACTTCACAACAGAAGTGAACAGCACCACAGGTTTCTGGCAGAATCCAGGGTATTAAGGATAGGTTAGATATAAGTTAACACACTCTATTTTTGGGCGAGCATTGTTCTTGGTGAATAGTGCTCGCCCTTTCATCCCCCAAAATACATAGTAAGATATTCTTTGTTTTTAAAAGACATTCTTTATAATGCAAGTCTTACAAAACATGTCAAAATCAAGCATTTAAGATGAAAAAGTACTTAATCCTATTGGCTTGTATGTTCTCTGCCGCCGTGTATGCAGACAACAAGCAAACCGTAAAGGTAGATGGTAAGGTTATCGACAAGACCATCACGGAAATCACCTTTGATGGTGACAACGTAACGCTCAGCTATGCTGACAACTCTTCTGATACGATGGATATGTCGTTCGTATCGCTTTCTTTCACTTATGGCACATCCGCAGGTATTCATCAGGTGGAGCAGCTCAAGGAGGCATTGCAGGGTAAGGTTTTTAACCTCAATGGTCAGTTGGTGGGCAATTCCGTAGAGGGATTGTCTAAGGGCGTTTATATCGTGAATGGTAAGAAAGTAATCATAAAGTAATGAAGGAGGAATTCAGAATGAAGAAAATGGTATTCTCTTTGGCGCTCTTATTGGGAGGTGCCGGTAGCATGTTGGCTCAGGTAAATGCAGATAAGGTGAATCATGCTGTGGCTCGTAACAGCAAGGTGAACCAGATGTTTGTTACCACCAGTGCGGGAGATGTGAAATATTACAATACTGCCGATTTGGCCAGTGTGAAGTTTGAGGGCGACAAGGCTATCATCGCTCCGAAGGATGGAAGCGATAACGATGAGTATGATGCTTCTGTCAGAGAAATCAACTTTGCCAAGCGAGTGGAGCAGGGTGAGAACGGAGGTGTGGAGAATCCTGCCGGCGTTGTGAAGATTACGGAGGCAAAGGCCTGGCTGGAGTCTGCTTATCTGAAGTGGGCACCTTTCGAGGGAGCTTCTTCTTACAATGTATATGTAGATGGCAAGAAGATTGATGCGCAGCTGATTCGTCAGTACGCTTCTTATTTCCGTGCCGATGTGCTCGGCTTGAAGGTGGGTTCCTATTCTGTAAAGGTGGTTCCTGTGGATGCTGCCGGTAAGGAGATGGCAGGTGCCAATACGGTTTCCAATCTCTTGGTAAAGAACTACAACCGTGAGGGCTTCGCTCATTTCAATTTCGGGGGAATTGGTGCTTACAACAATGATGGTACATTGAAGTCGGATGCCAAGGTGCTCTATATCACAGCAAGCACAGCCAAGACTGTTTCTACAGAAGTCATCACCGGTGCCAAGAACAAGAAGCAAACCGTGAAAGGTTTGCAGGCAATCATAGATGCTTACAAGAAGGGATATGATACCACTCCTATTGCTTTCCGTATCATCGGTAAGGTGAGTCTGGCAGATTTGGATGGAACTTCAAGTTCTGCCGAGGGTTTGCAGATTAAGGGTAAGGCTGGCTATTCTACCATGAACATGACCTTCGAGGGCGTGGGTGATGATGCCACCATCTATGGGTTCGGCTTCCTGGTAAGAAATGCCAAGAGTGTGGAGTTCCGTAACTTCGCCATCATGCGTTGTCTCGACGATGCAATGTCGCTCGATACAGAGAATTCAAACATCTGGATTCACCACCTGGATCTGTTCTATGGCAGAAAGGGAAGTGCTGCCGACCAGGCAAAGGGAGATGGTACCGTGGATATCAAGGGCAACTCTAAGTATGTGACCGTGGCTTACAACCATTTCTGGGATAACGGTAAATCTTCTATGTGTGGCATGAAGAGCGAGACTGGTGAAAACTGGATTACCTATCACCACAACTGGTTCGACCATTCCGATTCCCGTCATGCCCGTGTGCGTACCATGACCGTTCACATGTACAACAACTACTATCAGCATTGTGATGTATATGGTGTAGGTGCCACGACGGGTTCCAGCATCTTCATGGAGTCAAACTACTTCGATGCCGTGAAGCGCCCAATCATGAGTTCTCAGCAGGGCACCGATGCCAAGGGTTCAAAGGGAACCTTCTCTGGCGAGAATGGCGGTATGATCAAGGCGTATGGCAATGTGTTTGCCAACAAACCAAGTGGTTTCAGCTATGTTACCTATGCATCCAACAATACCAGTTTCGATGCCTACGATGTAGCCAAGGCATCCGATCAGGTGCCAGCCGGTGTGAAGACTTTGGTGGGTGGTACTACCTATAATAACTTCGATACCAACTCAAGCTTGATGTATGCACATACAGCTGATAACGCAGCCGATGTGCCTGCTATCATCGAAGGCTTCTATGGAGCCGGTCGTCTGAATCATGGCGACATCCACTTCGATATTCCAGATGAAACTGTAGTAACCAATGGTCATCAGCAGCCATTGCCAGCATTGGCAAGCATTCTCGATGCTTACAAGTCGGGTGTGGTAAAGGTATTTTCTCCATTATAATATAACAAAACGGACAAAAGCGGATATATTCCGTCTTCTTGTCCGTTTTTTCTTTTCATTTGTCAAGTATCTGTCTAGCACTTTGCATTCTATTTCCTACTTTTGCAACCGAAACAAATCGTTGTCACAAGCGACTCCCATCGCTACCAGCAACGAAACAAATCATTCAATCATAATAAGAACCTGATTAATAAACAGCTAAGCAAAATGAATGCAATCTTTAGAAAGTTTAGACAGAGAAGTTTTCTTCTCGTAGCATTGTTGCTCATGGGATGTTTGCAGCTCCTGGCTCAAACCCGCACCATCAAGGGTGTAGTGACAGATGCGCAGAATGGTGAGGCTCTTATCGGCGCCACAGTCATGGTGGAAGGTGATAAGAGTGGTACGGTTACCGACTTTGACGGTAACTTCAGTCTTCAAGTACCTTCTTCTGCCAAGAAGGTGAAAATCTCCTATATAGGATATATCGACCAGGTGGTGGCTATATCTGATAATATGAAGGTGAATCTCGAATCGGATAGCAAGGCACTTGCCGATGTCGTGGTTATCGGATATGGTACGGCGCGCAAGAGTGACCTGACGGGTTCCGTGGCTACGGTGAAGGCAAAGGACTTTAACAAGGGTCTCGTTTCTTCTCCAGAGCAGTTGATCAATGGTAAGGTTTCGGGTGTACAGATCATGTCCAACAGTGGTTCTGCCTCAGCAGGTAGTACCATCCGTGTGCGTGGTGGTGCTTCTCTGAATGCCAGCAACGACCCGCTTATCGTGCTCGATGGTGTGCCATTGGAGCAGGGTGGTATCTCTGGTAACAGCAGCAACTTCCTCAGCATGATCAACCCATCTGATATCGAAAGCATGACTGTGTTGAAGGATGCTTCTTCTACAGCCATCTATGGCTCCCGTGCCTCTAATGGTGTCATTATCATCACCACCAAGAAGGGACAGCAGGGTGCAGTGAAGGTGAACTTCAATACTACCAACAGCATGCAGACCCGTGCACAGATGGTAGATATGCTGAGCCGTGATGAATTCGTGAATGTCATCAACCAGTTTGGTACAGATAACCAGAAGTCATTGCTCGGCGATACCAATACCGATTGGAATGATGAGGTTTATCGCACCGCTTTCGGTACAGATAACAACCTCAGTGTAAGCGGAAGCATCGGCAAGTATTTGCCTTTCCGTGTTTCTGCCGGATATTACAACCAGAGCGGTCTGGTGCGCAAGGATAATGTAGAGCGCTGGACAGGTAACGTGGTGTTGACTCCTAGCTTCTTCCAGGACCACCTGAAGTTGACCATCAACGCCAAGGGTACACTCAATAACAACTCATTCAATAATGGTGGTGCCGTTTGGGCAGCCGCAACATTCAATCCAACCATCCCGGTTTATTCCGGCAACGACAAATATGGTGGCTATAATGAGGCACTCGATGCTGATGGCTATCCTGTGAATGCGGGTGTGAGAAACCCACGCGGTTTGGTAGATCTTTATGATTCAAAGAGTAAGGTGAGCCGTTTCATCGGTTCGATGGATGTAGATTACAAGGTTCATTTCCTGCCAGACCTCAAGCTCCATGCTACCATTGGTGCAGATTATGCCAAGGGTGATGGTACCATTTATGTTCCTGGCTATGCAGCACAGTCATTCAACAAGGATGAGTCCTTGAGCGGTAGCGATTACAAGTATGGTCCTCAGAAGAACGAGAACCGTCTGCTTACCCTCTATGCCAACTATGCAAAGTATTTCGAAGATATTAAGAGTAATGTAGATCTGACAGCCGGTTACGACTATCAGTACTGGAAGAGTACTACACCTCTTTATTATACCAAGAGTGCAGCAGGTACAAACCTGTCAACCGTGAAGGCTTCTGACTATCGCCATGTGATGTTGTCATACTATGGTCGTGTCAACTACTCCTTCGATGGAAAGTATCTCTTGACTGCTACCGTTCGTCGCGATGCATCTTCCCGATTCTCTAAGGATACCCGTTGGGGTACTTTTCCATCTGTTGCTTTGGGCTGGACTTTGACAGAAGAGCCTTGGTTGAAGAACCAGAAGGTGCTTTCTAATCTGAAGCTCCGTGCCAGCTATGGTGTTACCGGTCAGCAGGAAGGCATCGGCAACTACAACTATCTGCCGGTTTATACATACAGTGTGACAGGTGCCGAAGCGTTCATCAACGGACAGTATATCAATACTTACCGTCCTGAGGCATACGTAAAGAACCTGAAATGGGAGACAACAACCTCTTGGAACTTCGGTCTTGATTTCGGATTCCTGGATGACCGTATCGGTGGTGCCATCGATTTCTATACCCGTAAGACTAAGGACCTGTTGGCATCTGTACCAACAGCAGCAGGTTCCAACTTCTCGAAGACGATCCTTACCAACGTAGGTAATGTGGATAGCAAGGGTATCGAGGTTTCCCTGAATGCAACTCCTATCAAGACCAAGGATTGGGAATGGAATCTGAGCTATAACTTCACTTGGCAGAACATGAAGGTGAAGAACCTTTCTTTGACTCCGGGTGGAAGTCAGACCAACGTGAAGGTAGGTCCATCTATCGATGCTTACCAGTTCCAGGTACTCTCAGAGGGATATGAGCCATACATGTTCTACGTATATCATCAGCTCTACGACCCAGAGACAGACAAGCCAATCGAGGGCGCTTATGCCGATCTCAACAACGATGGCGAAATCAATGATGCTGACCTCTACCGCTATCACTCTCCAGCTCCTAAGTATATCATGGGCTTGAGTACATCTTTGAGATATAGGCAGTTGACTCTCGGAATGAGCTTCCGTGCCAACATCGACAACTACGTATATAATGGCATGGGTATGAGCACTGGTGCATGGGAGACCGTGAGCTACAACAATTCACAGCTCAACAATCTCAACACCAGTTTCCTGAAGACAGGCTTCAAGACCCGTCAGTATCTCTCAGATTACTACGTAGAGAATGCTTCATTCCTGAAACTCGATAACTTGAGTTTGAGCTACAATGTAGGCAAAATCAACAAGTGGGCTTCACTCACCGTATCTGCGATGGTACAGAATGTATTCACCATTACCGGTTACTCAGGCACAGACCCTGAGGTACCAAACGGAATGGACAACTCATTCTATCCACGTCCTCGCACTTACTCAGTAAGCCTCGGACTTCAGTTCTAACAATCAAAATTGATAACAATGAAACTTAAGAATATATTATATAGTATGATGTTGGGAACAGCAGCGCTGACTGGCGCTACCAGCTGTGTATCCGACCTCGACCAATATCCTCAGACGGAGACTACCTCCAAGGATGTTTATACCTCACTTGCCAATTACGAGGCAGTGCTGGGTAAGATTTATGCTGCCATGGTGACCAGCGGTCAGGGCAAGGGTGGCGACAATAAGGATATGGAATCCGTGTTGAACAACGGTAGTGGTTTCGACTACATGCGTATGTTTATCAATATGCAGGAATGTGGTACCGATGAATTTGCCTCCACCTGGCTGACAGGTGAGCAGACCACCGGACTGACCTATCTTTCCTGGGATGCCAACGATGCCTGGGTATCAGATATGTATTATCGCATTTATTACAACATCGCCCTCTGCAACGAGTTCCTCCGCAATGCCAATGGTGCCAGCTTCTCGGGCGAGGATGAGGTGAAGATAAAGGAGTATAAGGCAGAAGTCCGTTTCATGCGCGCCATGTTCTACTTCCATGCCCTCGATCTCTATCGCAATATTCCGATGGTGACAGAGAACGATCCTGTAGGCAGCTTTATTCCTCCTCGTTATACTCCGCAGCAGACTTTCGATTACATCGAGAGCGAGTTGAAGGATTGCGTAGGCGATATGCTTCCTGCTTCTACCTGTCCTTATGGTCAGGCTTCTCAGGGCGCAGCCTACACCTTGCTTGCCAAGCTTTATCTGAACAGCGAGGTTTATACCGGTGTAGCTAAGTATGCCGAGTGCAAGGAGGCCTGCGAGAAGGTAATGAATATGGGCTACTCTTTGGAGTCTGATTACAGCAAGCTCTTCAATGCAGACAACGACAAGCGTACCAACGAGATTATCTTCGCCTTGCCGGTAAGTGCAGAGCATACCGTAAGCTGGGGTTCATCTACTTATTTGGTTTGCGGACAGTTGAGTATGTCGAATGCCAATCAGAATGTTGCCGACTTCGGTGTTACCAATGGCTGGAGTGAGTTCCGCCTCCGTCCGGAGTTCGTGGATAAGTTTACCCAGACCGATATCGATGGCAATGGCGACAAACGCTGCAAGTTCTTCACCAACGGTCAGAGCAAGGATGTAACCAGCATGACCGATGAAACCACCGGTTATCTCTCTGAGAAGTGGAGCAACCTGAAGGATGATGGAACTACAGCATCCAATACAGCCAATGATGGTGTAGAAACCGACTACCCTCTCTTCCGCTTGGCAGATGTTTATCTGATGTACGCCGAGTGTGTGGCTCGTACCCAGGGTGCAAGTTGGGATCCATGGCCAGAAGGAAAGACGGATGCCAGCGATCCTGAGGTCATCGCCTCTCGCAAGCAGGGAGCCATCTATTGGATCAACCTTCTCCGCGAGCGTGCAGGTGCTTCTGATGTTTGGTCTAGCAATTTTGCCAATGACGATGCCTTCCTCCAGTTCATTCTCGATGAGCGAGCTCGTGAGCTTTATCATGAGGGCTATCGCCGCACCGACCTGATTCGCTTCGGCGAGTTTACCACTAGCAAGTATATCTGGCAGTGGAAGGGTGGAACTCACGACGGACAGGCAGTGGATAGCAAGTACAACATCTATCCAATCCCTAACACCGAGCTTACCGCCAATCCAAATCTTCATAACGACAACTATTAATAGGATAAAAGAATGAAAAAGATATTTAGAAACCTGATGATGCTTCTCTGCGCACTCACCGCCCTGGTGAGTTGCGACGAGAGTGGCGACAAGATATATCTGGATGGCTTCAAGGCATCCAGTCTGATGGCATCGGCCAGCGATGTGGTGCTGTCTGTTGACAACAGTAAGGACATCGTTCTTTCGATGGCTTGGCAGAATCCTACCTTGCTTTCGAGCGATGAGACCAAGCCAGCGGGCAACGGCGTGTTGAAAACCTATCTGCAGGCATCTCCTTCTGAGAGCTTTGCTACGGTTAAGGAATACACCGTGACAGATCTTTCCAAGGCTTTCACCGGTGCAGACCTGAATGCAGCTGCCAAGGATCTCGGTTTGACTGCAGGACAGAGTTCGCCTCTCTATTTCCGTATCAAGAGTCAGAAAGGTGCCAATCTTGATGCCGCTTACAGTAATGTCTGCCAGGTAAAGATTACTCCATACCTTATTGATATGAGTTACATCAATATCCTGAATGAGAATAAGGATCAAGTTCTTACCAAACTCTATTCTCCTCATTCTGATGGAGTTTATTCCGGCTATATGAATGCTTCTTCTTGGTTCCACATCTGGGGTAAGGAAAATGATGGTACCATTTGGGGTAACGTAGGACAGGATGGCCATGTGTATGAAATGGATAATACGGAGTCTGCATGGAACTTCTGGTTCCCTGGTCAGACAGGTATTTATTATACTGTGGTAGATACAAAGGCTAAGGAATTCAAGCCAACCTACATCAAGGCTATGCAGCTGAATGGTGAGGAAATGACCTACGATGCACCTAACTATGCTTGGGTGAAGGTGATTACAACCACAGCTGATAATACACCTATTAATATAGTTGCTACGGGTGCAGAGTATAGCAAGGCAACAGCTACAGACGATGCAGCAGCCGTAGTCAAGACCATGAACTATACGCTTGCTGATGGCAAGATGACTGATGCCGCAACTGCTGGCAGCGTGAACATCGCTAAGGCGGGTACTTATACCATCACCGTAAAGGTGGGCGAGAACAGCGACCTGACTTACTCTATCGAGTCTGGCAACCAGACTGCTCCAGAGCCAGAGGCTAGCAACACCCTCTGCATGTTCTCTAAGGATGGCAACACCCTTCTTGCCGTGATGAACAAGGTGAGCGATGGCGTTTATACCTGCAAGTACAAGCCATCTGCATGGGAGAACTTCCGATTCATCTTCGTTGGCGAGAACAAGGACGACAAGCAGACCTGGTATGGTTCAGATCCAAGTGATCTCTTTAAATTGTCTACAGCTAGTGATTGTTGGAACATTTGGTTCAAGGACGATGTAACTGGCGGCGAGGTTACTGTTACTGCCGACATCAACGCCATGACCTGGAAGTATGAATAAATAATAAGAAAAATAGCAATGAAGAATATTTTAGGAAAAGCCATATTGCTGGCTTCAGCACTTTTGTTCTCTATCACGGGCACAAGTTGCAGCAATGAAGATAATGCTACTCCCGAAAAGGAGAAGACATACGATATGAGCGGTTTCGCCAAGGGAGCCGATGTTAGTTGGCTCACCGAGATGGAGCAGAACGGAAAGAAATTCTATAACGCCAATGGTAAGGCTACCGAGTGCATGGCGCTTCTCCGCGACCTCGGCATGAACTCCATCCGTCTTCGTGTATGGGTAAACCCTGAAGATGGATGGAACGGAAAGAATGATGTGGTGGCAAAAGCATGGAGAGCTCAGCAGCTCGGTATGCGCCTGATGATTGACTTCCACTACTCTGATACTTGGGCAGACCCTTCCAAGCAGGGCGTTCCTGCTGCCTGGAAGAACTATGACTTCAATCAGATGAAGCAGGCGGTTGCTGATCATACCAAGGATGTATTGAATGCCTTGAAGGAAAGAGGCGTCAACGTAGAGTGGGTGCAGGTGGGTAACGAAACCACCGATGGCATGCTTTGGAATGATGCGGAGGGCGATGCTGCCCTGAAGGTAACAGGCCGTGCCTCTAAGAATATGGCTAACTTTGCCGCTTATATCAATGCCGGCTATGATGCCGTCAAGGCGGTTTATCCGGAGGCTAAGGTGATCGTGCATCTCGACAAGGGAAACAATCTGAGCCAATATACCTGGATGTTTGATGGTCTGAAACAGAAGGGCGCCAAGTGGGATGTCATCGGCATGTCGCTCTATCCAGATTGGATTACTGACAAGACCTGGGAGCAGGTTTCTGATGACTGCCTCGACAACATCAAGACCCTTTCCGGCAAATACAACTGCGATGTCATCATCTCAGAGATTGGTATGGTGTGGAATTCTGAGAATGCCGCTCCATTCCTTAAGAAGATGGTGGATGGCTGCAAGGCAATCCCTGCCTGCGAGGGCGTGTTCTATTGGGAGCCTGAGTGCAACAGCGGCTGGAACGGTTACGACAAGGGAGCCTTTGACAACAGCGGCAAGCCAACCGCAGCTCTCGATGCCTTTAAGTAATCGGGCTAGTTCACTTTTTACTCTTCTTTCGGGAGTGATAAAAGCGAAACTGAAAATAGAATATTGAACAAACTATAGAAATAATATATATGATTAAGAGAAGCATAGCTTTCATGACTCTTGCCCTGGCGCTCTCTTCCGTGTGCCAGGCGCAGAGCCGAAAAGTCATTAACTTGCCGTCGTGGGATTTCTCCCGCGATGGCAAATCATGGTCTCAGGTCTCCGTGCCTCACGATTGGGCTATCTCGGGTCCTTTCGACAAGAAGTGGGACTTGCAGATGGTGGCCATCGAGCAGAATGGCGAAAAGGAAAAGACAGAGAAGTCGGGCCGTTCGGGTGCGCTGCCTTGGATAGGCGAGGGCATGTATCAGATGAAATGGACAGCTCCTAAGGGCTACAAGCGTGCCGTCCTCGTATTCGATGGTGCCATGAGCCAGCCGGTGGTTTGCGTGAATGGCAAGGAGGCTGGCAAGTGGGCTTACGGCTATAATGCCTTCCGCATTGACATCACTCCTTTCATCCAGTTTGGCAAGAGCAATTTGATAGAGGTTCATCTCAACAATGTAGAGGAAAGCAGCCGATGGTATCCAGGCGGCGGTCTTTACCGTCCGGTGTCCGTGGAACTTTACGGCAACGAGAACTTCTCTACCTGGGATACCTTCGTCCGTACCCTGAAGGCTGATAAGCAGGAAGCCGAAGTAGAGGTGAACGCCTTGCTGGAAGGAAAGATTGGTAAGTCGGGCAAGACGGTCATCGCTTTGCTTGATGAGGCTGGTACCAAGGTGGCCGAGCAGACCATTAAGGGTGCAACCCCTGAAATCAAGACTACCTTGAAGGTGGCGAATCCTCAGCTTTGGTCGCCGGAATCTCCACACCTCTATCAGGTGAAGTTAACCCGATATGAAGGCAAGAAGGTAGCTGATGTCCAGACGCTGAAGACCGGTATCCGTACCATCTCGGTATCCAAGAATAATGGTTTCCAACTCAATGGCATTACCCGAAAAATCAAGGGTGTCTGCCTGCACCACGACCTCGGTCCGCTGGGAGCAGCAGAGAACAAGGCGGCACTCATCCGTCAGATCAAGACGATGAAGGAGATGGGCTGCGACGCCATCCGTACAGCCCACAACATGCCTTCTACCATGCAGATGGAAATCTGCGACTCACTCGGCATGATGGTAATGGCAGAGAGCTTCGATATGTGGATTTTTCCTAAGTGCAAGAATGGCTACGCCAAGTTCTTCAAGGAATGGAGCGACAAGGATATGACCAATCTGGTGAAGCATCATCGCAACCATCCTAGCATCATCATGTGGAGTATCGGTAACGAGATTCCTGAGCAGTGGAGTAAGGAGGGTAAGGAGATTGCCAAGCATCTGCAGGATATCTGTCATCAGTATGATCCTTCCCGCCCTGTTACCC
>OWJS01000400.1_pt1 | contig 16562 bp, 10 predicted proteins | sample 1732961 | NCBI WGS metagenome assembly OWJS01 (sample SAMN05065774, study PRJEB22554) | human gut metagenome | biome: ENVO:2100002; feature: ENVO:00000062; material: ENVO:00002003 | host: Homo sapiens | place: USA
ACGAGATTACTACGCGTCTCGTGGGCTCGGAGATGTGTATAAGAGACAGGATCAGATTCTCGATGGCTCTCTTGTTCACATCCCGCTCCGCGGTACGCTCGATAAAGTCCTGCAGCGTGCGGTACGGTCCTCCAATCTTACGCTCCTCAATGATCTTATCGATCACAGGCCGTCCCAATGCCTTAATCGCATATAAGCCGTAACGGACATGATCTCCCTCTGCCGTAAATTCACCTTGTCCGACATTGATATCCGGCGGAAGAACGCTGATTCCCATCTCCTTGCAGTGAAGAAGGTATTCCGCTGCCTTTGCAGAGTTATCGATGACCGAAGTCATGAGCGCTGCCATAAACTCAACCGGATAATAGCACTTCAGCCACGCTGTCTGCACGGAAATAACTGCATACGCGGCAGCATGGGATTTATTAAATGCGTATTTGGCAAAGTCCACCATGGAATCATAGATGCTGTTTGCGGCCTTCTCATCGATTCCGTTTGCCACGCATCCTTTGATGCCGCGGCTCTCGTCACCGTGCACAAAGCTCTGGCGCTCCGCATCAATGACATACTGCTTTTTCTTACTCATCGCACGCCGGATGTTGTCCGCCTGTCCCATCGTGTAGCCGGCAAGCTGCTGCACGATCTGCATAACCTGTTCCTGATAAACGATACAACCGTATGTCGGCTCGAGGATCGGCTCGAGTTCCGGTGTCACATAAGTAATCGTGTCACGATTATTTTTTCCCTTAATGTAATTCGGGATAAAATCCATCGGACCCGGACGGTACAGTGAAATACCGGCGACGATATCCTCAAAATTCTGCGGCTTTAATTCCTTCATGAAATTCTGCATTCCTGCAGACTCGAGCTGGAACACGCCTTCCGTCCTGCCCGATCCGATGAAGTCAAGGGTTCCCTTATCGTTAAAATCAATGTGATCAATATCCACATCAATGCCTCTGGATGCCTTGATATTCTTGACCGCATCCTTGATCACGGTCAGTGTGCGCAGTCCGAGGAAATCCATCTTAAGGAGTCCGAGTTCCTCGAGCTGGATCATATTGTATTCCGCCGTCGGTGTGCCGTCGCTCGCACGTCCGAGCGGCACATAGTCGCTCGCCACGCCCGGATAGATCACAACACCTGCCGCATGGACCGACGTGTGATTCGGAAGGCCCTCAAGGCGCTTCGCCATATCGATCAGTTCATGCATCCGCGCATCGCCGTCATAAAGGCTTCGGAATTCCGGGTTCATCTGCAGCGCCTTGTCGATCGTGATATTCAGTTCCATCGGCACCATCTTCGCCACGCGGTCCATCTCAGCATACGGGAAATCAAGTGCTTTGCCAACTGCTTTAATGACACCTCGCGCCGCCATGGTTCCAAACGTCGTAATCTGGGTCACGGAGTCTTTGCCATACTTCTCCGTCACATACTCGATGACACGCGAACGTTCCGCGTACTCAAAGTCCACGTCGATATCGGGCATGGATACACGCTCCGGATTAAGGAATCTCTCAAAAAGCAGATTGTAACGCACCGGATCGATATTCGTGATACCGGTACAGTAGCACACGCGGCTGCCCGCACCGGAACCACGTCCCGGTCCTACCCAGCAGTCATGTGTCTTGGCCCAGTTGATATAATCCCACACGATCAGAATGTACTCAACGAATCCCATCTTCTCGATGATGCCAAGCTCGTATTCCATATCCTTGTAGATTGCATCACACTGTTCCTTCGTGTAGGAATCATTGTTCGTATATTTTTCCTCGAATCCCTTGTCGCACAATGCCTTCAGAAACTCATACGCCGACGCATACCCTTCCGGCACTTCGTATTTCGGGATCTTGTAATTACCAAATTCAATCGTTACATGGCAGCGATCCGCAATCTTTTGCGTGTTGTCGACCGCTTCCTGCGCATAAGGAAAAAGCGCCCGCATCTCGTCCTCGCTCTTGACATAGAACTGCCCGCCTTCATAGCGCATACGATCCTCATCCGTAATCTTCTTGCCCGTCTGGATACAAAGCAGTACATCATGCGCCTCCACATCATCCGCATAGGTATAATGCACGTCATTCGTACACACAAGCCCGATTCCGGTCTCCTGGCTCATACGTATCAGTTGCTGGTTTACGATCTTCTGATCCGCGATCCCGTGGTCCTGCAGCTCCAGAAAGAAATTGTCCCTGCCGAAACATTCCGCATACTTTAATGCGACAGCCTTGGCTTCCTCGTAAAAGCCCCGCACGATATAGCGAGGAATCTCTCCCGCCAGACACGCAGACAGGCAGATCAGTCCCTCATGGTACTTCTCAAGTGTCTCGAAATCCACTCGCGGCCGGTAATAATATCCTTCCGTAAAACCGATCGATACGATCTTCATCAGATTCTCGTATCCCCTATTATTCTCAGCCAAAAGGATCAGATGGTAATAACGATCCTCCCCGTGGCTCGTCTCACGCTCCAGGCGCGAATTCGGTGCCACATACACCTCGCAGCCGATGACCGGGTTGATTTCTGCCGCTTTACACGTCTTATAAAACTCGATCACACCGTACATCACACCGTGATCCGTGATTGCCGCACTGTTCATGCCAAGTTCCTTGACGCGGGCTACATATTCTTTTATTTTGTTGGAACCATCTAAAAGTGAGTACTCCGTATGGGTGTGAAGATGCGTAAATGCCATGTGTTTTTCCTTTCTAATACTGATGAATCTTTACATATTCGCCAAATCTCGGCAATGCAAATGTTATCTTTCCGTATTCGCTCGTGTCTACAACACCTTTTCTTTTCAAGCGATCCCGATACACGGAAAAAAGACTCGAGCTCATCTGAAGCTTTTCCCTGATGTCTTTTACTTTATTCTCTTCTCCTGTCGCAAGTTCCGTCAAAATCTCTTTATCCAGTTCCGACAGTTCCGACCAGATTTTGTTGTACACATACTCATCCAGATACTGATCGTATTCCGGCAGAATATTAGCATTTTATCATTCTATAACTTTTGTTTTATTATATAACCTTATATAACTTTTTACAAGAAAACCCTCTCTTGCTTTTTTCTTGTAAAATGCATAAAATATTGCACAGACAAAAGGAAAGCTGGTTTTAATTATGGGAAAAACAGGACTTGTGGTTGAAGGCGGCGGAATGAAATGTGCTTACAATGCCGGAATTCTTGACCGTTTTCTCGACGAAAATATACATTTTGATTATTGCATCGGCGTGTCTGCCGGTTCTGCCAATGTGGCTTCTTACCTTGCCGGACAGAGAGACCGAAATCTGCGCTTTTATACACAACACACTACTCTCCCGGAATATATGGGCGTCCGCAACTTTTTACGTACCGGGCAGTTCTTCGGACTGCAGTTTATCTACGGAACATTGACCAACACCGGCGGTGCCGATCCGATCGACTATCCTGCGATCATGGCAAACCCAAGTGAATATGAGCTTGTCGCCACGGATGCCGGAACCGGAGAAGCCACCTACTTCAACAAATATGACTTAAAGCAGGATGACTACACTGCCATCATGGCTTCGTGTGCGCTTCCGGCACTGTGCCGCCCGGTATCCTACAACGGTCATCTCTACTACGACGGTGGCGTTGCCGATTCCATTCCTGTGGAACGTGCCTTCGCACAGGGCTGTGACCGCGTGGTTGTCATCTTAAGCAATCCACGCAGCTATGTGAAGCAGAAGGAAGGCTTACGCTTTGCGTATGCGCCGCTCCTGCGCAAATACCCAAAGCTTCTTGCCGCAGTCGACAACCGTCACCTGATGTATCGCCAGAATATTGCGGATGTCAACGCTCACGAAAAGGACGGCAGTGCCTTCGTTTTTGCGCCGACGATCGACCACGATCTCTCCGCATTCTGCAAAGACGCCAAAACCGAACAGGAACTGTACGATCTTGGCGTCCAAAATTTTAATGATCAATTATGCAATTTGAAACAGTTCTTACAGCTGGACACCCAGTCCGATCACCTGACAGATGATTGCCAAAATGAGTAAATGTACCGGATAGAATGCATAAAAGAAATACTTGTGCTGCTTACCGCGCGTTCCATTATAGAAATGTAACGGAATCAGCATGAGCAGCGCAAGGAATTCCAGTGTCCCGGACAGCACACCAAGCATGCATACCGCGGTCGCAAATCCCGCCATCCGCTGATTTCTGAACATATACATAATGTAGATGGCACAGATTCCGCTTGCACCGTAATCGCATCGGAATACCGCCTCCGCAAGAGCACATCCTGCCAAGAGTATCACAAACACAGTGATCAGATTCATAACCGTAAGCATCGCTTCAGACATCTTACCGCTTAATTTATTCCGCATCTGACCCAGTACATAATCTGACACCCAAATCGTAATAAGACCGATAAACAAGGTAAAGAACACATTGTTATAACGCATATCAATGATGCTCTTATTTAAAGCCACATCAAACGGAATTTCTGAAATGAGAGCGAAAATAAACAAACGGGTTGCATATTTTGCCTTACTGTGCGTGTAGGTAAATCCCTCTACCAACAGGAAACAGTAGATAGGGAATGCCATCCTTCCGATTCCCCTTAAAACAATATCAAGCCGATACCAGTTCTGCCAATTGTCCATCGTGATCGGACTCCAGGAAGGCATAACCTGAAGCATTTGCTCCAAAATTGACGCGGCTGTGTGATCGATCAGCATCGTAATGACTGCGATCATCTTCAGCCAGTAGCCGGAAATTCCGGCTACCGGAGTTGTTGAAGAAGTTGTCGTATCCATATTTTAAATCCCGGACATATTTACTGTAATCTTGTCAAGTTTCCAGATATCATCCACATACTCCTGAATGGTTCTGTCGGAAGAGAACTTGCCGACATGCGCAATATTGAGGATTGCAGATTTTGCCCATGCACTCTTGTTCTGATAATATGCAGAAATCTTCTTCTGTGCATTTGCATAGGACTCGAAATCTGCCAGAATAAAGTAGCGGTCTGCCACCTGTCCCTGTGGTGGATTTAAGAGTGAGTTGTAAAGCTCACGGAACAGTTCTCTGTCATTTGCGGAGTAAGTACCATCTACCAGCTGATTTAATACCTGACGGATATCCGCATTGTTATTGTAGATGTCAACCGGATTGTAATCGCCGCGGTTCTCATGTGCGATGACTTCTTCTGCGCTCATACCAAAGATAAAGATATTGTCTGCGCCGACTTCCTCGTACATCTCAACATTGGCACCGTCCATGGTTCCGAGTGTGATCGCACCGTTTAACATGAACTTCATGTTACCGGTTCCGGATGCTTCCTTACTTGCAGTAGAAATCTGCTCGCTGACATCCGCTGCCGCGAAGATCCACTCTGCGATCGATACGCGATAATCCTCGATAAATACAACCTTGATTTTATTATTGATTGAAGCATCATTATTGATCACATCCGCTACGGAATTGATCAGTTTGATCGTCTTCTTTGCGGTACGGTATCCTGCTGCCGCCTTTGCACCGAAGATGAATGTTCTCGGATAGAAATCCATGTTCGGGTTGGCTTTCAACTGGTTATACAGATACATGACATGCAGAATATTCATCAGCTGACGCTTATATTCATGCAGACGCTTTACCTGTACATCGAAGATGGAGTTCGGATCGACATCAATTCCGTTGTGCTCCTTGATGTACTTTGCAAGGCGTACTTTGTTCTGATATTTAATATCCATCACTTCCTGCTGAGCCTTGGCATTGTCTGCAAGTGACGTCAGTTTGCTGACTCTTGAGAGATCCGTGATCCACTCTTTGCCGACATGCTTTGTTACCCAGTCCGCAAGTAATGGGTTTGCATGTGCAAGGAATCTTCTCTGTGTGATTCCGTTGGTTTTATTATTAAACTTCTCCGGGAACATCTCGTAGAAGTCACGAAGCTCCTGTTTCTCCAGGATCTCTGTGTGCAATCTTGCAACACCGTTTACCGAATATCCGGCGCAGATTGCCATATTTGCCATCTTCACCTGTCCATCGTAAAGAATTGCCATCTTGCGGATCTTCTCATCATTACCCGGATAACGATTCTGAATCTCAAGTACAAATCGACGGTTAATTTCCTCGACGATCTGATACACTCTCGGAAGAAGTCTCTGGAAGATGTCGATCGGCCACTTTTCAAGAGCCTCCGCCATAATCGTGTGGTTGGTGTAGGCAACAGAGTGTGTTGTGATATCCCATGCTTCATCCCATGAAAGTCCTTCCTCATCCACGAGAATACGCATTAACTCTGCAACGGCAACGGTCGGATGGGTATCGTTCATCTGGAATGTTACCTTCTCCGGTAACTGATGCAGATCACTGTGATGTTTCTTAAAACGCGCCAATGCACGCTGAATACTTGCAGATACAAAGAAATACTGCTGCTTTAAACGAAGTTCCTTACCCTTAACATGGTTATCGTTCGGATAAAGTACCTCAACAAGATTACGCGCAAGATTCTCTTCTTCCACTGCCTGATCATAATCACCGCGGTCAAAGGAATCGAGCTTGAACTCTTCCTTCGGCTGTGCATCCCAGATCATCAGGGAATCTACAACATGATTTCCGTATCCGACAATCGGCATATCATAAGGAACTGCAAATACAGACTGATAATCCACATGCTCAAATTTCAGATCACCATTCTCATCGGTTGTTTCCTGCACACGTCCGCCAAATTTCACCTCGTAACAGTATTCCGGTCTGCGAAGTTCGAACGGGTAACCGTTCTTGAGCCATGTGTCCGGTACTTCGACCTGAAATCCATCAATGATCTGCTGCTTAAACATACCATAACGATAACGGATTCCACAGCCGTAAGCTGCATATCCAAGTGTTGCAAGTGAATCCATAAAGCAGGCAGCCAGACGTCCGAGTCCGCCGTTTCCAAGTGCCGGATCCGGCTCCTGATCCTCAATAACACTCAGATTTAATCCGATCTCCTCGAGTGCTTCCTTCACTTCGGTATAAGCGCCTAAGTTGATCAGGTTATTACCAAGCGCACGTCCCATCAAAAATTCCATCGACATATAATAAAGTGTCTTTGGATCGTCTTTCTCCATTGTCTGCTGTGTTGCCATCCACTCATCCATGACAACATCTTTGACAGCCAGAGATACCGCCTGAAAGATTTCCTGCTGGCTGGCTTCTTTTAAGTTTTTGCGGTACATCGTCTTTACATTCTCTGTGACCGCTTTAATAAATTCCTTTTTACTAAAAACCTTGTCTCTCATTTACGCCTCCTACTTTACTTGCTGTTCCAAAAAAGGGAGCTAAGCGTATGCCTTGCCCCCTCCTTTTATTCTTATCGTTTTTCTACTGCAAGAGTTACTTTCTCACCGTTGATACTCCACTCTTTCTCATATCCGGATAAGTTACCTGCTGTAATCTTGTCTGCGAGAACCTCAGACTTGATTTCCTCGCTGTATTTATCAAAGATTGCACTTACTTTCTCATCCGCATCGTAAGATACTGCGATATGATCGGTAACCTCGAATCCGGCTTCCTTGTCCTTACGCATTGTCTGAATCTTACTGATCAGCTCACGTACAAAGCCTTCTTCAATGAGTTCCGGTGTAAGCTTCGTATCCATAACTACCGTTACATAGTTATCCCCCTCGGTCACAAAGCCCTCTGCCTGAATCATAGTGATAAGTAAATCTTCTTCTAATAATACAACCTCATCACTGATACTGTCAAGTTTCAGACATCCGTTGGCCTTGAGTTCTGCCATCGCTTTATTGCCATCCAACTCTGCAAGAGCCGTCTGGATCTGCTTTAAGTACTTGCCGTACTTCGGTCCGACGGTACGAAGCTGTGGCTTAAACTGATAATCGGTATAGCTGCTTACATCATCGGTAAATGTTACTTTCTTTACATTCAGCTCATCTGCAATAATATTGACATAGAAGTCACTGAGTGCCTCCGGTGCTTTCACATACATCTGGCCGATCGGCTGACGGTTCTTGATATTGGCACTGTTACGGCACGCACGACCCATAACAACAATCTTGAGTACCTCATCCATAGCCTTCTCAAGATCCTTATCGATCATCTTCTCATCAACGGTCGGGAAGTCACACAGATGGATACTTTCCGGAGCAGACGGATCGATCGAACATACAAGGTTACGATAGATGTCCTCTGTCATAAACGGAATCATCGGAGCGGCCGCCTTACAGATCGTAACCAAAGCGGTATACAATGTCATGTAGGCGTTGATCTTATCCTGCTCCATTCCCTTAGCCCAGAAACGCTCACGTGAACGGCGAACATACCAGTTACTCATGTCGTCAACGAACTCTTCGAGTGCACGAGCGGCTTCCGGAATACGATAATTGCCTAAATTATCATCAACTGCTGCCACTGCGGAATTCAGCTTCGACAGAAGCCACTTATCCATAACAGTCAGCTTATCATAATCAAGTGTATACTTTGTTGCATCAAAGTTATCAATGTTTGCATACAGTACGAAGAATGCGTAGGTGTTCCACAGTGTTCCCATGAACTTACGCTGTCCTTCCTGTACGGCTTTACCGTGGAAACGGTTCGGCAGCCAAGGTGCGCTGTTGATGTAGAAATACCAGCGGATCGCATCTGCACCGTACTTTTCCAGTGCATCGAACGGATCGACTGCATTACCCTTGGACTTACTCATCTTCTGTCCGTTCTCATCCTGTACATGTCCGAGAACGATAACATTCTGATAAGGGGCCTTATGAAATAACAGTGTAGACTCTGCCATCAGAGAGTAGAACCATCCACGTGTCTGATCGACAGCCTCTGAGATAAACTGTGCCGGGAACTGCTGCTCGAACAGATCCTTATTCTCAAACGGATAATGATGCTGTGCAAAAGGCATTGCTCCTGAATCGAACCAGCAGTCGATGACTTCCGGTACACGCTTCATGGTGCCGCCACACTTCTTACAGGTAAATGTAACTTCATCAATATATGGGCGGTGCAGCTCAACCTTGGCAGCATCCGGATTTCCGGAACGCTCAGCGAGCTCGGCACGGCTTCCGATGGACTCCTGACATCCGCAGTCCTCGCACTCCCAGATATTGAGCGGAGTTCCCCAGTAACGGTTACGTGAGATACCCCAGTCCTGAATATTTTCAAGCCAGTTTCCGAAACGTCCCTCTCCGATGGACTTCGGAATCCATTTTACAGTCTTATTGTTGGCAACCAGCTCATCACGAACGGCTGTCATCTTGATAAACCATGACTCTCTTGCATAGTAGATGAGCGGTGTATCACATCTCCAGCAGTGTGGATACTCATGTTCAAACTTCGGAGCATCGAATAACTGTCCTCTTGCATCGAGATCCTTTAATACTTCCGGATCTGCCTTTTTAACGAATAATCCGGCAAACGGAGTTTCCTCGGTCAGCTCGCCTTTTCCGTTTACAAACTGTACGAACGGAAGGTCATAATGACGTCCGACATTCGCATCATCCTCACCGAATGCAGGTGCGATATGAACGATACCGGTACCATCTGTCATCGTAACGTAAGTATCACATGTTACAAAAAATCCCTTTTTATGCTGCTTATCGGCAACAACCTTGGCGCAGTCATAAAGCGGCTCATATTCCTTGTACTCAAGATTTTTACCTTTGTAAGTTTCAAGTACTTCGTAAGCTTTCTGTCCCTCCTCCTTTGCGAGTGGAGAAAGTACCTTATCGGCAAGTGCCTCGGCCAGATAATAGGTGTATCCGTCTGCTGCTTTAACCTTGATATAAGTATCATCCGGATTCACACAGAGTGCCACATTACTTGGCAATGTCCAAGGTGTTGTGGTCCATGCGAGGAAGTAAGCATCCTCTCCTGTAACCTTAAAACGAACGATTGCGGAGCGCTCCTTGACCGTCTTGTATCCCTGTGCAACTTCCTGTGAAGAAAGCGGGGTTCCGCAACGAGGACAGTAAGGAACGATCTTGAATCCCTTGTACAAAAGCTTCTTATCCCAGATGGTCTTTAAAGCCCACCACTCAGACTCGATGAAATTATCATCGTATGTTACATATGGGTTATCCATATCAGCCCAGAAACCAACGGTTCCTGAGAAATCTTCCCACATTCCTTTGTATTTCCATACGGATTCCTTACATTTCTTGATGAAAGGCTCCATACCATACTCTTCGATCTGCTCCTTACCGTTAAGTCCGAGCATTTTCTCAACTTCCAGCTCTACCGGAAGACCGTGGGTATCCCAACCGGCCTTACGAGGAACATATTTGCCCTTCATGGTCTGATATCTTGGGATCATATCCTTAATCACACGGGTCAATACGTGTCCGATATGTGGCTTGCCGTTGGCTGTAGGTGGTCCGTCATAGAAAGTATAAGTCTCACCTTCCTTGCGGTTCTCCATGGATTTCTTAAAGATGTCATTCTCACGCCAGAACTTTTCAACTTCTTTCTCGCGATCGACAAAGTTCATGTTCGTATCAACTTTGTTGTACATAATTGCCTCCTAGAAAATTTATAACAATGAATGAAAAAAAGCCCGCATCCAGTAATTAGGACGCGGGCGCACGTTATACCACCTGATTACCATGTACTTAAATCCTGAGCTCAGGATTTGCATACTTCGTTTCCGTAACGTGGAAAAAGCGTCGGACTCTACTCATCGGAATATTTCTTTCTATCCCCGGACTTTCGATCCGCAACTCGGAAGTGATATTCACTGTAAGATTACTTGTGCCGGTTTCCACCCTCGCGGCTCTCTGAAACGTTCGTGTTACAGTTACTGTCTTCGTCATCGTTTTTATCTTTGCTCTTAAGTATAGTAAGGTTTATTTTGAATGTCAAGGGGCTATTCGCCTTGATTATGGCTTTTCTGCGGAATCTTTTTTCCCGGAAGCCGTCACCCTTTCGGATCAAGGTGCTTTAGGTTACGCATTTCCTGATTCGCTCTTATAATCATAAGCAGCGCCATGGTAAAAAGTACAAGTTCCACAATTGCACCTGACACCGAGTTTAAAAGCCGTCGCAGCTGCTCATGATTGTTTCCAAACCGTGCAAGAGCGGAAGTCTGCAATGTGTACAGAAGCACGAGGGCAGTGGAAAAGCTCAGTCTTTTGGCGGCAGAGATCATCGGATTATAGATATGCCAATACTTCTTTACATTGTAGATCGCGTTGGCAAAATTGGCAATTGCAAACAAACCGATCAGATACAGCATAATTCCCGGATAATCGTACCCCTCATTGTCCACGATCATCTGTACGATCATTCCGCCCACAAACATATTCATAAGCAAAACGAGGAATCCGCAGGCCCGGTAACTCTTAAGATCATACAAACGCTTATGGTCCGGTGTCTCCAGGCTCTTGCTTTTGCGCTCCCTGTTCAAAAGCAGCAATCGCATTGCCGATAGTGCCATAAAATAAAAGGACACCGTTATCAGCCACTTGGAACCAAACCACATGCCCATCGCAAACTTAAACGTTGCCGCCGCAATGTTCATTGCAAGCGAAGCAAGAAGCATTGTCTGGGTCTGGAAGATATCATCCGTCAGATACTTTTCCACATATTTATATTTGTACAGTGTTTCCATGATTTTTTCTTTTATTGACACTGCATACTCCCTATCTCTAATTACTTCTTCTGCTTCACGTTGCATCTGTCTCACATTACCTTGTTATTTTTCATCTGCCTGTACATGCGCATCCTTTACGTCAAAATGCATCTGGCAGCACTCACTTACCCTGCACGCACGGATATAGTTCTCTTCCATCGGAATCCATCGGTCCCGAAACATCTGGGCACGTTCGATTCCGTTTCGGCTGATAATACGCTCCATCTGTGTTTTTGCATCAATGGATACAAAAATCCGCAGGTCGAAATAGTCTCTCAAACGCGGATGACAGCTATAAGCGCCCTCCACGATCAATAGTTTCCCCGGTCGGACCACAATCTCTTCACCCAAAGCCATCCGACTGCAGTCAAATCTTCGATAGACAATTCCCTGACCAAGTTTTACGGGTTGAAGCACCTCGGCTTCAACCCGCTCATAATCAACATTGCCTCCCGGTTCAGCAAGCCTCTCCAGTGTTCTTTGATTCGGTTGTAAGAAAAAATCATCCATGTGAACTGCATCGCACGAAAAATGATCCGCAAGGATGGATGCAAGCGTTGTCTTTCCCGCCGCACATCGTCCGTCGATTGCCACCAAAAGAGGCGGATGATCACTATGGCTTTTTTCAATACGGCAGATCATCTTTTCTGCCATCTGTTCTGACTGATTCATATTTTTTGCTATTTTATATCATAAATTAGAATGCATCGTTATTCTGCTCGATATACTCTTCAATATAATCCTGTAACGGTCCCATATCATCTGTGGCAGAAGAACCTGCAACACTGACAAAGATCCAGAAAATGGTTGCACCGACAATAGAAATTGCAGCCGTTATAATACCGCCGATCGCAAGTCCCTTTTGTTTGCTTCTTACAATCTGAACAATACCAAAAATGATGGCAAGAACTGCCAAAATATAGTTAATGCAACAAAATCCCGTAAAAATAGAGATAATTCCGAGTACAAGTGATGCGATACCAAATCCTGTACCGTCATTCTTTGTTGCCATCCCCGGCTGCTGGTATTGCTGTCCGTACGGTTGCTGATACTGTGTCTGCTGACTGTATCCTGTCTGACTATAGTCATTTGCCGTATTTGCATTCTGATCATAATTTACCTGGCTATAGTTCTGCTGGGAATAATAGGAATCCGCGCTCTGCTCCGGCTGAACATATTCCTGTGAATGCTCCGGCTGAACATATCCCTGTGGCTCCCCATTCGCATTTCCCTGCTCGCCACCTGCTCCATTCATAAATTCTTCACTCATTTTCATTCTCCTCCAAAATTGTTGTTGTGATGATTAGTCAAAGTATAGCATTACACCATTGTGAGTGTCAAATCCGTTCTTTGAATGATTCTTTTCTCCACAAAGCATAACGAACTATGAGAAACACGCTCTGCGACCTTCTCCGGTTGTCGCGGCAGTCGCCATGATCTCGTACAGGCAGGGATTTTGCCCCGTTGCTTTGCATAAATAAAAGGAGGCCTTATGCCTCCTTGTTCCAAAAATCAACCGGTTCATAATCCTGCAGCTTGGCAAGAAACCCTTGCCTTCCAAGCTCTTCCTGTATCATATCCAGGATTTCTTCACTGTCTGCCCGGATCGTATGATAATGAAATCCAGATGTAACATTTTTAAGAAGACTCGACTTTCCGGTCGCAATCTCCTGCATATATCTTCGTATATCCATGCGGGATTTAATGTTCATTTCTGCACGGAGTACACCATACACCTTATGATAGACAAATACATCCTCAATCATTCCACCCAGATCTACGATAGTGGTAAGCTCCCGTTCCACATCATCATCCGAATGAAACACCTTAAACACTCGGCTCATAACGGAATCTTTCTGGATTAAATACCCCCGATTCGTTGAAAAAATATTCATTCCGTTTGCACGAAGAAGTGCGATATCCTGCACGATCACCTGCCGGCTTACATCAAACTGCTTCGCCAAAGCGACACCGGGAATCGGTTTACTGCCAGTTGTCAGCATCTTCACGATTTTTTCTCGTCTTTCTTCTCCATTCATAACAGAGAACACTACCACCTTTCCGTTAATCCACTGGATGCAGATTCTTTAATGAAATATCCATGATTGGAGCAGAATGAGTAAGTGCTCCGCTTGATATAAAGTCTACACCAAGATCAACCAGTCTTGCAATATTTTCTTTTGTCACATTTCCGGATACTTCAATTTCCGCACGTCCATCGATGAAAGCGATTGCTTTCTTTAATGCATCCGTGTCCATATTGTCAAGCATAATAATATCTGCACCTGCTTCTACCGCTTCTTCCACCATCTTCTGGTTCTCGACTTCCACTTCGATTTTTCTTACAAAAGGCGCATATTCTTTCGCTGCTGTAATTGCTTCTTTCACACCACCGGCAGCTCCGATATGATTATCCTTAAGCAATACTCCGTCTGATAAATTGTAGCGGTGATTGTTACCACCACCCGTACGGACTGCATATTTCTCAAAAATTCGATTATTCGGAGTTGTCTTTCTTGTATCAAGGAGCTTTGTCTTACTTCCGGCAAGCAGCGAAGCAACCTCATGTGTATACGTTGCGATGCCGCTCATTCTCTGCAAATAATTGAGCGCTGTGCGCTCTCCACACAAAAGCGTACGGATATCTCCGTGTACCTTTGCCATAAGCTGCCCTGCCTTCACCGCTTCGCCATCCTGCACAAAAAATTGTACTTTTGTTGACTCATCAAGCAATGTAAATACTCTCTCAAACACCTGCAGTCCGCAGATGATTCCATCCTGCTTGCAGATAAGATCAACCTCGCCGGCCTGCGGATGCGGCATCACACTGTTTGTAGAGACATCCTCACTTGTTATATCTTCTTTTAATGCTCCGAGAATCAACGGATCAACATTTAATTTCATGGTTACCTGGTCGTACATATTCGTTCTCCTTATATCTCCTATCATACCCTGCTGCTCGTTATCCATTCCGAGTCATATTGCGCTACGCTGTCTTAGCTTCATTCATCTTGCGGTCTGCTTCCTTAATCGCTTCACGAACCGCCTCCCGATAACGCGTCTGCAACGCTTTTTCATCCTCATATTGTGTAAGGTCTACCTGTGCAAACGCCTCATTCTTTTTCTTAATCGGTACCTCCGCTTGTCTTGCCATCTTCTTAGCTGCACGCTTTGCAAACACAAGACTTTCCAGCAGAGAATTGCTTGCCAGGCGATTTCTTCCGTGTACACCGTTGCAAGCAGTCTCTCCTACCGCATACAAATGTTCCATTGAAGTGTGACTCTCATGATCGACCCACACACCTCCCATAAAATAATGCTGCGCCGGAACGACGGGAATACACTCTTTCGTAACATCATAGCCCATCTTACGGCAATGCTCAACGATATTCGGAAAATGCGTGTGCAATTCTGCTTCCGGAATCGTTCTTAAATCTTCCCATACATAATCGCTGTGATCCTTCTCCATCTGCTCACAGATTGCTTCCGTCAGCAGATCACGCGGTAAAAGTTCGTTGACAAAACGCTCGCCTTTTTTGTTATAAAGTTTTGCGCCCTCGCCACGTACCGATTCCGAAATCAGAAAACTCCGGTCCTCCTCATGCTCCGAATAGAGCGTCGTCGGATGGATCTGCACATAATTGATATCCTTCAGCTTCACATGATGAAGCAATGACAATGCAAGCGCATCCCCTGTCAGATGACGGAAATTTGTTGAATGACGATATAATCCTCCGATTCCGCCGCATGCCCACACGGTTTCATCCGCTTCAACCACTTCAAGAGTCCCGTCTGCCTTGCGAATCACAGCCCCATAACAAGCATTATCCATGGTCACGATATCCAGCATGGTGGTATATTCAAGAATCCGCACATTTTCCTGCTTCTGTACTGCCGCCCAAAGCTTGCTTGTGATTTCCTCTCCGGTAATATCCTCATGGAAAAGAATTCGCTTATCCGAATGCGCGCCCTCTCTGGTAAAAGCAAGTTCTCCGTTCTCGTTCCTCGCAAAATCCACATCATAAGAAAGAAGATCCCTGACCACGTCCTGTGAAGAACGGATCATAATATCAACCGACTCCTTATCATTTTCATAATGGCCGGCCTTCATCGTATCTTCAAAATAACTGTCGTAGTCCGCATCATTTTTGAGCATACAGATGCCTCCCTGCGCCAAGTAGGAATCGCTGCTTGGAACATCCTCCTTCGTAATGATTGTAATCTGTTTGTCTCTCGGAAGCTGCAGTGCACAGTACAAACCGGAACATCCGCTTCCCACAATTAATACGTCTGTCTTCATAATTCGCCATACTTTCCTGACATGCAGCTATCACTGCATGCATTTTGATAATTTGCGTAACAGAATGTAACTCTGCTACTCTCTAGTGCGTTCGAGTTTCTATCAATACGAAAGTTGACACTTCTTCCAGTTTCATTTTCCATATTGCTCAACTCTCATAGATTCAAATAGCACGACAGTGAGTATAGCATATATCTTTACATGTGACAAGACAGTAATCCAAATTCGGGTTTGTTGATTTGAATTTGTGACAAAGTGACGCTCCCCAAACCATTATTTATTAGAAGTATAACAGATTCGGAATGATACCGACTTTTTCTCAATTTTTTATGCGAGTTAACTCCTGCAACGATTTTGGATCGTTTTTGTCAATATTGTAAATGAGCGCTATTATCCAAGACAATGGAACGCAGGAGCAGTCGCATAAAATAATTTCAAAAAAGTGTATCATCCCAAATCCTGTTACTTGAGATATACTGATGGTTTGGGGAGCTGTTTTTGATAAAATTCAAATCTCCAAAAATTTGCGCAGTAGTAATGGTGGAAACCTATAATTTTAGGGCTAAACTCTTAATCCTTATTCCGCTTAAAATATAAATGGGGTGTCTTGGCAGGCAAGACGTCTACTTATTAATCTGTCTCTTATACACATCTCC
>OWJS01000425.1_pt1 | contig 16231 bp, 8 predicted proteins | sample 1732961 | NCBI WGS metagenome assembly OWJS01 (sample SAMN05065774, study PRJEB22554) | human gut metagenome | biome: ENVO:2100002; feature: ENVO:00000062; material: ENVO:00002003 | host: Homo sapiens | place: USA
CAAGAAATTCTTGCTGTCATCATGCAAGAGTATGGAATAAGCAGAATACAATGTTACCTATGGTTCCACGTCGAACCACCCATGCTTGGATAACATTACCTTCCAATCCTTTGCGAGTTTATTATGATCTTTGTATCATTAAGTATTTCTTGGATACAATTTCGCCAAATAATGATATGGGGCAGAAGTTACGCAATTTGTTGGCTGCTTTTCCTCTTGTCGATCCTGCACCAATGGGATTTCCAGAGGGGTGGGAGAACGAGGAATTATGGGAAATCGGGTAAAGTTAAGCAAAAGATTAAAATTTATCTCTAAAAATTTGCTGGTTTCGAATAATCTTCGTACCTTTGCATTCGCTAGAACCCGCCAAGCCTCTCAACGATGCTCAAATGTGCGGGTCGTTTTATTTTTATATTGTTTGTAAGTAACTACTCAAACTTTCTTTGTTATATCTTGTTAAAGATTAGCCTTGAATCAGATATTTATTAAAAGAAATCACTATATTTGCATTTTATAAAACTACGCTTGTACAACAATTCACAGAAAGTCATTGTTTGAAGAATGAGATTATGAAGCTGTTGGGCTGTATAAGCTTTAATAGTAATGTGGAAAGGAATAAAGGTATGGATAAACCGATAAACATATTGGACAAAGATTACTTGCAATGGGTCAAGGAACTATGCAAGCGTTATCGCCAGAGCCAGATAAAGGCTGCGGTGAAAGTCAATACAGAAATGCTCAAATTCTATTGGAGTTTGGGTAGAGACATTGTTGCCCTTAAAGCAGAGGCTCGATGGGGTAGTAAGTTCTATAAAAATCTTAGCAAGGATTTAAAAGAAGCAAACCCTTTGGCAACTTGCTTCTCGCCGAAGAATCTTCTATACATGAAGAATTTTTATTGTATGTACCTACCATATACAGAAATTGGTCAGCAACTTGCAGACCAATTAGAGAAGAAGGATTTTTCATCTCAACATAGGGCAAAAAATAGTAGCTTTGAAATTAATCAGCAACTTGCTGACCAATTAGAAAAAGATATATTCTCCATTCCATGGGGACATCACATGCTATTGATAGATAAGTTTTTAACAGTGCCTCAAAAGGCTCTTTTCTATGTCCGTCAAACAGTGGCAAATGGTTGGAGTAGAAATGTCCTTCATAATTTCATAGACTCATCTCTGTATGAACGACAAGGGAAAGCATTGAGTAACTTTAATCGAACATTACCTGATGTCGATAGTGATTTGGTACAAGAAATAACAAAAGATCCATACAATTTTGCGTTTGTAGGCATTACCAAGCCATATAATGAGCGTATTCTCAAAGATGCTTTGCTCAACAACATCACCAAGTTCCTAACTGAGCTGGGTACAGGTTTTGCATACGTAGGCAAGGAATACCGTTTGCAGATTGGAGAGAAAGAGAATTTTATCGACTTGCTCTTTTACAATTTGAATTTGTCATGCTATATAGTTTTGGAAGTCAAGATAGGATCCTTCACCTTTGCTGATGTCGGGCAACTTGGTGGCTATGTAGTAGCTTGCAATCATCTTCTTCGTAAGGAGGGTCGAGACAACCCAACAATAGGCATACTTATCTGCAAGGAAAAAGACCGCATTCAAGCCCAATATGCTTTGGAATCAAGTAGCCAGCCAATTGCAATATCAGAATATGACTTGGAGAAATTCTATCCAGAAAAGTTAGAGGGAACGATGCCAACAATAGAGGAATGGGAAGCCAAGTTGGGTGGAAGTATTGAACAATAGAATATCTGATTGACACTGCAAAGCTGAAAATGGCTATCAGTGTCAATATGGGTACACTCAAATGTGCGGGTCGTTTTATTTTTATACATTTCCCTTGCTGAGATTCTCGTGTTTTCAAACGGTTCTTATTTCTTAGGGAATATTGAAAATATGAGAGAAAATTGTAATTCGTTAATAATCAAATGATTATGATTTTACTGGTTAATAGCGTTGAAATAGAAATTCTATAGTTGTACGACTATAGCCTATATAGTCGTACGACTACAACTTTATAGTCGTACAACTATAGGGTATTCGATTAATTAGAAGCAGAAAATAGGGTATTCGAGATGCTCAAAACTCCCTATTTTGTTGCTAGATTCCAAGTTTACCAGTATACAAAATTTGGTTATAACTATTGACAAAAATAGCCTAGATTACAGAGTTGGCTTCCTTCTGTTCCAAATGAAATAGGCTTCGATGGCGAATGAAGAGTTATTTAGAATTCTGCATCAAACAAGACACTAATCTTATAAGGAATATCATCCAATTTCTTAAACTGGTTGCTTCCTGCAATCTGCTGCTCCTTGCGAAGATAAATCTCCTGACCATTCAGTTCCGTGAGCTGGCGCTTGAACACGAATTTATGCTTCTGCTCTCTCTGCTCGCTCTCTTTGCTCTCGCTGTTGAAGCTAAGCACGATGGAGTCGGAGAGGAGATTGCCATCCTTGTCGTAGAAACCGAAACGCATATCTACCCCTTTTACCTTGTCGGTAACAGGCTCGCTCTGGTAGAAACTGATAGTCTGGTTATTGGTGGTAATACGACTCTTCCTGTTGAGAATATCCACCGAAACCTCGCTGATTCCTTGTTTCTTCTTGATGTTGACGTGCAATACCGGAATTACAACTTCCTGAGGCATACTGCCACCATGTACGAATCTGCTTCCCGCACCTTGTTTGCGGATTCGGTTCAACCCTTTGGCTGTCTGTATTTCCGTGTCGCCTTTTAATCCCACGTCTTTGCCCTGCCACGTCTTTACGGCATTGCCTTCCTCCAGCTTTTTCCCTATTACAAAACGACGGTTGTCTTGAATGATGCAATCACCCATCACCTTGAAATCAGTAAAGTCGGTCTCGTCTAGAGTCTCGTTCTGATAGATGTAGCCATGGTCTGACGTAATGAGAATATTGCTTCCGTTGCCGTTTCTGATGATGTCGATGATTCTTTTGATATGTTCAAATTCATCTTGGGTTGCCTCGAAAACTCTGCTTTCCGTAGCCTTGTCATCACCCGTTTTGTCTATGATGTTACTATAGATATAGATGAGGTCGTAATCCTTGAATGCCGTCTTGGCATTCGTGATTTTGAGAAAATCATCGGCAATGATTGCCATACTCTTAGCTACAGTTCTCTGCAAAACCTTTTCTCGGTTATTTGTTCCCTTGGTACTGATGCCGTCTGCAAACACTTCATCGGCTTCCTTTTCGTAAGAAAGTTCCTTGTGTGGCAAGAGGGCTGCCATTCCCAGTTGGGTATAGGAAGGTAGGGTAGAGAGCATGGCTGGTTTCATCTCTGTTTCCATTCTTGGCAGTCGGGCAATCTTTTCGCTCAGTTCCATCATAGTCTCGTATCTCAAGGCATCGCTGATGATGACGAAAACCTTCTTCTTGTTGGCGATGAAGGGATAGACGTATGCCATATAGAATTTCTCCTGACTGATGATGTCTTTCATCTCCCATTGTTCCATACCATCTACTTGTGGTTGCCATTTTTGGACAAGTTTCAAGAGATAGTGGTTGGTGTATGCCAGCTGCACCTTTTCGGTGATGGATGCCAAAAGCTGTTGGCTTTCAGCCTGATTGGCTTCGTGGATGAAATGGCGGTAATGCAGGTCGATGGTATATAGGTTTTTGACGTAAGCCATAAAACCTTCTTCTGGAGAATTGATGTCCAGTCCGTTCATCTTCAATTCGATATCTGCAAAGAGTCGGCGTGCTTCCAGAAGGGCATGGAGTGTATGGGCTGCTTCCAGGAAAAAGAGCTTGTTTTCACGTTCCTCAATAATGGCTTCCAACTCTTCTACTGTGATACTGCCATTCAATACATCATTTGCCAGATAGCTGGCTATGATTTTGTCAATGCAAGGATAGGTCTCTACCTCCAGTAATTGCTGCAGAGAGTATTCCTGTATGGTATCCCTGATGTTGAGTTCATTTTCTAATTGCCCTGCAAGCTCCTGGTACATTTCGCCATAGGTTCTGCTGTCTCGCCAGTCGCGCATGAAAATCAGAGCCTCGTTGGTCAGCTTCTTTTTCAAGTCGTTTTGGAAGAGTACGATAAGCAGATCTTTGATGTTCCTGTTCTCTTGGTAGCCGAAGGTGGTCTTTACCTCGTCCCAATAGATATCCTCCAGATTGTAACTCTTCATATCCGCTTGGAGGGTAGTCTCTTCCTGAACCATTTCTGTAATCAGGGCGTATGTATAAGCCTCGCAGGTGGTTTTGCTTTTGCAGACCACTGCGAGCATCATTTTTTCTATATCCCTGGTATCCATTCCCGGATGAAGTCTTGCAGCCAATTTATTCCTGTTGTCTGTCTTCTTGAAGAAGTTGATGTGCTGTTGCACCACGGCATCTTTCAGTTCCATGGCGATTCCACATTCTGCCGCATAGAGTGAACTCATATCGGCGGAAAATAAAACTCCTTCTTCCTGATAGTCCAGCAGCCAGTTGTCTTCATCTTTAGGCATAGCTTCAGGACTGTAGATCACAAAGCCTAGTTCTGGCTGTTCTCCTTTTTGTATCTGATATTTGATGGTGAAGGGATTGCCTTCCAGCGTCAGCACGCTGATGCCGGGCATGTTGATGTTGGTGGCAAATTCTTTCTCTTGCCCTCCTTCGTCGTACCAGAACACATAGCGGTTTTTCTCCACCATGGTGCTGAGTATCTGTTTTATCTTTTCTCTTGTTGAATCGGTCATAACTATTTTACTCCTATTGCTTTAAATGCCGCATCTATCGGGTCGGTATATACTTCCAGACTGAATTTGGTCATCAAGTCGGCTGGCACATTGCCGTATTGCATCATGTCGATGGCTGGAATAAGGATGCGCTTGGCTCCTGCATCATTGGCTATCTCCAAGGCGCCAGGCAAGTCGGTGGTACCGATGATGGTGCCGCCGATGCTCATGCTGCCCAGTATGCAGAGCTGAGGCTGAACCGGACGGTTGCATAGTCCTGATACCAGAGAGATGAAGACGGCTAATTCCATGCCCGATAGGGTGCCGATGCCATGAATGTCTGTGGCTTTCAGATGCAGTTCGTAGTCGCCAAACTTGATGTCGTTTGAAATGCGGCTGATGTTACTTCGCAGATAGTTGACTGCTTCTTTCAATTCGTCTCGGATGGTTGTACCACTTCCGAAACCGGTGTGCTCAAACTTGCCGTTGCCTTGCATCTTTTGCAGGTCTAGGCGAACCAGTCCCTTGTTGCCACCTTCTGTTTGGTTGGCAATGCAGAAAAGGCATCCTGCCTGCAGCTCTCCTTCGGGTATCAATCCTGATGATTTGCATTCTGGGGTAGCCACGAAGTGCTCTTCGTTGTCTTCCAGGTCGATATACGAGAAATGGACATCGAAGAATTCCAAACCGCCAATCTTCTTGAGCTGTTCCTTGATGCGGCGTCTGCCGATAAGGGCATATTCCAGGCATTCTCTTACTTCCTCTTTACCGAAGTTTCCATCCGGATATAACAGTTTGAGAAGTCCGCTCACGGTATGCTTTACGGCGATGACATCACGCTGGTTCAAGTCTTTGCCCAGTCGGAAATATTTCTGGATGGCATCAGAAAAGGTGCGCTTGCGCATCTCTCTCAGGCATTCCGAAAAATAATCCGTGATAAAGCCATAATTATCGGTGAAGAACTCTGGGCGCATCTTGGGTATTTCCCAACCCGGCAGATAGAGATGGAAGCGGTCGAAGAAGGCGGCATCTATCATCTCTTTTGGAAATGGTGAGAGAAGATGTGAAACTTTTACCAGGTTCTCGATGCTTCCGTCGATATTTCCGAGAAAGACCATCGAGGCATCGGCTGCAATACTGTCCTTGCCTCGGCTGAATGAGCCGTTTGCCATATAGTCTTTCATAATCTGCACTCCGTCCTTGTCTTTCATCTTCATGCCTGCCACCTCGTCGAATGCTACCACATCCCAGGTTCCCACGAGTCCTACCTGGTGTCTGCCCATATTGTAGAAGAGGTTTGCCACGGTGGTCTGTCCGCCCGATACCAATATAGAATAAGGTGAAATCTGTTCAAAGAGATAGCTCTTGCCGGTGCCGCGAGGTCCCAGTTCCACCATGTTGAAGTTGTTTTCTACCAGCGGAATCATTCTCGCTATCAGATGCTGCTGGGCGATGGGCGATAGGTTGGTAGGCTCCATACCCATGCTTCTCAGCAACACCTGCATCCATTCTTCTTTCGAGAAATGCTTGCGGGCTTCTATATATTCATTGATGTCGGTAGCCGGCATCTGTACGGGTTTCAGAGAGAGTATCTTGAAGGGACTCTCTTTAGAATTCTCATCAAACTCGTAGGCGAGGGTGATGATGCACCAGATACCTCCGCCTAATAGCTTGTCGTACATCTTGATATAGTCATCGGCAATGCGGATGCGGGAGATGTTGATGTTGAAGATCTGTCCTTCGTAGGTGTCGTTGTGCTCGTTGAGGCGAGCCGTCACCTTGTCAATAATCTTAAATTGTCCCCTGTCTCTTATCTTCGACTTGATTTTCTCGGCTTCATCTGGGCGCACGTAGTTGTCGGCAAGAATCTGTTTTACCATTGCCGTACCGCTTTCTATATCTTCCTCATCATCTGTGGCGCAGTACATGCCAAGCAGGTACTCCAGTACGTAGCTTGGCACGTTTATGCCTTCTTTGATGAGTTTCGTCAAGTCTTTGCGCACCACCTTTCCTGCGTAGTGCTCATTGAGCTTTTTATCTAGTTCGTCGGTCATATTTATTCTAGTCCTTTGATAGGTTCCACAAGTGGATAGAACTTTGGATAGTTGGCTTTTACGCCATCATCCAGGTCGATGGTGAGTCGATGGCTCGCCATTTCTACCAGCTCTTGTTCAAACTCCTTCACTTCTTTCACTTTCTCCTTTAGTTCGTTCACCAGTTTCAGGGCACGGTTGCGCTGTGCCTGGGTCAGGTCATCACGGAGGATTTCTTCTTCGGCTTCTCGCAACTGCTGTTCCACCTTATTTATATATGGGTGTACATATTCGGCGTGAAGTTTCGATAGGGTATCGGCTTCCATGCGGTGCATATAGACTAGTGCCTTGAAGTAACCCTTCTTGTGCTTGTCGCTCATGCGGGATGAGAAGAGCCAGTAGATAGGTCGCTTGGCTCCCTTTACGCTGTACATCTGCTGATGGTCGGCATAATAGTCTTTATAGAGATAATCTCTCAGGGTTTTGCCGATGGTCTGCTCGATGTACTTCATGTTCTCGTAATACTGCTCCTCACCGAAGAGAGTCTTGATGGCGAGTTGGATACGCTCGGTCATATCGTCGGCGAAGAAGTCGGATTCCTGGATGATTGGAACGATGCCATCGTCGTCTATGCTGAGAGTGCTGCGTGGAGAGTTCTCTATGCCGTCCACCTGCAAGTTGAGGCTGCTGAGGTCCTGATGCTGGTTGGCAATGATGAGGCCTGGCTTATCTACGGAATAGCGTCCCATAAAGCAACCCACCAAATAGCTGATGAACTGCTTGATGATGACATCATCGTGCCAGATAATCTTCTCATTGTCCTTGCTGCCATCCTCCGTTTTTTCTTTCTCGATAGAGATTTCTCCCTGTTGTAGGATGGTTACCTCGTCAAGAGGAACGTCAGGAGTCAACTCGTCTTCCAAACCATAGATATGAATGAACTTCTCGTTGAGAGTCTCTTCGTTTTGATGAAGGCGAAGGAACATGGTTCCCCATTTCTTCTTATAGATATCTACTCGCCATGATAGCTTGCTTGGTTCCGCAGGTGCCAAGTCTATGCTGATTTGGTGATAGTCGGCGTAGTCGTGCATGATAGATTCATAAGAATCAAGATTAATGCTCAACAATTCGTTGGAAGTGAAATCCCATGATGTTTCGTGGGCATCCCAATCGGATTTGCTAATGGAGATGTTTTGCTTAGCAAGTTCTGATGACCCTTCCGGACAATTGTCACATGCTGGCATTTTTCCGATTTCTCCTATCTGAATGTGTCCTGCTGGGCTTATTAATTTAGACACTTCATTAAATACTTTTGAATTTAGCCAAGCTAATTCTTTATATATATGTGTATATTCGAAGAAACAACTCATGCCTTGAACATCGTATATGAATCCTTGCGGAAAGTATCTGAAAAGTGGACCTGATATTAGTCCCCATGAAATTGAAGGCTTAAAATAAAAACCAGTATTTTGAGGTCTTGATTTTTGTTTTCCTTTTTCGTCTGTTATATTTTTTATTTCATAGCCATCATTTTCCCAATTTACTATTAAGGAGATATTTCCGCTCCATCTTCTTGCTTTTGTACCACCACCTTTATTGTATGGAAACCATTTTTTGCCGCTATTATGTGCAGTCTCTGTGCCATCAATGTTCGTTCCTATTACTAATTTTGAAACTTCAAACCATACTCTAAGAAAGCGATCGTTGTTTCCTGTAGCCAATCCTTGTTTGGCTAGACATACTTGTGATAGAGATTTATTTTCCTTATAAATATTGTATAGCTTTTCTTTTCCCCAAAAACATATTGGAGTTCCTTCAACATATGTAAAGTCCTTTTGGCTTGCAATAAAAAATCTTTTGGAATCATTATTTTTTATTGCTAGTAATGTTTCGTTTTCTTTTTCTTTGTAGGAATTTAGATCATAAACATTTATATAGCATCCTTTTGATGAGATACTGTTTTTAGAGAAAATGAAAGTCGTTGTTTTAACGATTTCACCACTAATTTCTGCAAAGGCATGAGGACCTAAATGAATTAGTGAATCTATATGTATATTGGAATAGAATAGTGAAGTTCTATATCCTTCATAAGAAGATGTAAACATCCAACTATCTTGATTTATCATGCCCATTTTTCCTTTATTAGTACATAGTTCCATACCTCTTTCCATAAAGGTAGCCATAATATCACCTTTTGTATTTGGATATTCTTTGCCAACATATACTTTCAGAATGTCACCCATGCCTTTTCCTAGATACGGTGGATTCGTAACGACACAATGATATCCACGAGACAGGTATTCTGCCTCGTATTTCATTTTTTTCGCATTTTTTCCGAATAGACTATTCCCCACTTGTATCGCTTCATATTCCTCCTTCGTAACCTTCAGCAAAGACCCAATGGTATCGATATTCTCGAACTGCCAAATCAAACTCTTCTCGTCCCAATTGCCACTTGCTGCTATTGTCTCGTGGTCAATGTTCTCCAAAAAGATAACATTTGGCTCTACCGGCTTACGACGGAGATAACGGCTATAATATGCATTAGCCTTCATGGTAAGTGCAAAGCTGGCAAGCTGATAGCAACGCTTGTCAATGTCCATACCGTAAAGGTTGTTCTCCAGGATAAGAGCAGGAATCTCCTTGGTGCGATAACCCTCTTCTTCATACATCTTGCAGAGCAAATCGAAAGCATAAACCAAGACGTGACCACTTCCCATACAAGGGTCGATGAAGCGGATGTCTTTTACGCTCTGAATATCCTCCGGAATCGGGTCTGGCTGGTTGTCGGCAGGCTCTATGTAATAAGGCATTTCTGCTTTTAATGCCGTGTCGGGATGCAGGGTGGTCCAAATACGTCCCAAGGTGTTCTCTACCATGTAGCGAACAATCCAGTGTGGGGTGAAAAGCTGGGTGGCGGCAGCTTGCTCGTCACTCTTCAATCCACCCTTCTGACTCTTCTTGGCTTCGGCATCCGCCTTGCGCTCAGTGATATAAAACTGGTAAAGCCAGCCCATAATCTCTACGTTTTGACAATCTTCGTCGGTCATCCCCTTGCGGATATCCGTCAAGAAACTCTGCTCAGAAAGCAAGTCGGTAGGGAGCAGCAGTTCTGTGTAGTCGCTGATAGACTCGAAAAGGAAAGACATGGCTTTATTGTATTGGTTGCAGATAGCAATCAATAATTTATGGTAAATCTCTTCCTCGTCTTTTCTTAAAATGTCCAGTGAGATGTCAAGATTCTCATCAATGTTTCCGCCCATCGCCTCCTGCAGAATTTCCGGACGTATCTGTCCTGCTGCAGGAGTGATGACCATCGGAACATTATAGCCGTTGGCATCCATGAAGCGAAGTGCCATCACTCGGTTGAACCAAGTATAGGTCACTTCTTCCACTACATTCTTTTCGCCTTTAGCGGCAATCTCCCTGCGGAGTGTATTGATTTCATTCTGTTTGCCACGAAGCTCGGCAGTATCTTCCGTCAAGATATAGTTCATTCTTGTCTTGATGGAAGATACCAGCTTTTTGCGAGTTTCCTGTGCAAATGTCTTTAATGCTGATGTATTCATATCATTCTTAATTCAACATGATGTTCTTGTTCTGTTTGATGAGGCTGAGAAGCTGCTGGCGCAGGGCATCAACATACGCTTCTACATCTTCCTGCGATTCAAGCACCTGTTTGTCCCATGCCAGGTTCATCGCCTTTTCCTTTCTCACTGCAATCTTTGGCTTAGGTTGAGGAGGGGTTGGGTGTGAACCGTTCGTGTTGGAATCTCCAGTCCCGGAACCAGTTGCTCCAGAACCGTCTGGTTGAGTATCTGTTGCTGAAGCAGCCTCTTCTACCCAGGTGTTGATGCTTTCGAAGCATTTGCTGAATGCTTTCTCCACATCCTCTTTCATACCTTTCAGGTTTCCGATAAATCTTTCCTCTTTCTCCTTGCTGCTCAGTAAGCCAAACATTTGCTCCACCTGTGCCTTCTGGTTGTCTTTCAGCGTAGCGTAAGACGGCAGGTTGGTGAGTGCAGCAAGTTTGCTGCTGATAAGCGAGGCTATTTCCTGATGCGCTTCTTCCTGCTTGGTGGTAATCTCGTGACTGATGGCATCGATGGTCATCTTGGCTTCCGTCATACACTTCCAAGGAGTCTTGCTTTCGTAAGCAGCATCGAGCTTCTGGCAGAGTTCTGGCGAAACATACCTCATGTTGGCCTGATAACCCGTCTTGATATTGCTGATGTTCTTGAAGATGTCAAACTGTTTGCCATTCACGAAGTCCTTGATTTCTTCCACCTCTTCCATGACGTCATCGATGAAATCCTCAATCTCTCCTGTTTTCTTGTAAAGACTCGGATAGACCACGGCTGCCCACTTCTTCATCTGTTCGATGGCAGCTTGCAGAGGAGCCGTGAAGGCATAGCGGTACTCTTGTGAGATATTACTGAGTGCTGAAATCTCTTCTTTCAGTTTCTGGATAAAGGCATTGTGCACCTCCTTGGCGCTGACTCCAGGGCTGGTTGCGTCATCAAACAGTTCTCTATATACATTCTTCAACTTGGTTATCTGACTGTTGCTGATGGTTTCCTCTATATCAACAATGGTTTGTGCCTGCTGGGTACCATTGGTGAGATGGAACTGGAGATCACGGTCGGCAACCACATTGCCATTACAGTGGAAGGAAATCTTATCCATCACGTAGAGTTTGGCAAGGATGCAGAGCACGGCAGTTTCATACCAACCGTAGCGGTTGCCACGGAAGTAATCTACCAGGTCTTTTACCTTGGTACGGACAGCACGGCTCTTGTCGAAATTCAGTTTGTTCATCACCTCCTGGCAGCATTCATCCAGTTCATAGCCCAGTCGTTCTTCGGCGGTGCTGCAGATGATTCGCTTCAGCATCGTGTCATCGTACTCTATCTTCAGCAAGGCAAGGTTCTTGTATTCCAGGTTCACCAGACGAGTCATTCCTTCGGTGAGTCGGATCTTGATGTCGGTGCTGCGAATATCCGTCAACTCATAACCGCCCAGATAGAGGCGTGCCTTTTTGGTGAGTTCGGTGAGTCGGACAACGATATTCTCACGGCGCTTTCGGTTGACGAGGCGCTTGTCGGTTACGATTTGCTGGCGATAGTCATCAGAGCCATTGGCCATCAAGCGGTTCAGGCATTTATCCGCCTTCTTGAACATCACGATATCGTCGGTCATGTATTTATCCTCTCCCAATACCACGCACAGGTGGTTTTGATGTCTCGAAGAATACATCAGCATGCTTGCGTCATCAGTGGCTCCTTCGTAAATCGGTGTCATGAAATGGATAAAGATATCTGCATCTCGTCCGTCTTGCTTCCCATCCACCATTCTTCCGAAAGAGAATATCTTGTTGGGCGACAGCTTCACCTTATTATCATAGTAAATCTCATCGCGGAATATCTTCTTCAGTTCCTCATTAATGGCATCCGGCGTAAGGTCTTCACTCTTGATTTCATTCTCGATATCCTTCTCCTCGTTGGTCTGATAATGGTATTCGTCGTTGGCTCCTTTTTCGATATAGCTCAGATGAACCAACTTGTTCAAGGCTTCGTGGATGTCGTTGCGCAAAGCCTGGAAGTCGGCATCCAGGGTAGGGAGCATCAGTTTGGTGATGTTATCTGCCGTAGATGGGAATCCCTTGACGTACTTGATGAGGAAGAGTGTCTTCAATACCTTGAGGGCAAGCTCATTGTCCAGCGTGCGTTCTGCCTGCTGGATATCGCTCTGAATCTTGGTCTGCAGAATACCACGCAATCCCTCGTACATATCGCAGAACTGTACGATGTGGTCGAGGTCCTGATGGGCATATATCTTTGCCACTTCCTGGGTGATGGTAAGCAGACTTCGTTCGCCCACACTCTGCTGTTTTCCGCTGAAGGCATTGTTTTTCGAGAGTTCGATGATGCAGCTCTGTACCAGGTTAAACTGGTAGTCGATGAACGGGAAGTCGATGGCAAACTGCTGGTCGTTCTTATAGTTGCTCTTAAACTGACTGTTGTCGCCAAAGTTGAAGAGCGACTTGATGATATGGTTCTCCTTCTGATATACTTCGCAAAGCATCTGCTGAGGCTCCTCTTCCTTCTCCAGCAGGCGTCGCTGAATTACTTCGTCGGCATTGGCGCTGGTCAGACTGATACGGGTATCGAAGCGGCCTTGGATTCTGGAGAAATCGTATTCCTGCTGTTTGTCGAGATTGCCGAGTGTGGCATCAATGTCCATCTGCGAGGTTACAATCACGATACTCTGTCCGTTAGTCTTGTCCGACAAGCCTTCGGCGATGGTCTGAAGACTGAGCATTCGGTGTACGTCTTTTCCGATAAACTGTCCCACCTCATCAACGAAGAAGATGAATCGGCTGCCTGGCTGTTGCTTGTCGAGGTGCTCTTTAACCAAGGCAACGAATCCATCGGTATCAATCTTGTAGTTGGCAATCTGTGCCTTGATGTTATCGAAGGCGGTTGCTTGGGGAATACCATCAATTTCAGCCATGATTTCTGCCACACGCTGAAGTTTGAGAAGGATGCTTTTTCTGCCGTTCTCCCAGGTTTCGCCAAATCTCTTCTGGTATTCTTCCTTGAAGAACTCATATTTTCCCTTGTTGTCGAAATATCTTTCTATCTCAGCAATCTCAGGTTTCTTGTCATCGTATCCCATCTTGCGGTTGAATTCCTTGACGAAGATGTTGAGCACCGGGTCGATGGTACTCTTGGTGGTGGCATCCAGTTTTTCCTGAATATTGAAGAGCACGCTCTCGGTAGGAATGCGGCATGCTTTCTGGATGTCGCCACGAAGTTCGAAGTCTTCTGCCTTGCTGGCAAAGATTTCTGCGCATGGTTTACCGTCTATCTCATACTTGTTTTCAAGAACGTAAGAGAGTATTTTCAGAAGATGAGACTTACCGCTACCGAAGTCGCCCGAAATCCAGGTACACTTGGGCTTTTCGGGTGGCACGAGGGTATGGAAGAACTTAGGCAATTTCTGGTCCTGCTGCTGTTCGGCAGTGATGACAAATTCCGTGATTTCTACTTTCAGTTCTTGGATACTGTCTGCCTTGATAACGCCATTGATGGGGCGGTTGATATCTTTCTTGTAAATGTCTTGCTGTTTCATTGTTATGCTGGTTATGATATGATGTCACTCAGGTTCTGTCCACGATAGTAATTCTCGTCAGAGATTCTGCCGAAGAGCTTGAGTTGAAGATTGTTATATTCTCCAGGAAAGAAGAAAATGAGATTGCTTCCTGCTGTCAGTTCATCTATGTTGTTGAGGATTCCATGCGAGCGGAGGAAGGGATAGACTCTTCCGATGGCATGAATGAAGACAAACTTCGGTTCCTTTTCTGCAATGAGACTTTGGATGCGGGGGATGATGACGGTTTTGATATCGAGCACGCTGTCGAGAGTAGAAACCATGGTGTCTTTATCAATGTCTTTTTCTCCTTCCAAGATGGCATCAAGGATTCCTTCCTCTTGCAGAATCTGGGTGCAGAGGTCGTAGAGGTTGATGTTGAGGGAGGAGATGCCTTTCTTTTCCAGGCGTTTCATCAGGCGTTCCACTTGTTGTGGAATGGCTGACTGCTGCCGGGTAGGGAAGGGCTGTATATAGAGTGGCAGTTCGCCACCCAGGTTTTCTCCAAAGTTGGGAGTGATGAGTTTGTTGTAGATATGCTCAAAGAGTGTATCCATGTCGTGGAATGTTGAGAGCTGAGTCATAATGCGTTGGAAATGTTATGAATGGATGGAGATGAGATGATTGATTTCATTGTTGGAATAGAGGAAGATGGTGAGCCAGCGAGGATGGTCTTTCACGATGACCTGTTCCATCTGCTCCGTGAGATAAGGTCGTCGGAGAATTCCCGTTTCCGTAGATTCGATGAGTTCTGTCTGTTCCATGATGCGGAACACTACCTGTCGGATCTTGGCAATGGTCAGTTCGGTGATGGCTTCGAGTTCAGGATGGATATACTTCTTCTCGTTGAAGAACTCGTTGAAGTTGGCATACGAAACTCTGTCGTGCAAGGAGTAGAAAGCCTCTCGCACGTTCTCACGGATGAAATCAAAGATAAAAGGGTGGGCTTTGCAGATGGCAAGCAGCACGATTTGTCTTCTCGTAGCCATGTTGCCATCGACAAGCAGGGTGCGCTCCTCCTCGTTGAGTGCGTCTATGCGCTGCTTCATCAAGGAGAATACACGTTGGTTGGTGGAGAGACGGTTCTTCTCCATCAAATTTTCTCTGAAAGTCAATTCTTTTGTTCTTTTCCAGTCCCCATCGCAATCTCTCAGGGCTTCAGCCACGGCATGCATCTCATTCAGCATGGCAGAACCCGCAGTAAACGTGAGGTTGTAGGTCACATTTTCTTCTGTCATATAGAATGCTATATATACAATGGTATAGCATAACTTGGCAGCCATGCTATAGTCATAGAGCGAAACTATCTTATCTGGGGAAACGAATGTCTTCCAATACTTGGGGATGGATACAAAAGAAGCGTAGGCTTCCCTCATCCATCCTCAGGTATTGCCAGACACCCGCATATACGATAAGTTCCACCCACGCTATAGCGCAGGCGTTTATTGAACTTATTCATTCGTATATGCATCTTTAAAACTGGCAATTTTGAGGATGCTCCGAATAATCAAGTAAACGCTTAGTTTATTACTCTTATTATGATGTTATAATTTCTTTTCTGTTTCTTCTTTTTTATTTTAAATTGTTCGACATCTGTTCTTTCATACAATGAATGTAAAGACTTACTTTTTATCGTAATCTTCTTCTACATGATTATATGAAGATATTGGGTACAAAGGTACTAAAAAAAAATGAGATGCGGATAGATTTCCTGATAATTTTAACAAAGAATACATCTATTAGCCCATTTATATCTTGCTGCTCATTTTTTTTTCTATTTCAAAATGCTTTCACACTCATATTAACTCTTTGTATCATAGCGGTTTGAGGGTGAAAGGAGAATAATGAAGAGGGAAAATGGTTGATAGTTGAAGGAGGGTGAAAGATAATGATGAGTGGGAGTAGCTGGCAGGTAAAGAAGGACGGGGAATACTCTTCTCGTATCGGTTGATACCAGTAATCTATATAGCTGACTAGAGTCATCCATATAGCTGACTCGGGTCATCTATATGGATGACCCTGGTCAGCCGATGCGAGATAGCATCTGTTTCTCCTGATAGGGGTATCAATACTTCCTGTTGGAAATATCAGCTACTCCTATTAGTACTATCATATTTTCTGCTTATAAACTGCCTTCACCCTAAACTTGCTGAAAATCAGTTGTTTTAAAGAAATGTGAAAGCAAAAATAAATCGTAAAACAAATCATTCCGTTATGCAATAAAAACAAAAAAAGCAGCTGAAAATCAGCTGCTTTTTTGCTTATAGGGTGGAGCTGGAGGGAATCGAACCCTCGTCCGCACAAGGAAACCATACGCTTTCTACATGCTTATTCCAGCC
>OWJS01000427.1_pt1 | contig 16208 bp, 12 predicted proteins | sample 1732961 | NCBI WGS metagenome assembly OWJS01 (sample SAMN05065774, study PRJEB22554) | human gut metagenome | biome: ENVO:2100002; feature: ENVO:00000062; material: ENVO:00002003 | host: Homo sapiens | place: USA
TTTGAGAGGATACCCATACCTGAATTGTTTAACAAACCTATTATTAACGTCCCAATGGATGATGGTCAACTTGATTTATTTCGAGATCTAAAATCTTAACGGGACAGTAGTGTGCTGATATAGGTAATTTTATCGATTTGATTTCGAATGTTGTTATATCACCTATTGGTAGCGATGAATGGAAGCTATTTCAGAAGGAGAAACTTAAGAAGAACGATTTTACAGTTGAACAGATACGTTAGTGCTCGCTGCTATTTTAGGAGCAGCAAGTGGACTTTATGACAAATATTTGATGGCGTCAGTTGTTGATGGTGGAGCTGGACTTAATCGTTTTTTTGTGCAAGGTTGGTACAATCTTTATCAAGTTTGCATGATGACCATCGTCATGCTTTTTATTTGGTTGCCCACGCGTAAGCAGACTATACCTTTTGTGTGGCGTTGGAGCATTCTTTTCATTTCCCTGTTCTTAACAGCGGCCGACATGGCATACTTCTATGCCTTGTCATGTCCAGGAGCAATGATTGCGATTGTCTCGATGGTGCGTCGTGGCAGTGTTATTGTTTCTTTCTTGTTTGGTGCAATGATTTTTAAAGAAAAGAATTTGCGTTCTAAAGCCATCGACCTCTTGTTTGTGCTTTTAGGAATGGCTTGCTTATTTATTGGAAGCAAGTAAGTAAGATAATAAATAACAGGGCAGTAGACATAGAAAAGCCATGTGGTAATGAGTTGAATTACAAATCATTGTCACATGGCTCTTGTTTTTTAAAAAAAAGAATCAGTCAGCCTATAAGCCGGGTTCTGTACTTACGCATCTTTTTGAGATGCGTAGTGCCTGTCATTTATCCGCGCCCGCCGTCACCGACGTGCTCTATCGTTCTACCCTCCAACGTGTTGTAATAATACAGAAAACTCGGACGAGCAGCCCTCAAACGTTGGTATACATGAACTTTCAACTTCTGACGTGTACAGCCCACATGTCACCACATGGCTGGTAAGCTCTTACCTTACCTTCTCACCCTTACCCTCTGTGTGCATACTGAAGTATACACAATGGGCGGTTCTTTTCTTCTACACTAGTTCACCCTCGCGGACGACTTCCCGTTAAGAAGCAGAATGCTCTGTGTTGCCCGGACTTTCCTCCTGCATTGCAATGGTAGGGTTGAACAATTTTTTGTGAAAAGAAACTGCACAAACGCCACGAATGCACACGACAAGCCAGCCAACTGATTCGTATGTGAACGCGAAGTTACAACTTTTTTGAGGGATAAAGGTGTTGTATGCCCAAAAAAATGTAATTTTGCTCGTAAAATACACTTTCTATGAAAAAATCAATCTTTTTTGCCTTGTTGTTGCTCTTAGGCATGCAGGGAACGAATTCGCTTTTTGCCCAAAATGAGCAAAATGCAACTTACACGCCAAGTGTCGAAAACTTAAAAGCACGTGCTGAATTTCAGGATTCTAAATTTGGCATTTTCTTACATTGGGGCATTTATAGTCTTTTTGCTCAAGGTGAATGGTATATGCAAGATGCAGGCATCGACCGCTACGAATATGCTAAAGCCGCTAATGCTTTTTATCCGCACAGCTTTGATGCCCACAAGTGGGTCAAAGCATTTAAGGATGCAGGGGCTAAATACATTTGTTTCACAACGCGTCATCACGATGGCTTCTCAATGTGGAATACGCAGCAAAGCGACTACAATATTATGCATACGCCCTATGGTAAAGACATTGTAAAGCAGTTGGCAGACGAATGTCACAAGCAGGGCATAGGTTTGCACCTCTATTACTCGCACATCGATTGGACGCGCGATGACTATCCTATGGGCTTTACTGGAAAAAATACAGGCAAGGATCCTAAAAAGGCAAATTGGGCTTCATACTATAATTTTATGAATGCGCAGTTAAAGGAGTTGTTGACGCAGTATGGTAAAGTAGACGGAATTTGGTTCGATGGTTACTGGGATCATTCTCATGACAAGCAACCATTTGATTGGCAGTTGCCTGAGCAGTATGCACTCATTCACAGTTTGCAGCCAGGTTGCATCATAGGTAATAACCATCATGTTACTCCCTATCCTGGCGAGGATATGCAAATGTTTGAGCGTGACTTACCTGGCGAAAACAAATCTGGTTTTTCAGGACAAAATGTGAGTCAGTTACCCCTTGAAACATGTGAAACAATGAATGGCATGTGGGGCTATAAAGTAAAAGACCAAAACTACAAGTCGAGCAAGGTGTTGCTTCGTATGCTTGTGCGTGCAGCCTCAAAGGGTGCCAACTTGCTCATGAACATAGGTCCACAGCCCGATGGTAATTTGCCTGCTGCTGCTTTGACAAGACTGAAGGAAATGGGCGAATGGCTCAATGGTCCTGCAGCCGAAACCATTTATAGTACTAAGGCTGGTGGCGTAAATGTTGGCGAAAACATTGTTAGTACCCGTAAGGGCGATTATCTGTATTTGCATGTGTTAAACGATGCAGCACAGAGTAGTGTTACAGTGCCTACACCAACGAACCTTGAATTCGTAAATGCTAAATCGTTCTTTACCAATCAAAAGATTACGATTACTTACGACAAGAAAAAGAAAAAAACTGTGTTCAACCTTCCTGATATGAAAGATGGTATGGTGGACTATATTATCAAGGTAAAGGTTAAATAAAAGAGGCATCACTGTTACATCGTAAACTAATTTTGAATACCTACTTATTAGGATATAAAGGTTATCATGCACACAAAAATGGTCAAATACTTATTGAGCGTTTTGGCTCTGTGGCTTCCCTTAAGTGGGTGGGGACAACCTGGGCGAACGTCGAAAATGGCAGCGAACCTACGAACACTGCGTTTGGCAGTAGATGGTGACGTTAGTCGGTTTCCCGTATTAAAATTAAATAGTGGCGAGATACTCGAAGTTAGTTTTGATGACTTAACACACGAGTATCGTCGCTACACCTATAAAATAGAGCATTGCGATGTGGAAGGTAACCCCACATCCGAACTTTTTGAGAGCGACTATGTGTATAGTACGGCAGACGAAGGTGTGATTGAGGATTACGAAACGAGCCAAAATACAACGGTGTTATATACGCACTACAAGTTTTCCATTCCTAACACACACATGCGTCCATTGCTTTCGGGGAATTATCGAATTTCAGTAATGACTGAGAACGATGACGATGAGAATGTAACCGTGTTGCAAACTTATTTTGCCGTGGTCGACACTAAAGTGGGCATATACCCTTCAGCAACGACCAATACGGAAGTAGATTGGAATGGTACGCACCAACAAATAGAATTGAAGGTGGACTGTAGCAACTTGGTGGTGCGCGATGCACAAAGCGAGATTAAAACGCTCGTTATGCAGAACCGTCGTTTTGACAACATGGCTAAGAATGTGCCCTTCACTGCACAAAATGGCAATGTGTTGTTGTGGGAACATTCGCGCGGACTGATTTTTGATGCGGGCAATGAGTATCGCAAAATGGAAATACTCTCTACACGCTACCCTGGTATGCACGGTGAAAGCGTGAGGTGGTTCGACCCTTATTATCATTATACACTGCAAACCGACTATCCACGTCGCAATTACCTCTACGATGAGGATAGAAACGGACAGTCAGTAGTGCGCTATGAAGGGGCTGGTGATGCAGACACTGAAGCCGATTATGTAATGACGCACTTTGTGCTCAACATGCCTCAATTGTCTACCGACCAGGATGTATATGTTTCGGGACAGTGGACATCTTTGGGTTTTGTACCTCAGTATAAGATGCACTACAATGCAGCGAACGAATGCTATGAAGCCAACATCTTGCTAAAGTGTGGTTATTATAATTACCAGTACCTGTGTGCCGACAAAAGCAATCCGCAGGTTGGAAGCACCAATCCCATTGAAGGCAATTATTTTCAAACAGAAAACGAATACGACATCTTGGTGTATTACCGTCCCGCAGGTAGCCGCTATTGGCAAATGGTGGGATGCGTTACACCAAAGTATAAGAAATAGACTAAGCAGTCGTCTAAACTTTTCTGACGAAGATTAGATTTCATAAAAGTTTAGACGACTTCAAAAACACAAAGAAAACTGAATGGCAATGAATATTGTGTTTTTAGATGGTCACACCCTGCATGCAACAGCAGAGAATGTGAAAACCCTTGAGGCGTGTGGCAATCTTACGATATATGAACGTACGGAGCCTTCGCAGATTATTGAGCGTAGCTACGACGCTGAGGCGCTAATTGTAAATAAGACGGTGTTGAATGCCGATACTTTAGCCATGCTTCCCAAACTCAAATTGGTGTGTGTGGCTGGTACAGGATACGATAAGGTAGACGTGAAGGCTGCACGGGCGTTAGGTATCACTGTGTGTAATTGTGCTAACTATTCAACAAGAGCTGTGGCACAAATGGCGCTATCACTAATGCTCGAAGCAGCCGACCATGTAGGCTATTACACGCAAGAGAATCGCAGTGGCACTTGGAGTGCTTGCAAGGATTTTAGCTATGTTAGTCGCACCCGTCTCGACCTTGAAGGCAAACGTTTTGCAGTGGTGGGCTTTGGTAACATAGGTCGTATGCTCATCAATATGGTACGTCCGTTAGGCGTAGAACTCTTTGCGGTGAGCAGTAAACCTGAAAGTGAATTACCCCATGATGTGCATAAAATTGAACTTGAGGCAGCGTTTGCCACTTGCGATATAGTAAGTCTTAATTGTCCGTTGAACGCAGCAAACAAGGGTTTTGTGAATGCAGCTTTACTGAGTAAGGCAAATCCTAATCTCATCTTGATAAATACAGCGCGTGGCGGGTTGATTGATGAGCACGATGTGGCAGCTGCATTAACAGCTGGTAAGCTCGGAGCCTATTGCACCGATGTGCTTACGCAAGAACCTCCGCAGGCAGATTGTCCTATACTTTCAGCTCCTAACGCGTATGTCACGCCTCACATAGGTTGGATGACTGCAGCAACCATCGACCGCATCTGTCAAATTATTTCAGAAAACATAAAAGCTTTTGCCAACGGCACTCCTCAGAGTGTGGTAAATTGAGAGGGTGGGGAGCATTAGCACCTCCTTCCTCTAAACTAATCATTCATCCCTTACATACATGTTCGTACAAATTCTTGATTTTATCGGTACATTAGCATTTGCTATTTCAGGAATCCGTTTGGCATCAGCCAAACACTTCGATCTTTTTGGAGCTTACGTTGTAGGTCTTACCACAGCCATTGGTGGTGGTACCATGCGCGACCTCATGTTGAGTCAGCCTCCTTTTTGGATGACCAATCCTTTTTACCTCCTCTGTACGGCTTTTGCCTTGGTTTGGGTAATTATGTTTCGCAGATTCTTGGTTAAGCAAGAAAACACATGGTTTCTTTTCGACACCATAGGTTTAGCATTGTTTGCCGTAACAGGTATCGAAAAGACACTTGCCGCAGGTTTCCCATTCTGGACAGCCATCATCATGGGTACACTTACGGGTGCTGGTGGGGGTGTTTTTCGCGATGTGTTTATTAACGAGGTTCCCCTTATCTTCCGCAGAGAAATCTACGCCTTAGCTTGTGTTATTGGTGGCGTAGCCTATTTTATTTGCTATAAAATGGGATTAAACAACATAGCATCAGGACTTACATGTGGTGCATTCGTAATGCTCTCGCGTATTTTAGCAGTTCACTACAAGTTGCATCTTCCCACTTTGAAAAGCGAGGATTTTAATTCATGAACACCCAAAATCTGATTTACATACACGTGCCTTTTTGTGCAAGTCGTTGCATCTATTGCGACTTCTATTCCACCGTGATGGACGAGCAGACTAAGGCGCAATATGTGGCAACGGTATGTCAGGAGCTAGTTAAAAGAACATCTTATTTGCCCAATCGCGAAATTCGTACCATATACTTTGGTGGTGGTACTCCTTCGCAATTAAGTATTGCTCAAATTGCTCAAATTCTGCAATGCATCCAATCTACTTATAAGGTAGACAACAATGCAGAAATAACTCTTGAAGCCAACCCCGATGACATTACTCCCGACTTTGCTACACAGTTAGTAGGTTTAGGTATAAATAGAGTAAGTTTGGGAGTGCAGAGTTTTGACGATGGTATACTGAAATTGTTAAATCGCAGACACAGTGCACAACAAGCTCAAACAGCGGTTGAACGGCTCAATGCAGCTGACATACACAATGTGAGCATTGACCTTATATATGGTTTACCACAACAATCGCCACAAAGTTTCTCAGCCGATTTGGAAACGGCTTTTTCGCTTCCCATTAAGCATCTTTCGTCTTACGCCTTGAGCATAGAAGCCAACACGCCATTGGCGCAGAAAGTACAAGCAGGGAAGTTAGTTGTAGCAGACGAGGAAACGTGTGTAAAGGAGTATGAGATGCTTATGGAACAAGCCATGCAACATGGTTTTGTGCATTATGAAATCTCTAATTTTGCCTTGCCTGGCTACGAGTCGAAGCACAATTCGGGTTATTGGGACGGAACGCCCTACTTAGGTGTAGGTCCTGGGGCACACTCTTACGATGGTAAAAATCGTAGATATAACACGCCCAATTTGAAAGCATATGTGGCAAGCAATGGTTGCCCTACGCATCAAACGGAACAACTCTCGTTGTCAGAGCAATTTGATGAACTCATTTTCATCTCATTGCGTACGAGCAAGGGACTTTCATTAAAAAAAGTACAAGACCTCTATCCTCAACAGTGGTACAACGACTTAATGCGTACTGCCCAAAAGTACATTGCAACCAACCAACTTATTTTGCAAAACAAAACGTTGCGTATCAGCAAACAAAGCATTATGGTGAGCGATGACATTATGAGTGATTTAATGAGAGGGTAGAGTAGAATTTGTTTGAACTATAAAAAAGCCGTGCGGCAATGAACTAATGCAGTTGTAGCTGATTAGTTCATTGCCGCATGGTGTATATTGTTATTTATTTAAGGGGAGGAACATTTAATCTTCCTCTTCGTCATCCTCAATTACCGTAACCTTACGTTTGATTTTCACGCCAACAGCTCTGCCTGCATTGCGGAAAATTTCATTTTTACGATCAATCGTGTGTGTGCGGAATTTACCTGAAATACGTGCCAACTTCGTGCCATTTTTAGTCAAGGCAGCATCATCAGTAATCCAATTCTCAGCACGGCGGTCTTCATCGAAGTCACCAGCTGTTACCTCGGGGTCATAGCGATAATGCAAGTTACGCATTGTAGCCGTAAACTCACCATCCTTCACTTTAAAAATCAGCTGATAGTAAAAGTGTACGCGATGAATTTGCCAGTTTGTACGCTTAAAGTACATATACTCTTCAATGCTCGCGGCGATAATGCCATCCTCAGGTGTAATCTCTGTGATACGAGCTTGTGGTAGTTGGTCGGGACCATCAATAAGCTGCGTCTGAATAAAATTTCTGAGAGAATCCATAATGGCAGCCTTTGTTTTGTTCTTAGCATAATATTGCTTGTCGAACTGAACAAAGCCATTCACTGTGGGTACAGCTCCAGCCAAATATCGTTTGTCGCTACCTTCTTTTGCTTTTTGAGCAAAAGCAATGCTTGGCAGCAAGAGCATTAAGAAAAGAATTATTTTCTTCATATCAGATAGTTTTGATTTGTTTCAATAATGTGTTAGATGCTGCAATCGAACAATTCTTTAGCACGTTACTTTGTCTAACGCTTGTTTAATGTCCTCAAGAATATCTTCAATGTCCTCAATGCCTACCGACAGACGCATAAGGTCGGGAGCAATGCCAGCTTCGCGGAGTTGCTCTTCTGAGAGTTGACGATGTGTGTGACTGGCAGGGTGAAGAATGCAAGTGCGAGCATCAGCTACGTGCGTAACAATGTTAATCATATCGAGCGAGTCCATAAAACGAATAGCCGTTTCGCGGTTGCCCTTCAAGCCAAATGCCATTACGCCACATGATCCGTTTGGCAAATATTTGTTTGCTAATTCGTGGTAAGTGTCACCTTCCAAACCACTATAGTGCACCCAAGCCACGCGCGAATCGTTTTGTAAAAACTCAGCCACACGTTGTGCATTCTTACAATGTTGAGGCATGCGCAAATGCAACGTTTGCAAGCCCAAGTTCAAAATAAATGAATTCATGGGTGCAGGTATCGAACCTAAGTCGCGCATAAGTTGTGCCACAAGTTTGGTGGTATAACCCATTTTGCCAAATGCCTTTACGTAAGTCAGTCCGTGATAACTCTCATCAGGTGTGCAGAGACCTGGAAATTTTTCAGCGTGTGCCATCCAATCAAAGTTACCACTATCAACAACAGCACCACCCACCTGACTGGCAGTACCATCCATGTATTTTGTGGTGCTATGCGTCACAATGTCAGCCCCCCATTCAAAGGGACGACAGTTAATGGGCGTAGCAAATGTGTTGTCCACAATCAAAGGCACGCCATTGCTGTGTGCCAACTGTGCCATCTTTTCAATGTCGAGTACAGCGCATCCAGGATTGCTCACCGTTTCGCCAAACACAGCTTTTGTGTTTGGTTTAAACGCCTTCTGCAGCTCTTCCAAACTCTCATGCTGGTTAATGAAGGTGCATTCAATGCCCAGTTTTTTGAGTGTTACACCAAAGAGATTGTAAGTGCCGCCATAAATTTCGTTACATGCAATGATGTGGTCGCCAGCCTCGCAGATGTTGAACACTGCATAGAAGTTAGCAGCCTGTCCGCTACTGGTAAGCACTGCGCCTACACCGCCTTCGAGTTGTGCAATTTTCTTAGCAACAACATCATTCGTGGGGTTTTGCAAGCGTGTATAGAAATAGCCCTCCTTTTTCAAATCAAAGAGCATAGCCATTTCCTCAGAGTTGTCATATTTAAATGTAGTGCTTTGGATAATAGGCGGTTCAATGGGTTCGCCGTTTTTGGGTTCGTAGCCTCCCTGTACGCAGATTGAGGCAGTACGCAGATTTTTTTTCATTAGTTGGGTGATGTTAAATGAATATCTATTTGCAAATTTACAAAATGTTGTTGGAACGGGATGAGGGTATGAGCTTTTTTATTTCAATAGGGCAGTTCTAATCAGTTCATTCATTTTTTAGAACCACCTTTTAGTACTAAACAATGCTTCACGTGTCAGCCCAACCCCGAAAGGGTTTTTATTTATGGACATTCAAAAATAATAATTCATGAACATTTTATGGCTCATTGATGGACATTTTTGAATAAAGAACGAATAACTTGCGCAGAATTTGATAGCTTGCTATCATTAAGGAGTACCCGTCAAAAGTTGCAGAAGTTATTTATTGACCATTACTTAATCATTCTTTTGTCCAATTCGTTCTAAAAAGGTAGCCTCGTCCCAAATAGGGATTCCTAACTTTTCAGCTTTTTCGCGTTTAGAAGGTCCCATGCCTTCGCCTGCCAAAATAAAGGAAGTCTTTTTTGAAATGCTCCCAGTGTTTTTGCCACCATTTTCCTCAATAATCTTTTTATATTCCTCGCGCGAGTGTTTCTCAAAGGTGCCACTAATCACAATCGTCATTCCTTCGAGTGCGGTAGATGCCAATTCCTTTTCCTCAATTTGCATTTGTACTCCCACGTCCGTCAGTCGCTGAATGAGTTGGATGTTGCGTTCCTCACGTAGAAACGTGCGTACGCTCGAGGCAATAACGTCGCCCACACCTTCGCAGGTCATTAAATCGTCGATAGTAGCGTTGAATAAGTTTTGCATCGACTTAAAGTGGCGTGCAATGTTTTTGGCAACCACCTTGCCCACAAAACGAATGCCTAAGGCAAAGAGTACACGTTCAAAAGCTACTTGTTTGCTTGCTTCAATTCCATCAATAATCTTACTGGCAGAACGCATCTTGTTACCATCAAAGCCCCACAAATCCTCAACCTTAAGAGCGTAAAGGTCTGCAGCGTCACGAATCAGTCCGCGTTCAAAATAGTCATCAATAGTTTCAGGCCCCAACGAATCAATGTTCATGGCATCGCGACTTATAAAGTGTTCAATGCGTCCTTTGAGTTGGGGTGGACAAGCAGTGTCGTTAGGGCAATAGTGCGCAGCCTCGCCAGGGTATCTCACTAATTCAGCACCACATTCGGGACATTGGTGAATAAAGTTAACTTTTTCGCCCAATTGGTCACCCAACTTCTGACGTGCCTCCAAGTCCACTCCCACAATTTGTGGAATAATTTCGCCCGCTTTCTCCACAAATACGTGGTCGCCTAGATGCAAGTCGAGTTGTTTAATAATATCCTCGTTGTGGAGTGAAGCACGTCGTACGGTGGTGCCTGCGAGCAACACAGGTTCCATGTTAGCCACAGGGGTAACTGCCCCCGTTCTGCCCACCTGGTAAGTCACTTTAAGCAAAGGTGTGCAAGCTCTTTCGGCTTTAAATTTATAGGCAATCGCCCAACGCGGACTCTTAGCAGTGAAGCCTAATTGCTGTTGTTGCTCTAAGGAGTTAACTTTCAGCACAATGCCATCGGTGGCTACTGGGAGCTCGCGACGGTGAACGTCCCAATAGTCAATATATTTGAAAATATCGTCAACACTATGTGCTAATTGAATGTGCTTAGAAATCTGAAAGCCCCATTTACGTGCTTCTTCCAATCGGGCAAAATGCGTAGTTTGCGTCAGCTCGTTGCCAATTACATAATAAAGGTAGGCATCCAAATGTCTTTTCGCAACAGTAGCCGAACTCTTACTTTTAAGCGTACCCGAAGCAGCATTGCGTGGGTTCGCAAAGAGTGGCTCCTCGCGTGCTTCGCGTTCGGCATTCAGTTTTTCAAAACTCGTCCAAGGCATCAGTACCTCACCACGAATTTCAAAATCAGGCGGACAACCTATGTTGTCGGGAATTTCAAGTGGAATGGTACGAATAGTCTTCACATTAGCCGTTACATCATCGCCTTTCACACCATCGCCACGAGTAACGGCATGCACCAAACGATAGTTCTCGTATGTAAGCGAAATGCTCAAGCCATCAAATTTTAGTTCACAGCAAATTTCAAAGGGTTTGCCGTTTAATCCTTCGCTCACACGGTTATAAAAGGCTTCCACGTCCTCGCGCGAGTAAGTGTTACCTAAAGAGAGCATGGGGGTGGTGTGTGCTATTTGCACAAAATCCTGACTTAAGTCGCTTCCCACTCTAACAGAAGGAGAGTTGGGGTCTGCCATTTCGGGGTGTTTACTTTCCAAGTCCGTGAGCTCGTGCATAAGGGCGTCAAACTCTTGGTCAGTAATTACAGGCGCATTTTGTATGTAGTATTCGTAGTTGTGCTGATGCAGTTCTTTGCGTAATTGCAAAATTCGCTCTTTTTCGTTCATTGCTTTGTTAAGATGATAAATTGCATACAAAAATACGCACTTTTCGACAATAAATTTGTACTTTTGCACAATAATATTTTCAAAAACTACGACACCTATATATATAATATGCGCATAGACATCATTACAGTTCTTCCTGAAATGCTCGACGGATTTGTCAACACCTCCATTTTGTCTCGAGCTCAAAAGAAAGGTCTTGTAGAAATTCACATTCACAATTTGCGTGACTACAGCACCGACAAGCATCGTCGTGTAGATGATTATCCTTTTGGCGGTTTTGCCGGAATGGTCATGAAGTGTCAGCCCATTGATGATTGCATCAGCAAGCTGATGGCTGAGCGTGAATATGATGAAGTAATCTTCACTTCGCCCGATGGTGAACAATTCAATCAGCCTATGGCAAACGAACTCTCATTGAAGAAGAACATCATCATTCTTTGCGGACATTACAAGGGTATTGATTATCGCATTCGCGAGCATCTCATTACCAAGGAAATCAGTGTAGGTGATTATGTGCTTACGGGTGGCGAATTGCCTGCAGCAATTATTAGCGATGCTTTGGTGCGTTTGGTTCCTGGTGTGTTGAGTGACGAACAGAGTGCATTGAGCGACTCGTTTCAAGACAATTTGTTGGCAGCACCTGTTTACACACGTCCAGCCGATTATAAAGGTTGGAAGGTACCCGATGTATTGCTTTCGGGTCACGATGCTAAAATCAAGGAATGGGAATTGCAGCAGAGTCTTGAACGTACCAAGAGTTTGCGTCCAGACCTTCTTCAATAGAGTTTAAACAGAATAGTTATCTGTATCGAAACTAAACAGTTTATTAACTAAACCATAGATTAGTAATGCCTTCTGTTTGCTGTACAAGCGTACTGCAAACGGAAGGCTTTTCTTTTTTAAGGAATGTTCAAAAAGTAACTTGCGCAGAATTTGATGGCTTGCTATCATTAAGGAGTACCCGTTAAAAGTTGCACAAGTTATTTTTGCATATTACTAAATAGCAGAAAGGATAACCAAAAACAACTTTAATATTTTTTATAACGCTTATGAATATACTTTGCAACATGCTGTTGCCAATATATTTATTTATAAAACTAAAAGATGTTTTATAACATAGAATAAAAAAGTTTATTCTGCAAAGAAGTCCGTATTTTTGTGCCCGAAACAATGAAGCCGTAAAAAGTCGTCTAAACTTTTCTGAACTTCCTAAAAGTTTAGACAACTTCAATTACGCCCTACCATACAAACTACTACTAATCTTTTTTTAATGAAGAATCATTTACTCCTTACCACTATTCTTTGTGGATGCAGTCTTACAGCATGGTCTGCCATGCCCATCGAACAACCTTGGCAAACCATTACTATGGCAGAAGAGGTTACCCCCGAAACCCCAACAGGCGAGGTCGTTATTGACGTAAACACCACAACTGGTACATTTGTTAGCAAGAATTCAAATGGAACATGGGCTTCAGCATGGAAGTCTACGCAAACATCACCTTTCTTTAATTTAACTTGTGGCGCCAATAATATGGATGTAGCCAAAAGTGTTAATGGTGATATAGTTGCTTACGTGGGCAATCAAACCAACTCGTGCGACTATATGTTGAGCGTAGAACGTGGTTGGAAAATCACGGGCTATAGTTTCGACTTTGTACGTGTTTCAGGCAAAAACCCTGTAACGCTGACCGATGCAAAGGGAACAGCCTTAAAGAGTAGCGACACCAAGCAAAGCATAAGGGTTGATGGTCTCAACGCCTCTTCAGTAAAAGCCTTTAATTTGAGTGGTGGAAACGATGGTGTTGTCATTTCAAACTTCAAGGTGAGTTATTGCATAGATAAGGCTTATGTTGAAACAGACTTCCGCACATTTACGGTGTTCGACAACACAGGCAGTGTGCCTTATCGTATTCCTGCTATTGGTACAGCTCAAGATGGTAGCCTTGTAGCCGTTGCCGACTATCGTTATAGCAAGGCAGACATTGGTAGTGGTCGCGTAGACCTCCACCTTCGCATCTCGCACGACAATGGTAAAACTTGGGGCAATGTCATTGATTTGGAACAATTCCGTGGTGATGGCAATCTAAAAGAATGGCGTCACGACAAGGCAGCCTTTGGCGATCCCTGCATTGTAGGTGACCGTGAAAGTCCTCGCATGATGATAACCTCATGCTCAGGTTTCCCAGGCTTCTTCGATGCAACCGACCGTCACCAAGGTTGGGCACGTTGGTACTCTGAGGACAATGGTAAAACTTGGGGAGAGCCCGAATATTTAGATGAAGAATTCATTTATGCACCTTTAAAGAAAGCCGGCTACAATGTGCAAGGCTTCTTTGTGGGCTCGGGCAAAATATTCCAAAGCCATCACATCAAGCGTGGCGAATACTACCGCTTGTATTGTGCAGGCTCAACACAAGAGGGTGGTGGAAACAAAAAGAATTGGGTACTCTATTCTGATGACTTTGGCAAGACCTGGGATTTCTTAGGCGGAACAAGCAAGGCTCCAATTGAGATTACAGCCGACGAACCCAAGGTCGAAGAATTGCCTAATGGCAATATTATTCTTTCGAGTCGTGATGTAAGTGGTCGTTACTACAACATCTTCACATTCAGCGGTAAAGATGGCGTGAGTGGTAGCTGGGGCGAAAAGGCACTTTCATGTTCAGCCGTGGGAGGCTTGGTCGCTAACAATGGTTGCAATGGCGAAATTCAGATTGTGCCTGTAGTGCGCAAAAAGGATGGGGTGAAAACTTTCCTTGCTTTACAGTCATTGCCTACTTCGGGTCGTACCAATGTCAGCATCTTCTATAAGGATCTAAGCGATGCCACTTCATACGCTACACCTGCAAACTTTGCTAAGAGTTGGGATGGTAGTTTTGTGGTTTGCGACTTCTCGTCAGCTTACAGCACATGGAGTTGGCAGCACGATAATGCACTTGCCTTCCTCTACGAAGAGGGTGGGGGTACCAGTGGTGGCTATAACATTGTGTATAAGCGCATTGACATTCCCACCATCACCGAGCAGAAGTACGATTTTGATGCTTCGTACGAGTACAAGCGTTTCGACATCGATTGGACACAAGCCGACTTGAATAAGGAGATGTCCACGTTGCTTAATACGGCAAAAAAAAATTCCGACGCTAACAGTGTTTATGTAGTTTCAGGCAGCAAACTCGTAACCGATGCCAAGCAGTTGGAATGTAAATTTGGTCATAAAGAAATGGGCGGTACTGGTGGCGATGCACAAGACATTAGCAACCTAATTGATGGTGATCCTGCTACCTACTATCACACTTATTGGGGTGCGGGTAATCAGCCTAATGGCAGTCATTTCATGGATGTAACACATCCTGAAGGTGCGCTTTTTCAAGGAATGATTAAGGTTGACCTAATCCGCCGTTCTAATGCAACAGCCGATCACATTACGCAGTTTACCATTTCGGGTATCAATGGTACGGACGAACCCACAGAGATAGCTGTAGTAGCTGTTCCCAATGCTGCAGCAGGTAAAGAGGCAACTTGCAGTTTTACAATCCCAGCTGGTGTGAGCTACGAAAAACTCCGTTTTAATGTAACTGGCACTACCAATAATCGTGGATATTGGCACATGGCAGAGTTTCAGCTTTACCCCATGTCACTCGACCCCAAATGCTTGAACGCCTTGTGTGCAGATGCTTACAAGCAACTTGTTGATGCCATTGCCACAGCTGAGGCTGTGGATGCAACAACAGTGTCTCAAGCAGATGTCACCGCCTTAAAGATGGCTTACCAGTCTTACTTAGACGCTTTACAACCGATTGTTTCGGGCATCAATGGCGTAAGCGTTGCCCCTGCAACTTCTGGCTCTACTTCCATCTATGATTTGCAAGGTCGCAAATTACAACGTATGGACAAGGGAGTCTATATAGTGAATGGCAAGAAGGTGGTGAGATAATTAGTGTTTAAAATCTGCAATTTTTTCTGCACGATTTTTAAGGGTAGTTCCAAAAATTCTGATTTTTTAGAACCACCCTTAATAGAATCATTAATATCTCTCGCCAGCTTCACCCCGTTAGGTAGAGTGTTCAAAATCCATAAAATGCTCTGCACGATTTTTTGATAGTTTTATCAGGAATTTCCATGCGCCAGCCTCACCCCATTAGGTAGGGTGTTCAAAATCCATGATTTTTTTCTGCACGGTTTTTGACCTTGATAAGGAAGCTTTTTATTAGGAATTATTCTCTGTCTGTAGTCAAAAATCATCTTAAAATCCGACGCATTTTTTACCTATAGTATTGCAGCGTTTTACCACTAAATTAGGAGTAAGGTTTTCACTCGTCCATTCCTTAATGTGACGATGTCTTCCTTGCTCCATTCTTCTTTTAACTTTGAAATTATTTAGTTCTTTATTAGCCAAATGTAGACGAAGTGGCATCAAAAGAATTATAGGTGTAACTCCTGCAAGTTTATTATCAGACATCTTAGCTTTGGTCACTCCAAAAAGAGATTCTATAGAATCAGAACTTGCATTATGTGATTCTCCTTCATTAACAAGGGAAAGTTCACGCTCTATATATTCTAATATGAATGAGCCAACTTTACGTTGGCGGTCATTTCCAGACATTAATTTTTGTATCACAAGTTGTTTGCAGCGACAGAATGTATCATGAGACCATCCATTATTTTTAACATCCTTTTCTATACTCGTAATACAATCCATTGTTTCTGATAGTTCGTTGACAAGTGAAGCGTTATGAGGAATAAAGGCATATATGCTCTTTAAATCATCTTGAAGAGTATGATATACGTATTGCATGCGACTGAGCCAGTCAATCCATTTTGACATATTCATAAAACGCGCGATACTACGTTGTGATGGTGGTTGTAAATAGGCTACTTCTTGCATATTGTACTTA
>OWJS01000441.1_pt1 | contig 15959 bp, 9 predicted proteins | sample 1732961 | NCBI WGS metagenome assembly OWJS01 (sample SAMN05065774, study PRJEB22554) | human gut metagenome | biome: ENVO:2100002; feature: ENVO:00000062; material: ENVO:00002003 | host: Homo sapiens | place: USA
CACTTGGCTTAATCATATCAAGCAGACGCTCGTAGTGAGTGATGACGATGGCAGAAGTCTTGTCGGTATGCATCTTGTTCACGCCATCAGCCACAATACGCATCGCATCTACATCGAGACCAGAGTCTGTCTCATCAAGGATAGAGAGCTTTGGCTCCAACATTGCCATCTGGAAAATCTCATTGCGCTTCTTCTCTCCACCAGAGAAACCTTCGTTTACAGAACGGCGAGCCAACTTGCTGTCAAGTTCTACCAACTCTCGCTTCTCGCGCATCAGTTTCATAAACTCACTTGTATTCAAAGGCTCCAAACCCTGATACTCGCGCTTGGCATTGATGGCAGCACGCATGAAGTTGGTCATAGATACGCCAGGAATCTCTACTGGATATTGGAAAGAAAGGAACAAACCTTCGCGGGCACGGTCCTCTGGCTTCATATCCAGCAGGTTCTTGCCGTTGAAGATAGCCTCACCCTCAGTTACTGTATAGAGAGGGTTGCCTGTGAGCACAGCACTCAAGGTTGACTTACCAGAACCGTTAGGTCCCATAATCGCATGTATCTCGCCGTCATTAATAGTCAGGTTGATACCTTTCAATATTTCTTTGCCTGCAATAGTTGCATGCAGATTCTTTACCTCTAACATAATTTTAGTCAATTTTTATCGATTTCATCGAGAATTATGATAACTATCCTACGGTTCCTTCGAGTGAAACACTCAGGAGTTTCTGTGCCTCAACGGCAAACTCCATAGGCAACTTGTTGAGCACATCCTTGGCATAGCCATTTACGATTAGGCCGACAGCCTCCTCAGTTGGAATGCCTCGCTGATTGCAATAGAAGAGCTGGTCTTCAGAAATCTTCGAGGTGGTTGCCTCATGCTCGAACACAGCGGTATCGTTTTGCGCATCCATATATGGGAAAGTATGTGCTCCACAATCACTGCCCAACAACAATGAGTCGCAAGAACTGTAGTTACGGGCATTGTCGGCATTAGCTGTGGCACGTACTAGACCTCGATAAGAGTTCTGGCTATGTCCTGCCGAGATACCTTTCGATATAATGGTACTCTTGGTATTCTTACCCATATGAATCATCTTGGTACCTGTATCGGCCTCCTGATAATTGTTGGTAACAGCCACACTGTAAAACTCAGCTACAGAGTTGTCGCCACGCAGGACACAGGAAGGATACTTCCAGGTAATGGCGGAGCCCGTCTCTACCTGAGTCCAACTCAACTTCGAGTTGACACCACGCAAGTCGCCTCGCTTGGTCACGAGATTCAAGACTCCACCTTTTCCATGTTCATCACCAGGATACCAGTTCTGAACGGTAGAATACTTCACCTCGGCATTGTCCTTAACAATAATCTCTACAATAGCTGCATGGAGCTGGTTCTCATCACGCATAGGTGCTGTACATCCCTCTAAGTAAGAAACGTAGGCATCGTCGTCGGCAATAATCAATGTACGCTCAAACTGACCTGTATTGCGGGCATTAATGCGGAAATAGCTGCTCAACTCCATAGGACAGCGAACACCCTTTGGAATATAGACAAAGGAACCGTCACTGAACACACAGCTGTTCAAGGCTGCATAGAAGTTGTCGCGATATGGCACTACTGTTCCCAAATACTCTTTCACCAAATCGGGATGTTCCTTGATGGCCTCACCAATACTGCAGAAAATAACGCCCTTCTCTCGAAGTCTCTCCTTGAAAGTTGTCTTCACCGACACGGAGTCCATGATGGCGTCTACTGCGGTTCCACTCAGAGCCAAGCGCTCCTCCAGAGGAATGCCAAGCTTGTCGAATGTCTTCTCCAACTCAGGGTCTATCTCCTTATTCTTAGGCTTCTTAGCCAATGGGTCGGCATAGTAAGATATCTCCTGATAGTTGACAGGTGGCACATGTACATGTCCCCACTTTGGTTCCCTAAGTGTCTTCCAGTAATGGTAGGCTTTCAGACGAAATTCGAGCATCCATTCGGGCTCTCCTTTCTTCTGAGAGATAAGGCGCACAACATCCTCGTTGAGTCCTTTCTCTATGATTTCAGTATGCACGTCGGTGGTAAAGCCATACTCATATTTCTGGTCTATCACGTCCTTGACAACCTGATTTTGTTCTTTCTCTTTCTCTGCCATTGTTATTCAGAATAACCTTTCGTTATTTTAACCATAAATAGGGATAAACCTCTTGAGGCTCATCCCTACCTTATTATATTATATATATGATAGAGCGAAAGGAAAAGTGATTTGACCGAAACTACGTTTCTTACTCCTCATTTCCAATTCTTCGCTCCTCATTCACTCTTCACTTTATTAAAGTTTCTGCTCTACCTCGATCTCTGTGAAGGTCTCGATAACGTCACCTTCCTGAATATCGTTGTAGTTGACAAGGCTCAAACCGCACTCCATACCGGTAACCACCTCCTTCACATCATCCTTATAACGCTTCAAGGCTCCGATATCTGCTGTACGAATCACGATTCCGTCGCGGATAACACGGGCTTTATCCTTGGCATGTACCTTACCCTCGGTAACGAGACCACCGGCGATAGTACCCACCTTACTGATCTTGAAGGTCTGCTTCACCTCTACCTGACCAGTAACAATCTCCTTCTTCACCTTGTCGAGCATACCGACCATAGCGCTCTTGATATCGTCGATAGCATCGTAGATGATGGAGTAAGTGTTGATTTCCACACCCTCACGGTCGGCAGCCTTGCGTGCATCAGCAGAAGGACGAACCTGGAAACCAACGATGACAGCATCTGAAGCAGAAGCCAGCATGACGTCGTTCTCAGAAATCTGACCTACAGCCTTGTTGACTACGTTCACCTGAACCTTCTCGGTAGAAAGTTTGATGAAAGAGTCGCTCAAAGCCTCAACAGAACCGTCGGTATCACCCTTCACAATGACATTCAACTCATGGAATTCACCACGTGCGATACGGTGAGAGATATCACCAAGAGTCAAGCGCTTCTGAGTACGCAAGCCCTGCTCACGCTGCAACTGCTCACGCTTGTTGGCGATTTCGCGAGCCTCCTGTTCTGTCTCGATAACATGGAACTGATCACCGGCTGTAGGCGCACCATTCAAACCAAGGATAATGGCAGGCTCTGCTGGAGCAGCCGACTTGATATTGGCATTACGCTCATTGAACATCGCCTTCACACGACCCCAAGAAGTACCGGCAAGTACGATATCGCCTACCTTCAGAGTACCATTGGCAACCAATACGGTAGATACATATCCACGTCCCTTGTCGAGAGAAGACTCGATGATGGTACCTGTGGCACGACGGTTAGGGTTAGCCTTCAAGTCGAGCATATCAGCCTCGAGGAGCACCTTGTCGAGCAAATCGTGAACACCGATACCCTTCTTGGCACTGATTTCCTGGCACTGGTACTTACCACCCCACTCCTCAACGAGCAGGTTCATGTTAGCCAAGTCCTCACGAATACGGTCTGGGTTGGCACCTGGCTTATCAATCTTGTTGATAGCAAATACCATTGGCACACCTGCAGCCTGAGCATGGGCGATAGCCTCCTTGGTAGTAGGCATCACAGAGTCGTCGGCTGCGATGATGATGATGGCGATATCGGTGGCCTGAGCACCACGGGCACGCATGGCGGTGAACGCCTCGTGACCTGGAGTATCCAGGAAGGTTACCTTGCGACCGCTGTTCAGGGTCACACTGTAAGCACCGATATGCTGGGTAATACCACCCGCCTCACCGGCAATCACATTGGTATTGCGGATGTAGTCGAGCAAAGAAGTCTTACCATGGTCTACGTGACCCATCACAGTTACGATTGGAGCACGTGGAACCAAATCGTTCTCATCATCCACTTCCTCGCTGACAGCTTCCTGAACCTCAGCGCTGACATATTCGGTCTTAAAGCCGAACTCCTCAGCCACCATATTGATGGTCTCTGCATCCAGACGCTGGTTGATAGATACCATGATTCCAACACCCATCAAGGTAGAGATAACCTGAGTAACGCTGATATCCATCATCGTAGCCAACTCGCTTACGGTCACGAACTCTGTGAGTTTCAGTATCTTACTCTCCTTCTGCTCCTGACGAACCTGGTCCTGAAGTTTCTCCTGCACAGCCTCGCGCTTTTCCTTACGGTACTTAGCACCCTTCTTGTTCTGGCTCTTGCTTGTAAGACGAGCAAGGGTTTCCTTTACCTGACGTGCTACAGCCTCGTCGTCGACCTCTATCTGACGCTGGTTATTGCCCTTGTTGTTATTGTTATTGTTCTTATTCTTGTTTTTATTCTTTTTCTTGCCGCCACCATTATTGTTATTGTTCTGGTTGCCGCCATTGTTATTGTTGTTCTTGCCGTTATTGCCCTGCGAAGACTCGGCATTGATGTCTACACGCTCCTTATTGATACGCACACGCTTCTTACGCTCGCTATGCTGCTGGGCAAACTTGTCCTCACGCTCCTTACGGCGCTCCTCCTTGGTCTTCTTCTTAGGACGAGTGCTCTGATTAAGGGTAGAAAGGTCTATCTTTCCGAGCACCTTAGGCTCATTGGCAGCAAACTTCTGCTCGCTCTTCAGTGTGAAGACCGTATTGGTTGCAGCTGGCTGAGCTGCTACAGGCTGACTGGCAGTCTTTTCTTCCTTAGCTTCAGGCTTGCTTTCCTTCACCTCAGGCTTACTTTCCTTAGCTTCTGGCTTGTTGACAGGCTTGACTTCCACCTTTTCAGACTTATTTTCCGCCTTAACTTCTGGCTGCTTGGCAACAGACTCTACATCAGACTTCTGAGTTTTTTCTACTACAGGAGCTGTCTCAACAGGCTTTTCCTCCTTCTTAGGAGCATTGTTTACTGGCGCAGGACTGACGGCAGCAGTCTCTGTTTCCTTCGCCTCTGTCTTTTTAGGAGCAGCAGACTGAGCAGCATTTGCCTTGCCGATTTGGTCCAGGTCAATCTTGCCCAGCGGCTTAAACTGCTGCTGGCGGCTTGACTCGAGGATGCTTTCGGCGCGGTTGTCCTTAGGCTCCGGTGCACGCTTCTTCTCTTTGGTCTTCTTAGTGAAGAGCTTTTCTGCCTGATTACGAACTTCCTTATCCTGACTGAAGGCATCATTGAGCGCCTTATATTGTTCGTCGCTCAACTTGAAGTTCAGTTCGGCTTTCACCTCCCCTAATTCGTTTCTTTTTTCCAGGAATTCAACTGCCGTCTGAAGTCCTATGTTCAATTCTCGTAGTGCTTTGTTTAATCTGATGCTCATATTTATACTTTCTATCTCCTTCTTTTATATTTATTAATTTTCGAACTCGGCACGCAATACCTTCAAAACGCTGTCAACAGTCTCCTCTTCGAGGTCTGCCTTCTCAATCAGCATGTTGCGTGGAGCCTTCAGCACCTGCTTGGCGGTATCGAGACCAATACCCTTGATGGCATCAATCACCCACTGGTCAATTTCGTCAGAGAACTCGTCCAGATAGATATCCTCATCAGCATCTGCCTCATTGATTTCACGGAACACATCGATGGTGTACTCGGTGAGCATGGAAGCCAACTTGATGTTCATACCGCCACGACCAATAGCCAAACTTACCTCCTCTGGCTGCAAATACACCTCTGCCTTGTGATTTTCCTCGTCGATATTGACAGAGGTAATCTGGGCAGGAGCCAACGCACGCTGGATGAAGAGCTTGATGTTGCTTGAGTAATTGATAACGTCGAGGTTCTCGTTGCAAAGCTCGCGCACGATACCATGTACACGGCTTCCCTTTACACCGACACAGGCTCCTACTGGGTCTATGCGCTCATCAAAAGACTCTACTGCTATCTTGGCACGCTCGCCAGGCATACGTGCTATGCGACGGATGGCAATAAGACCATCATTGATCTCAGGCACTTCGGCCTCGAGGAGTCGCTGCAAGAAGATGGGAGCTGTACGGCTGAGGATAATCTTTGGATTGTTGTTCTCGTTGTCCACTCTCAGGATGACGGCACGCACGGTCTCACCTTTACGATATACGTCGGCAGGAATCTGCTCTGACTTAGGCAGGATCAACTCATTGTTCTCATCGTCTACAATGAGTACTTCGCGCTTCCATACCTGATATACCTCACCAGAGATAACCTGACCCACACGGTCCTTGTACTTGTTGTACAATGAGTCATGCTCCAGCTCGAGAATCTTGGATGCCAATGTCTGACGAAGGTTCAGGATGGCACGACGGCCAAACTTATTGAAATCAACCTTCTCGCTCACATCCTCGCCAACCTCGTAGTCAGCCTGGATCTTGCGTGCCTCAGCCAATGGGATCTCTTTGTTCTCATCCTCCACCTCGCCATCTGCAACAACCACACGGTTGCGGTAGATTTCGAAGTCACCCTTGTCTGGGTTTACGATGACGTCGAAGTTTTCATCACTACCGAAAATCTTGGCAAGCACATTGCGGAAGCTTTCCTCCAACACGCTCACCAATGTAGTACGGTCGATATTCTTGGTTTCTTTAAACTCGCGGAATGTATCAATCATACTCGCAGTTTCTTCTTGCATTTTCTTTACTGCCATAGCTTATTTGAAACTTATTACGTATTTTGTATATTTTACCTTATCCATCTGATAGGTATGCAGCACGTCCTGCTTCACAGGGCGCTTCTTGCCTTCTACCTTTACTTTCTCCTCAACACTCACACTGAAGTCGTTGCCATCTACAGAATGCAGAATGCCCTTCACCTTCTTGCCATCAGCATCGAGCACCTCCACCTCCTTACCGATGAAGTTGACGTACTGCTGTGGTACCTTGAAAGGCTGACCAAGTCCTGCAGAACCAACTTCCAGCTCATAGTCCTCCTCATCACGATTCAAGTGGTCCTCTATAAATCTGCTCAGGGCCACACAGTCCTCTATCCACACACCATCGGCATGATCTATTTCAACGACAATCTTGTCGTCAGGACTGATTTCAATGCTTACCAAGAAATATTCCTTGTCTTGGAGCCATTCGTCAACTAATTTTTTTACGACGTTTTTATCTATCATATATTTCTTATTAAAATAAAATGAGGAACTCTTTGTGAGCCCCTCATTCCACTGAACGTTGCAAAATTACGATTTTTTTTGGTTCTGACCAAAGTTTTTTGAATATTTTATTCTACAACATGCACATTTTTAATCATTTGTGTACCTTTTCGCCCTCTTTTTCGCTGGGTCTCAGGAGTTTTTTATATTCTTCGGGTGTATTGAGCAATCTGACAGCTTCCTTCACCTGCTTGTCATAACGTAAGGAATTTCTGATAGCTCCACCCTGATAATAGTAGGCTGCCACAATATCATTTTCGAGCAAGCGCTTGATGTACTGCTTGTTATAGTCGAGATCCTTGGCCACATTGTGACTCAGTTTCTTGGCAAGGGCATCAAATTCTGGCTTCGCATCATCATAATAACCTTCAAAACGGGCCAGTTTCATCAGGTCTTTCAGATACTTCTCCGTCTCTCTGTCATACTTGAAGTCGGCTTTCAGTACACGAGCCTTAAACTCCTCGTAATCAGCATCGGTAAGAGCAAAATCCTTGGCCGGAGCTATCGTAGGATGCTTTGCTATATAATCCACCTCGTAGTTGAGCATCAGCTCGTTACTGTCGCGTGCTCCTGCCAGATAGTAAGCGATATTGGGCAGCGAGTCGGGCTTCACCTCTACATCCGGCTTCACGCCACCACCATCACGTACCTCACGTCCTCCTGCTGTATAGAACACCTTGGTAAGCGAATCGGGCACATGCTCCACATATCCACCCTTGGCATGCTTGTAGTTGAGAGCCTGCACGCATCGCCCGCTGGGAATGTAATACTTGCTCGTGGTAAGTTTCATCTGTCCATTGTAAGGCAAGTCCATCGTAGCCTGAACAAGTCCCTTTCCGTACGTGCGCGTACCTAATATAATAGCACGATCATAATCCTGCAGGCTTCCACTCAATATCTCGGCTGCGCTGGCAGTATTTTCGCTCACAAGCACCACGATAGGCATCAGCGTATCAATAGGCTCCACCGTGGTTTTGTATTCATTGTTGGCACGCTGCAGCTTACCCTTCATCGTTAGCACGACCTTATCCTTGGGCAAGAACATATTCACAATGCTCACCGCCTCGCTTACAGAACCTCCGCCATTGTTACGCAAGTCGAAGACAAGTTTCTTGGCTCCCTGCTTCTTCAAGTCGATAAAAGCACGGCGCACATCCTTGGCACACTGGTCGGTAAAGGAGTTGAAATTAATATAACCTATTCCACCGTCCAACAACCCATAATAAGGAAGAAATGGCATCTGTATGGTGCGTCGGGTGAGCTTCACCTTCATCACCTTGCCCGTACTTGGGCGCTTCACCTTAAGAATAAACGACGTTCCGGGCTCTCCGCGAAGGCAGTCGCTCACATAGCTCACCTCCTTGCCCTTCATCGTAGAGTCGTTAATACTCAGGATGATGTCACCCTTCTTAAGTCCTGCCTCCTGGGCTGGCATTCCCTCGTAAGGCTCGCTGATAACGGTATAACCCAACTGATAGTTGTATCTCACTACCGAACCTATACCAGCATACTTGCCCGTAAGCATATTCTTGAGTTCCTTCACTTCCGACTCGGGATAATACTCCGTGTACGGATCAAGGCTTCGCAACATGGCATTGATGCCGTTGCCTATCACCTCATCAGCATCGAGTGTATCCACATACATCATATCCAAATTCTTATAGATAGACGTAAAGACATCCATATTCTTAGCTACCACAAAGTCGTGATTTTTCTCCTTTTGTGCCCATGCAGGCATGGCGAGCACCATGGCGAGCACCATTACATATAATTTATTTATCATCTCGTTTATTTATTTCTAAAAACTACACTAAGCGTTGAAGTACGCCTTTCGCCTACAAAAATACTCATTTATATCCTAAAAAGAAGCCTAAATCACAAAAAAATGATGTTTTTTTACTGAAAATTCATTTTTTTCCGAAAAAAATTTGGTGGAATAAAAAAAAGTCACTACCTTTGCAACCGCAAATGAGAAATCATTTACCTCTAATGCTTCAATAGCTCAGTTGGTTAGAGCACCTGACTGTTAATCAGGGGGTCGTTGGTTCAAGCCCATCTTGAAGCGCATCAAGCAAAGCCTTGCAAGTCATAAACTTGCGAGGCTTTATTGTTTTTATACATTTCTAAGTTGCGCCCTACTTTGACTTGAAGCCTCATCAAATAAGAATCGATTCCCCCTAAAAAGAAAAAACTTTCGTTTGTGGAAACAGGAGTTTACATCCCGATCTCTCACAAACGAAAGTATGCTAAAACAATAACGATAGTCTATACTAAACACTATCTACAGCTTGCGCTTAATTCCCTTGTCACCGACAACATATACCTTATCCTCATCCATCAGGACAGCCCTGCCACGCTGATGGTTGTAGTTATCCAGATTGTCGACATTCACGGCGATGACCTTTCCCTTATAGAAACGCTTAATGTCCTTGAATATCGTATGACCTACATAGATTCTGTCCACATCGTAACGCTGAAGCACCATATCGAGAGAATCGCTTGACAAAGGCGACCATTTCTTGGTCTTCAGCACCAAGCCACGATACCAAATGGGACCACGGTTGCCATAAAGGAACTTACAGAACTCAGAATGAGCCTTGCGCTGCTTGCTCTTCATAAAGAGCACACTGCTGATAGTGTCGTTGACCACAGGGATACTCAAGTTACGATCATAGAACTCTTTACTGATTCCTGCATGGACAAACAGGTTGCGGCCAATGACCTGCATCGCATTACGTGTGGCAAGCCATCGGCCCAGCTCAGTATTCGAACCGAAGAGATGGCGATAAGAAATTCCCAGGGTGTCGGCAAGCATCTTATATTTAGGCTTGGCGTAACGCATATCGCCAGCCAACTCCATAGGCTCGTGATTGCCCAACAACACAGAAACACGACCGCCACACTCGGCAGCCTCGGCCTCAAGTTTGTAGAAGAGCCAGAAAATCTGAGGCACATCATAACCTCGGTCGAAGATGTCGCCAATAACCACCAGCTGATTGTCGCCATAAGCCCAGCGTAACTGGCTGTCAATAACACCATTGGCCTTCAACAGGCTGACTACCAAGTTGAGTCTGCCATGAGGATCGGACATCACAAAGGTTTTCCTTGCCTGACTCTGCTTCCATGGCTGACGAGCTATAGGATGCAGACGTACAGAGAAAGGGTATTTCCCCTCATGGTCAGCCACATGCAGAGTAAAATCCTTTGGCAAGACTGCATAGACAGTATCTTTCACCTCGCCATTCTCAGTTACCGAGATAACTCTTACACTACCGTCAGTCTGATAGACCACATAGGGACCATCGCACGACAACTTCTTGTCGTCGGCATGCTCCTTAGCCGAAATGGTGATGCTGAACATCGTCAGCATCACCATCATCATTACCAATAAAAACTTATTGTTTTTGTTCATTTCCTTTATTTACTTTTACCTGTTCAAGGATTATTCTCCGTAACCAGGATTATTCTGCAAGTGACTAACATTGCGTTCTGCCAATGGCAGAGGAAGTACTATCTTGTAGAAATTGTCTTCTCCCTCGCCTATGGTCATAAAATCCTTGCCACAAGTATGCTTGGTCTTGCTCAAAGTATTGTTGCTCTCTTCCACACGCACCACCTTCTTGCCATTTCTCAGCAGGTCGAACATACGATGTCCTTCACCCACCAACTCCTTGCGACGCTCATCAAGCACCTGGTCGACAGTAACCGTAGAAGATGCATCAACCGATTTGGCTGGATTGGCTCTGCTGACGATAGCACCAAGATAGTGTACAGCCTCAGCATTATGGTCGCTACCTGCTGCTGTCAACTTGGCTGCAGCCTCTGCAGCATTGAGATAGGCTTCAGAGAGACGAATCAAAGGAATATTAGCATCCTCAACACCCTCACCTTGCTGTGGCTGATACTTGTTGACATATCCACGTCCATAAACAGATGAAGAATAACCTTGAGCCTTGGTAGCCACATTGATAATCTTCAGACGAACATCATCGTTGTCTTTCTTGAGGAAATTGTAGAACGATTTTGTGACACAACCGTCATAATATCCATTGGGAGAATAGAGATAACCTAAACTTTCCTTTCCTGGAGAATCGGTAGTAAGGTTGACTATCTCAAAGAGTACCTCGCCCTTATTGGTAGAAGCCTCACTCACATCGTTCGACCATGCTGTGGGATACTCTGCGTTGGTCCACAGCTGATATTGATGACTTTCTGCACCCTCTATGGCAGCTTTGGCTGCATTGAGCGCTTTCTCGTTGTCACCATGATAGAGATACACACGACTCAAGAGTGTCAGGGCTGCCCACTTATTGATCTTGCCCTTATTGAACTTCTCGCCAAGCAAATTGATACTTGCCTCCAAGTCATTAATAATCTGTTCGTAACATTGAGCCACCGTACTGCGCTGAGGCATATAGTCCTTATCCACCACATCAGTTACGATGCTGGCACCCAAAGAGGCACCATTGTCATAGGTATAGGGATAACCATAGAGCTTGGTCAAATCGAAAAGCGACATACCACGAAGGGCAAGAGCCTGACCCTTATAGTCGTTCATGGTCTGCTTGTCGGCATCCGCAACCTCAATTTTATCAATATTGGTCAAAATCACATTACAGTTCTGAATAATACTATATGGATAAGCCCAATAAGAAGAAGGCGCATTACTCTTGGTAAAGCCATAAAGGTAAGCGGATGCAGTACGCTTGGTAGAGCTGACTGCCTGCATATCGTCACCAGTCATATCGCCATAATACACCAAACGACCAGAATAAGCGTAAGGAGACTGCATAGTGCTATATATACCGTTCAGAGTGGCGTCAACCTCAGACTTTGAGGTGACCTTGGTAGGCACAGATGTTGATGGATCAAGATCGAGCCAGTCATTGCCACACGAAGACATGCTTATAGCAACGACTCCCATCATTACATATTTATATATCTTGTTCATAATCATTCATTTTTTAGAAATTAACATTCAAACCGAAAGTAACTGTCTTGAGTGGTGGGGTGGCCTGTGTGGCACTGCCGTTAACCACAGACTCAGGATCATAATAATCCCAAGCCGCCCATGTCCACAGGTTATTGGCAGACATATAGATACGGGCATTGCTCAAGCCTACAGAAGAGAGCCACTGCTTGGGCAAGGTGAAGCCAAGGGTGAAGGTCTTCAGACGCAGGAAGTCGGTGCTGTGCAGACGACGGCTGTTGGTGATCTTGTGCATTGCCACACTGGAGTTCTTCTCATAGAACAACTCGTACTTGGTGACATCGCCAGGTTGCTTCCAACTATCTGCATAATAGGTCGGGATATTTGCCTCGAGGTCATAACCTCCGTGCTCAGTCTTCTGAGCCCAGGTGTCGTACGACCAACCACCAAACTGATAGTTGAAGAGGAAGCTCAAGTCGAACCACTTATAGCGGAAGCTATTATAGAGACCACCAGTAACATTAGGCTCTGCATGCTTGTCGAGCATAATCGACTTAGCCTCGCTTGCCTTCTCGGTTATTTCCTTGCTATAAGAGCCATCCTCCAGCAAGTCGTTCTTATAGAACTGAGGATTACCATTCTCGGGGTTGATGCCGGCAAACTCTATCATATAGAAGGTACGATAAGAATGACCTATCTTGTGAATCTGAGTACCGCTTACTATCTCTGTCTGATCGCCATCGAGGTTGACTACCTTATTAGTGTTGTGCGAAAGATTGAATGTGGTCTTCCACTCAAAGTCCTTGGTCTTGAAATTGGTAGAGTTGATTTCCAATTCCACACCCTGGTTTCTCAACTGTCCTACGTTCATGAGGTAAGAGCTGAAACCTGTGGTCATAGACACCGGACTGTCCATGAGAAGGTTCTTGGTGTTGCGCAGATAATACTCCAAGGTAACGTTCACACGATTGAAGAGTGAGAAGTCAAGACCTAAATTCAGGTTATAGTTGGTTTCCCACTTCAGGTTGTCATTGGCAAGCTGCGAGATGATGATGGCTGGCTGCTCGTTGTAGCCGTCGCTCAGACTGCTCAATGCCATATAACCATAATAGTCGGAAGGCAAAGTACCATTCACACCATAAGATGCACGAAGCTTCAAATCGGTAAGCCAGTCAGATACTGGTTTCATGAAGTCCTCGTCGATGATACGCCATGCACCAGATACCGACCAGAAGTTACCCCAGCGATGAGAACGCTGCAAACGAGAACTTCCGTCTACACGATAGCTGAGTCCAAGGAAGTACTTGTTGTCATAATCATAGTTTACACGTCCAATATAGGAAACCATACGGGTACGGTTATTGGAACCGCCTACCGACTCCGTCTTCTTACCATTAGAGATGTCGTTTTTATCAGGAGTGGCGAAGTTGGTGGCGTATCCTGACAAATAGTCGCGATACTGATCGTCAATCTCATAACCTAAAAGCTCATCGAGATGATGTACGTTTGCAAAAGTCTGCTTATAGGTAAGCTGGTTGCCCCACATCATTTTACGACGCTCATAGAACTTCTTTGACATACCACCGTTGATATCATCACCATTAGAGGTACGTGGGTCTGCCCAATCTTTTCCCTTTGTCGTGATATAGTCATAACTGAAGGTGGTTTTGAACTTCAAGTCCTTGATAAACTCATACTGACCATAAATGGTATTGAAAGTACGGGTGACATACTCACGCTGAGAATCATATTCATTGGCAAGTGCCGGGTTGCGGTCGCCGATACGAATCAGTGCGCGGTTCCATGTACCATCCTCGTTATATACAGGATCAGATGGTGTCACAGCACTTCTCGAAGAATAGAAAGGAGAAGTATAGGTGAATCCCTCACTGTAAACATCCTGATTGACACTTGAGAAGAGGATATTGGCACCAAGAGTCAACTTATTGGTGGCCTTGTAGTCGACATTCAATCTACCAGAAAGACGCTCCAGACCAGAACGCTGTGTGATACCCTCCTGCTTGAGATAACTCAAAGAAGAATAATATTTGAACTTATCCGTTCCGCCCGACAGCGATGCCTCATACTGCTGATGACTACCTTTCTTGAAAAGCACATCGTCCCAATCTACAAATCCACACCATGGCACGGGTGCATAAGTATCGATGTTCTCGTCGGCATAGGCCTTGGCATCCTCTTCACTCTCACCGTCACGGAGCGCACCAGCATAGAGACCATTATAGATATAGTCGCGTCGCTGCTGGCCACTCATTACTGGGCGATACTCCATGGCGAAGTCAGAGAATCCCCAGTCTGCCTGCAGAGAAACCTTTGGCTTGCCCTGCTGTCCCTGCTTGGTAGTAATAATGATGACACCATTGGCTGCACGCGAACCATAAAGTGATGCAGCTGCAGCATCTTTGATGACAGTAATACTCTGAATATCATTGGTATTGATGGTCGACATAATGTCGAGACCTGAATCAGAATCTAACGAACTGATATTGCCACTAATCATAGGCACACCATCAATTACATAAAGCGGTGTGTTGGCGGCATTGATAGAGCCCATACCTCGGATATTGATACTTGAAGAGGCACCTGGCTGACCAGAGGCTGATGTAAACTGCACACCAGTGGCATTACCCTGGAGCATATCCTGGAAAGATACCGAAGGAACATCGGCTATCTTGTCGGCCTTCACATTTGCCGCAGAACCGGCATAAGCTGATTTCTTAAAAGTACCATAACCTGTGACAATCACTTCATCCATCATCTGAGTGTCTTCAGTAAGACTGATGGTAAGGGCACCATCCAGAGAGGAAACCTTCACTTCCTTCTTCTGATAACCCACATATGAAACCACCAATGTTACAGGAAGTTTGCTTACCGACAGCGAGAACTTACCGTCGATGTCTGTTACTGTACCTTGAGAACTACCTTTTAACATAATGCTTGCACCAACAATCGTTTCCTGTGTGTTTGCATCGATAATTACTCCACTAACGGTCTCTCTCTGTTGAACTGAATAGCTTGTTGCTGAATAAATAGCCTGGGGCATTACAATGCCCAACAAACAAAGCAACAGCATTCTGTTAATGAAGGAAGCACTAAACCTGATGCTTCCAGCAGAATGTAGATACTGCTTCTTCATAAAATACTAATAAAATTAAACTCTAATACGCTTTATCAAGTGCAAAAGTACAAAAAATGTAACAAATATAACAATTTTTATTGAACTTTTTAAAAAACAACAGCAAAAACCTTTCATTTTATAAGTAGCAACTGTGCACAACTATAGCCATAAGTAGTTTTATAAAATTGATAGTACCGTTACAACAAGGCTTGGGCACACGATGCCCAAGCGGTGGGGAGGCAATGCCCAAGCGGTGGGGAGGCAATGCCCAAGCGGTGGGGAGGTAATGCCCAAGGCTTGGGGAGCCAATGCTCAAGGCTTGGGGAGTTCTTATAAACAAGCTTCTTGACTCATTGTATGTAGTTTCCTATATTTAATTTGTAACTATCAGTTTTCCATATAGATGCCGAGTAGTTACTTTTATAAGCAAAAATAACAATAACATGACAAAAAGCCACGCTTGTAATACTATACTATCTTCATTCATAGCGCAGCCTACACAATAGAAAAAGGGCACGCTTCTTTTGGAAACGTGCCCTATATATAATAATGTATAATACGGATTATTCTACATCATTGTTGTGGTCGAGAGAATCGTTGAAGTCTTTTGGAGCCTGCTCCTCACCGCGATGCTCATAACGACGAGGCTGACGAGCTGGACGCTCACCACGGCCCTCATGACGGTCGTCGCGACGTGGACGACGCTCACCACGCTCAGGACGTGGACGACGCTCACGCTCTACATAACCCTCTGGCTTCTCCATCAATACACGATGAGAAAGTTTGTACTTGCCAGTCTTAGGATCAATCTCCATCAACTTCACCTTGATCTTGTCGC
>OWJS01000455.1_pt1 | contig 15513 bp, 19 predicted proteins | sample 1732961 | NCBI WGS metagenome assembly OWJS01 (sample SAMN05065774, study PRJEB22554) | human gut metagenome | biome: ENVO:2100002; feature: ENVO:00000062; material: ENVO:00002003 | host: Homo sapiens | place: USA
GTAAGATCGTCGGCAGCGTCAGATGTGTATAAGAGACAGGTTAAAGGCACTTGGTTGGCATCCTTACTTATGCAAGGTTTGCTCAAAGTGGCATATTGGAAGGTTACACAATAAATAGTTGAAATATGGAAATTAGAGTTAACGTTTTAGGAAAGGTCGCATACAAAGAAAACGAAAGTAGGGAGGATGCAGAAAAAGCTGAACTATATCCATTTGGAGAAGGACTGTATGCGGTAATGGATGGAGAAATTTTCGTTGCGTTAAGAGTTGTGGCTGGCAAAATGCACAGCGATAAAAAAGGTGATTATTACGCATGCGTAGATAATTACTGGGGGAACTGTAAAATCTCAAGCTATGCAACTATTATAATGCACGAAGAAAGATTGAAGGACTATATCGGCAATCGTTTCGATGAGCTACAATCATTAATCGAGAATGCTAAGAGTAGTGCAGATAGCATAAATGATGCAGTATGCTCTATAAAGAGTTCCATTGAGAAGATTGAGAATGTTGGTGTTGGTAGCGGAAATGGTATCAGCGAAAAGACATTGTTGTCTGCTATCGAAATTGTATCAAAACAGAAATAGTTGAGAATATGAAGAAGAAAGGATATTACGAATACGAAAACGGAATCTATCCGCAAAGACTTTGGGTACATATCGGAAAGGATTTGCCCGAATTGATAAATGCGGAGTTTGATGGTTGTAATCCGCCAAATGACGGATATGTTGGTGTTTCTTACGACAAAGCTATCAGAAAGCGTGATGATAGATACGGAATCTTAGTTTCGTTTAAGAGTACTAAAGTAATGACTATGCGTGTTTGCTGCCACGAAGCTAGCCACGCTTGCGATGCAATAGAAAGTGGCATTGACATGGAACACGGCGGCGAGCCTTCTGCCTACTTGATGGGTTGGATTGCGTCATGTATCAATAAGGCTCGTTTGGGCATTGGAGATTTCGTTGAACTAAAAGATAAGGAGGAATAGCTTATGATTGAGAAAGAAGATATTAAGGTTGGGTTGCGATTTTATATCACAAAAAATGATTGCTTAAAATGCAATTTTGACCCGATAGGTATTCAGAGTGGCAGAACCCCTATTCTGTTAAATGTCGAGAGAAAGGATGCTGATGTTTATATATGTACATCTGTTAGCACAGATTACAAATATGTCGCTCGTTTTCGCGAGGAGGATATTATGATGTTTGGTACAAAGTTCGATATAGTAACGAAAGGTGAAAGAGAAGCCGCAAACAAAAAGACGGAGCAAGTATCTCACCCATCCCATTACGCTTGGTTGAAGGATTTGTGCGGTGTTGAGCCTTTGGATATTTGCAGACATCTTGACTTCAATACAGGGAACGCTATCAAGTATCTCTTGCGCAAGGATAAGGTGGATGGCAACAAAACAAAGACCGAGAAGCGCATTGATGACTTGCGTAAGGCGGTGTTTTATATCCAAGACGAAATAAAATTATTGGAGCATGGCACAGACTAAATACACTTGTAAGGATTGCGTATTGTTGAACGATGAAGATTCAGAGTTCCCATATTGTATTGGCAAAGACTTATATACATACACAAATCCTGACGATGATGCTTGCGGAGACATTATTCCGCTGGTATATACTTGCAAGGATTGTTTCTTCTTCAAGGATGGGGTTTGCCATAATACCACGGAGAAGAGATACACATCGAAAGAAAATCCTTCATGTAGAAATTTCGAGTACAAAACGATTGTAGAACAAAAATAAATATATAGTTATGGCTAGAATTGCAAAAAAGAAGACTGTTGACAACAATGCAGGTTTGCTTAAAGTTGTTGTCGGAATCAACAGAAAAGATGTTGAAAGTGTTACCGACTTCGGGCATTTCTTCATCGTAATTTTGAAGGATTGTGCTATTTTCCACACACACATTGGATTTGAAGCACGTTTTAAGCGTTGGGGCGGTGTTGATATGGAAGGGCACGCGCTTACTACTACAACATTCGCGTGGCTTGAAAATCTTGTCGCGATGAAGAACGAAGTAAATGGAAAAGAAAATGATATTTTCCCTGAGACTGATGTTACTTATCAAGATATGCTTGATAGCATGGTTATCATCACAGAAGCCAACATTACTCATCCGATTACAGCGTTCACTGATGCAGATGATGCTGCAAAGTTCGCAAAGAACAAGATGGATTACCTCGGTCGTATGCAAAAAGAGTTGGAAACTGTAATGAATACTCCAGTTTCCGAAGAGGCAGAGGAAGACTTGAAGAAGAACTTTGAGCACGGTCAGCAGGCAATATTGGCAGAGCAAGCAGCCGAGGCTCTTAATCAAGGAAAGGAATAGCTTATGTATAATGAATGGTATATAGAACTGAAATACGGACTATTCCGAGATTACAGGATTGTAAGGATGTGTGATGCTAACGGAGTGAAGCGAGACGGTATCTTTATACCATTCATTCAGAACGGAATCAAATGGGATGGTGTAAAGGTTAAGAATCCTGTTCAGTATCTAAAGCCGATTTGGGCTGCCGCCGATGGCTCAAGACTTCACAAGTTAGTTCCCATGGTTTCTGTGGATTTCAGACAAAAGATGGAAGATGCAGGTGTATTGTCACCAGATGATAAATACCCTTGTGATACGGTAGGTTACGTTTATAAAGATAAAAATAAGATTTAACGGCTATGATATACTTAGGTAATGATACGATGGATAAGGTAGAGCGGATGGTTTGCGAACAAGTGAACACGGCTATGAGTACTGAGGAAAAGGAAGGAGTGAATGCAGACGATTTATATGTCGGCAATACTAACATTCCTTTTGCGAGAGCGGTAGCAAGGAACTTTGTTCTTGACGTTCTACACAATCGCTATGGTTTTTCCTATGCCGTTATCGCACAGCGCGCGGACATCAATGAGAAATCTGCTATGCGCTGTGTCCGCAAGTGCCACGAGCTTGTCGGGTACGATAAAACCTATGCGTATGTGAACACTTTAATTAACGATAGATTGAGAGAATGGTATGGGGAATAGCAATGAATTATTGACGTTGAAGCGCAATGCCCTAAGATTGGGATTGTGCGGAGAATATAAAGGGAAATGGGATTCTGCCGCGAGTAAGCGAGAATTGGTAAATATGGCTCTTGATTCAAACGGAATTGAGTTTATGGCTGATTCTATAGCTTTCGGATGGGGATTGTCAAAAGAGTACCTTTTGAAAGAGTTTGGTGAGTTTGCCAATGGATTCTATCAATGTAACGAGCACGGATATACTAGCGAAATGTATATAGGTGCTCATGGAGTTATCAAGGTGCGCTCTACGATTATTCTTGTCGCGTACTGCAAGGATTTGGAGATTGAAGTTCCAGAGAATATGGTTACTCGCATTTACGTGTGCGGAAAGAGTGAAGTTCGCATCGAATGCAAAGGAAAATGTAACCTCATAGAGTACGGAGAGGATAATGATGTTAAAATCATTAGCTACGATGACGCAAATATGACGACAGGAACGATTTATGTGTCAGAGTGGAATAGTTGTAAGGACGAACAAAAATAACGTCTTACAGCTCATTTAAATAGCAAAGTTGGAAAAAAGAATATTTATATTATTTTCTTATTTACAGAGTGTACGGCGGTACACAGACATAAAGTATAATTTTACTTTTTATATTAGTTAAGGTTTAGTTAGATTTATGTTGATTAAAAAGGGCAAGTTCAGTTGTGAAACCGAGCTTGCCCTAATTTTATATATAGAACACAGAAAACTAATTCATAAATACCTTGATACCATTTCTTCCTTGCTTGTGACCGCCCTTTACACAGCTAGCCAAGGTGTCGCGAATATCAGTAAGTATTGTTGTCTGCAATCTCAACTCAATGAGTACAGGACTGCTTGATGTATCTTGTGTTATCGCGCTGATACTATTGCCGAGCTTTTCTAACAGAGTGTCGCGGATGATACGGACATCTGCTTGCTGAGTGGCTACATAATATCGTAGGCTGTTGAGTATTGACTCCAACACCTGTGCGGTTGATTCTGTAACAGACTGAATACCTTGCTGCAAAGCAGATATATTTGAACTGCCAGTAGGTTTGACGTTGAGAACGTCCATCAAGTTCTTTGCATACTCATTGAATAATGCAAGGTTCTTGTCTTTCAGTTCCTTGATACCTTCGAGTTCTTTCTTGGTAACGTCAAGACCATTGTTTCCACCTTCGCTGCCATCAGATACCGCTTTGTCGAATGCTTCAAGGATAGGCTGAATGTATTTTGAAGTAGCTCTATTCATTAACTGCTTGGTGAGCATTGTATTGAAATACTCGTCAAACTTATTGTTGAGTGCTTCGAGTGCATCACTACCTTCATTGAAAGCATCTACCCACGCTTCCGAGAAGGCTTCAGCAGCAGATTTATAGTTAGATTGAGAACCGAAACCCCCAAGTGCTTCTGTCATAGACTCACCTAATTCTTGGATTGTTGTGTTCAAATCATCAATCTGCTGTTCCCATTCTTGAATCTTACCTTCATCAGGTTTCTTGCGACCGCGCTCTGCATTAATCATTGCTTGGTACGCCTTCTGCTGCTTTTTAAGGGCATCGACCGATTTTTGGTTGTATTCGTAGAGCCTTTGTGTATCAAAGGCATCGTCCATACTCTTTTTAAGCTTTTCGTAAGCGTGTTGCAAGGAATTTATAGCGCGTTCTTGGCGTGCAATTTCCTTATCAATCTTTCCTTCGTTGCTAAAGAGTTTAGCTACGCCTGTAAGCGCGCCCATTGCGCCCGATACGACACCTGCATAGTTTCCGCTATAGTATGAACCGATTGCTTGACCGATACTATCAACGACACTAAGAGTGTTTTCGAGTTGTTCATCTGAACCGCCCAAAGCTTCAAACAATCCATTGAATGCTGTTGCCATCGTAGATACAACACTCGTAATATCCGTCACGGATTTTGAGAACTTTGCTTTTGCCTGCTCTTCCTCAGTCATAATCGTTCCGAGCTTTGTAATCTGCTCATCGGTGAGGTTTAACTGAGATTTTAAAGAGTCGCGAATGCTTTTGTTGGTTGTCAACTTCAACTTTAAGGCTGCAACAACGCTTTCGTCCGCGCCCTTAATCTTTGTTAGTTCGTTATACTCATGTTCCAAAGACTCAACATAGGCATTTTGGCTCTGTAATTTGCCAGACAAATCAGCTTTAAGTTCGTTAAGCTCTACGTATTTATCTACGCCGCCCGACTTTTTTAAGTCTTTACCAGCCTTAATCATTTCTTTAAGTCCGCTAGTGAAAGCCTTGAAAGGATTGCGTGAATTGCGAACTTCATTGACCTTATTAATCTGTTCAACAATAGACTTTGCATCTTTAGGGTCGAGATTTTTTAAATCAACACGAAGAGCTTGCAATCTTTTTGCCATTGCGTCAAGAGCCTTTGATGAAACTTGCTCTAGATTATCAAACAAACGAACATACATGTCTGAGTTCTGAAACTCTTTCCAGTTATTCTTGCTTGTTTTCTGCTGGTATTGGGCATCCAAGTTTTCCTTCAACTGCTTCTGTAACTCAGGATTCTTAGCAATATTCGCATTGTTTTGCAACTTGTAACGCTCGTTGATATACCATCTATCGAGTTGAAGCTGGTCTGTCAATTGCTGCTTGTATGCCTTAATCAGTTCTTGTGCTTGATTAACTTGGTCTTGATAGACTTCCTTATCAAGTTTCTGCATTTGTGACGTGTATTCCTTTGCAACATCATCACCCCACTTAGTCTGGTCTTTACCCCATTTTGCTTCAAAATCATCTGTAATAGACTTTCGCACATCATCGAATGAAGAGGTTAAGTCACCGAACATACTTTTGATGATGCTATCAGAAAGACCTTCTCCTTTGAGTTTCTTAAACAAATCGAGCTGTGAGAATGCTTCTTGCGCATTGTTCTTCGCATCGTCAAGTTGTTGTTTGAAATACTCCTCATCAATATCAAGACGGATTTCGGTAGCGTTGCGTAATGCGCTGCCACGTTTTCCGAGTTCCTTATATTGGCTTGCAAGATATTCAATCTTCTTTGCAATAGTTTGTCGGTCTGGGATAAAGTTGTTTATATTCATACCAACATTCTTTGCCGCCAACGCAAAGTGCTTACGAACATCGGCTGTAGCTTGCTCTTCGCCTTCGTATTTAATGAGTTTCTGATATTCAGAACTCATATCCTTCAACAGAGAAATGCGCTCGTTGAGAATATCGCGCTGTATCTTGTCGTGCTTAGTTCTATTTTTTTTAGCATCACTCTCAAAAGGGTTAACACCTAAAGCTAAAGCTTGCTGAGTCGCGGCTTGCTTCAATTCCTTAACCTTGGCTTTCACCTTGGCTACAGAAATTACCATTTGGTTTGCTCCAATTTCACCAGCCTTGAATATTTTTCGGATAGTATCATCAACTGTTATTGTAGGCGAGTTTTTGCCAACAGCAGCGAGTCTCTTTTCAACTTCTTTCCAAGATTTTGCAGCCTTTGCTGCTTGGTCTCCTTTCCCAAGAAAACCTTCAAAAGCCTTATAGTCATCAATTTCCTTGACAACGAGGCTAATGCCATACTTTTTCTTTGCAAAGAAATCATTGATATAATCATCAACCCAAGATACTTGCTTCTCCATATTGGCTCTATCAATATACACATTGATGCCAAAGTGTCTATAAGCAAGGTCTCTCTCGTATTGACTCCAATCGCGCTCGGCTGCAATTCTGTCAATTACGCCCTGTATCTTTATAGGGTTATTGCTATATTTTTTTCTAAGGTCTCCAAATACTGCATCAAATTCGCTGTTCAATTCTTGCGCCTTATTTTGTACGCTGTTCATTGCACGGATAAGGTCATTGAAATCTGCTTGCGAAGTACCAATAAAGGATGGCATTTTATAGTCACTGCCGCCTTGTGCTATGTTGATTTTCTTTATCAACTCATACATACGTGTCATATAGTCAATGTTGGATTCGTTATCCTTTTGACCTGCACGTATCTCATCAAAGTATTTCTTTGTAGTCGAAGTGGCTTGTTTGTAGTTCGCGTTAATGTTTGCTACAACTCTCTCCATTTGTGAAGACTTTGCGAGAGCATCAATCACGGCATCCTTGTAATCGTCCGCATCATCATCAAGTCCATCAGTAAACCAAGTGTTTTTTGCATCATTCTTGGCGTAATTTCTTCTGATAACCTCAATGCTATCAATGAAATCTTTATACTCTTTTTCAACCTTACTGAAAGTAGCGTTAAGTTGGTTCGCATCGAGACTATCTACATTGATTTTAAAAGTCAGTCCGTCTTTTGATGCGGCATCAATAAGCTTTTGTAACGTTGTACGTCTATCTTCGACATTCTTTTCTAAATCCTTTCCTTCTAATTTGCCATTTGCATTTGTGGCTGCATTTGCTAGGTCGTTGTACGTTCCAGCCAAAGCACCTATTGCACCCTTTGCCTTTATGGTTTCTTCTTCGGCTTTACGTACATTTTCGTTGTACTTGGAAATCTTATCATAAACGGTAGTTATTACTTCTGCTACAGCGTAAATAGCGAGACCTACACCTATACCTGATAATGAACTTTTAACAAGACCGCCAAAATCTTTAAGAGCTTTTTTCATTCCATCTAAGGAATTTACGAAAAGAGCCTTGTATCTCACGATACCTGTGCCAGATGCTTGAGAAAAAGCTTGTCCGAGATTAGTCTTTGCAAACATAGAGTTAGCCTTTATAGCAATAAGAATAGGTATAAGAGCTTTTCCTATTTCTGCAAGTGCTTTCCAATTATCAAGCATAGAAGTACCCCAGCTTACCATCCCCTTCATCGTGCCTTCGTTAGCCTTGCCAATATCATTAAGCATCACATCGAAAGCATCCTTCAAGTTGGAAATCTTACCTTGGAGAGTTTCAGCCTGAATCTCTTGCATATTGTAGAATGTTCCACCCTTATCGGTCATGCGTTGGAATATTGCCTCAACATCCTCAAATGTAACCTTACGCTTGGAAATCATATCAACAATCTGTGCGGTCGTGTACGCTTCTCCCTTAACTTCCTTAAAGTATTGTTGCAACTCACCATACATATTGATGCCAGCCTCAGTAAACTGACGAACCTCAGAACCGCGAAGGTATGCAGCAGCCTTGACTTGTCCGTATGCGAGGATAAGTCTTCCCATATCAACGCCAAGACCTGCTGAAACATCGGCAAGTCGCTTGGTTGTATCATAAAGTTTATCAGACTCAATTCGATAAGCGGAAAGTTGTCGTGTGTAATCCACCAAGTCCTTGATACGGAAAGGTGATTTAACGGCAAGTTCTACTGTCTTGTTGAAAATCTCGTCTGCCTTTGGTTTGTTCTGCAAGATAGCTTCGAGCGAACGCTCTGAGAGTTCAAACTGACCTCTAACTTCTGCTATTTGTCCAACAAAAGATTTTGCTGCACCAAATGAGAATGTAAATGCCATACGCTGTGCCCAACGTGACATATATCCAGCCATATATGATGTTTGTTCGGTCAACGCGCGAGAATTAACACCAGCCTCTTTCAAGTTTTTGTTATGTTGCTCAATGGCAGCATTAAGAATATCCAATTTTCGCTTATAATCAGCATCGGTTTGAGACAACTTCATACGAGCCTCTTTCAGATATTCAATAGCGCGTACTTGGCGGTTGAGCGTATTTGCAGTAGCAGAGAAATCAAGCGCGCCTTGATATGTGGTGTTTGCCTTGTTATTTCTCGTCTGATAGTCTTTTGCTCTATCAGCGTATGCCTTTCTCTGTTTGTTGTTGTAAGATTGTTCTGCACTCACCATCTTATCAAGAGCCTTCTGAAAAGCAACAGCACGTTCATTATACATCTGCTGCTGGTATCGTAACTCATCCTGTAATGACTTCTTTCGCTTAATAAGTGCATCTTGGTCTGCCTTGGTGAGATTTTGTGTTGTATCTCGCAACATACTTTCAATAGAACCAATTTCTTGCTTTAACTCAGCAATATTCATACCGCTAGCACCCTTTGCAGATTCCTGTAATCTCTGAAATGCAAGTGCCGCTTGCATAATACCACTAGTGCCAGAACCATTCATCTTAGATAGCTGTGCTACCATATTTTGAATGTTCTGTGCAGCTGACGTAATGTTATTGTTCATGTTACCTGCACTCGCACCTACGTTTGAGATACCACTGCTTGCATTTGAAGCAGATGCGTTGATTGTTGCGAGTTTTGCTATAACTTGGTCTAAAGAATTAAGGAACGGCTTAGTACCAACAGACATATCCTTGAAAGATTGTGTTACACTAGACGCGGTATTTTTAGCCGTATCTTGTAACTTCTGCAACTTATCATCAGCCTCTTTGATTTTCTTCAATGCAGACTCTGGTATAATAAGAGCACTGCCTAATGCTGAATCTGCCATAATTCAAAAGTTTAAGAGTTTATAAAATAGGTATTCCAAGGTCATTGAGATTTCGTAAATCCTCTGCACCATTGATTACCTTTGCATTCTTTAATTTGTCGTTCTTCTGATTTTTGTCTTTGTCTGACGATATATACTCTATATGAGTAAAATCCATAGACGCAAGGCGAATCTGCGGAACGGTCATTCTCCACTTATATTCTTCTTGCGAGCACCATGTGTTGGCACGTAAGAAATCTATCATTTGTCCGTATTCTGTTCGTGACGGGATAATTCGGCTGCTTGTTTCTTCCTCATCAGAGCTTGATTGCGGACGGTCTGAATCACATTGGTACTCGCGAAGAAAAAATCCACATCTAGCAAATTGAGAATTTCAACGAGTAATGTTGCCCAATCCTTGATGTCATAGTCTCCCCAAAGCAACTGGTCGTAAACTTGTTGGTATTCCTCAGAATCAATGCGTTTTTTGTCATTGAGCAATGATAGTGTGATTACTCTTGCCACCGATGGAATGTTGATAGCAAACTCCTTGATAACGTCACCCATTGATAAGTTTTCGCCCTTGACTATCTTGCAAGCCTCCTCTGCAATCATCCATTGAGTGCCAGGCTTCAATGCTCTTATCTCCCACTCCGTACCTTGTAGTTTTACAATTGTAGGAGAATCATTCATGATTTGCGCCAGACGTTCCATTGCCGCATCAGACAAAGGAGAACTAGGTAACACCTTATTCTCGTCTTCTACAGCTTGTTTCTTAGTCTTATTCGGGTCTTTTTGTGCTTTATATACTTTTCCCATATATATGAATTACTTTCTAATCACACTTACTGTTCCATTATACTTCTTGGATAGGTTTTGTAGCTTTTGAAACGACATAGAAATGACTCTGTAAGATTGTTTCAGATTACCACCGCCATCTTCCAATATCTTAGCATAGGGCATAGTCGCAACGACAGCCAAATCAATTACTCCACTAGGGGAATAATCGTTTTTGAGATATTCGTTTATCGCTTCACGACCTTTTATCTCTTCTCCATACCAATTCTTGCCTTTGGATGCTTTTGGTGATGATGATAAGTAACCTATCTTTTCAAGCTTGCCTTCGACATAAATGCCATATCCGTAAGAATCATAGAGGTTGTGCGTTTGATGTGTGTATGTAATTTCTTGAATACATTCTCTTAACACATTCTTTGCATCCTTGTCTAATTCCTTCGTAATAAGCTTTAATGCTTTTTTGTATAATGTTTCAGCCATAAATGATAAAACTTAAAAAGGAGCGGACAGCATTAAAGCCGCCGCCCCTTGTATATAGTCGAGAATTGTTGAAGAACCGAAATTACTCAGTTGCCGTTGGCAATGAATAGTTGTGGTCAACATAGAATGGTGTGCGAACAGTCTTAGCACCAACGGTAAGCGCAATATCCTTGGCAGTACCAGCCAATGCAATACGAGCCAAGTTTGAATTGAGAGACTCAATAGTCAACTTAGAATTGAGCTGAACCTTTGGAAGAACGTAAGCCTCCATTGTGGTTCCGTTAGGTTGAACCTGTACAACATCAATCTTTGCATACTTTGCTTTGTAAGTAGAAGGTGCAAGAGTCTTCTTTCCTGTTGCATCGTCTGTAAAGTCACACAATGCAGCCAAAAGCTCCTTCTGCGTATCACCAATCTCAGCCGCAAACTGCCATTTACCAAGTTTAACAATGGAAATGATAGGAGAGTCAGAGGTCTCGCACTCAATATCGGTGGTGTCGTTATCATCTTGTGAAATAGATGTAGTGTCCTCAATAACATCCTCAAGAATGTAAGAATCACCCTTTGGAGCAGATTCATCGGTCTCTGTGCCATCGAACAATGTGGCAACAATATAATCTGGCTTGATGAACTTGACAGCTCCCGCACCAGTATTTATAACCTTTTTCGCCATAATATAATGAGTTTTAAATGTTACATTTAATAGATTTTATATATTTATCTTGCGATAACTGAAACAGAAATCATCTGAAAATGGAACTGACGATTTGAATCATATCCGCTATCACGGTAAAGAACTTGAATTGTATAGTCCTTATTATTAGATTGTTTAATCACATCGTCAAGGATTCCTTCCATCTTGTCAAGTAGTTTAACGTTCTTTCTAAGTGGAGTTCCCTTTGGTCTTGCATAGAGATAAATGTTAGCATAGCCAGAGGAGTAACCGCCATGTTCTCTTTGCTGACCTACGTCAACATTCACAAAATCATCCCAGTCTTTGCTAGTTGTAGGAGGTAACTCTCCGACAAATATGTTGTCTGAGATTTTTCCTTTAGTAAGAAGCATCGAAAAGAAATTTTCAATGCGAGACAATCTGCGATTAATCCTCTGTGCCATACCTTGTTATCCTAAATACATTTTACCTTATGATGAAAAAACTAAATATCAGTACCCTTGATGTAAGCTACACATCCATGCATTTGTGTCGGATAAACGCCAATAACCATTCCGTCAACGTCCATTCCGTACATTTTTCCACGGAAACGAATGCCAGCATTCAAACCTTCAGGAATGTATTCTTCATCTTTTCCGTCTTCTCCTTCTTTCGTTGGCATCGGAAAATAGATTGTATATCCTAACGTAACTACGCCCGAATTAAACAGCTTATTGGTTTCCTGAATATCGCAATCAGTTTCAAAAATGATAGTTTCTACATTTTCTGTTTCTGACTCACCTGCACTAGTATCAGTATCGCCTAACATATCCCCATCGCTTCCGATAAGGTCTCCATCTTCTTTCGGTTTTTGTTCCGAGCGGTAGAACACGCCATGATAGGCATATTCATCCAAAGCATTTCTGTCAGTGTACATAGCTTACCAATCTGTTTCTTTAATCCATTTAACCTCTCCATCGGTTTCATTGAGAGCTTCAAGTTTTTCATCCTCTCCATACTTCTTGTAAAGTCTTTTGAGTTCTGATTTGATACTCAGCAATGCAGCCGATGTAATGGTCTGAGCACCTACCGTAAGAGTATATGCGCCATGTTGGTTTGTGGTCGATGCTGTCTGATAGACACCGAATACAATCTTTTCCAAGAGTGCAATCTTACATCTGTCTTTCTGTTCTTCTGTCAAGTCCAAATAAGACTCAACATCAGAAACGCCGCAATCCAAAGCGACATTGTTTAATGCCGACTTGTCAAAGACAAAGTTAGTCATGCCGCTAAGATAGTCCAATATGTCAAACTTCGATGCTGCCATTGAGAGATAAATGAATTAAATGTTATCGTATATTGTGAGTGAACCACCATTAATTACCTGCAGTTGAGGTATCAATGATTACGTGGTTCATAAAGTCGAGAAGTGCAGGACAAGCCGACATCATGACCTTAGTCTGCCACTCGCGGAACTGACCGTTATCCATTGCGTAGTTTCCTACGGTAACGAGTCCGTCAGCGATTGAAGCCCAAGAAACATCAATGTTCTTTGCGCCATACTTCTGTTGAAGTGTCTGGTCGTAGATAGGAGTCCACTTGAACTCAACGCTATCACCGATAGGGCAAAGTACAACAATCTTATCATCCCAACCTTGCACGAATGTGTCAGTTGTAACAGTCTTGTTGCGCTCCTTCTCAACGACAATCTCGATAGGAGAAAGACCTGTCATGTCGGAAAGTGATTTCTTGAAGTCCTCGTCCAAAATCTGCATGTTAGCAGTATATGCGCGGTCGTGAGCCTTGCACCAGTTGATGTACCACTCCTTAACCTCCTTGTTCTGCAAGAATACATCACGGTACATCTTGCGAGTCATCTTCCATACGAGAGAAATCTCAGTACCGCCACGCTCATCGCGATAATCGTCCTCAATCTTTCTCATCTGTGAGATAAGGTTGCAGTCTTGGTCAGTCCAAGCCTTTGCACCAGCCTTCTTGCGGTTCTCTGTTGGGAATGGTTCAACCTTCTGCAAGAACTGCTGCAAACCTTCACCCTTGCCCTTCCAACTCATCTTTGCAGTTGTCATAATCTGTGCTGTCAAGTTAGAGAGTGTTGCCTCTGCTGAGTTCTTACCTACCTGAACAACATCGCGCACCCAAGCAGCCATAAGGTCTGCATCGTTGCCGAACTGCTCAAAGAGTTTTTCCTTATACTCGCGTTGTCTTGCGTTCTCAGACCACTTGTAACCGATAAAGTCTGGAATTGTACCTGTGTACATCTCCAAACCCTCGTTGCCCATTTCTGGAGCATCGCCAAGTGGAGCGCGAAGGTGCATCAAAGGAGCTGCCTCTGCCTTGCGAGACTTGATGCTGAATGAAGCCACGCCATCGTAGTCTGTAGGTGTAGGCATAGAAGCTCTACGACCTTGTGTGAGATACCAGCCATAGTTAGTATAGAGCAACCCCTTGGTATTCAAAAAGGTTCTCAAAAAGTTGATGTTATCCTTAGAAGAGAACAACTTGGCGTATCTCGAATTGTTAAAATCAAATTGTTGCATATCCTGAATACTTAAATTAATGATATGTTATCCTATTGTTATCCTATTGAATTGGAGCGGTTAGAATCCGAACCATCCGTTCTCTGTTCTTGTGTTCATCGCAAGTACGGCTGGTGGAAGCTTGTTGCACTTTGCCAAGTTCAAGATTACTCTTGAATCCTTAATCAATGCTGGTGTGTAAGAGTACTGAGCGCCCTCGCCATCCTCAACATTGGTTGACAAGTTAGGGTCATAGAAGAAGTCGTTATCGCGGTCGAAGTAAGCGTTAGGATTTGTAACCATAGGAGCTACGGTTGCGCCTGCCTTTTCTGCCTCTACGAGAATATCGCCAACCTTCAATGCAGCTGCAAGAGTTGCTGAAAGAGTGAGCTTCCAAACATCCTTGCCACCTTCGGTTGCTTTCTCTACAGCTGTAATGGTAACACCCAAAGACTTCTTTGTAAAGTCTGACTGTGCCACCATGATATTGTCACCTGCAAAAGGAATGTGATGATAGCCATCATTGACAACCAAAATATCTGTGTCGGTGGTTGTAGCTGCCTTTGCCAATTCGTAATACTTCAAAATCTTGACGGTCTGACCGCCATTCTTGCCGTAAGTGTCTGGGTCATATTCGCAAAAATCACCTGCGTAAGTCTTAGCGCGCCCCTTGAACGGATTTGTGATAACACCACCAAAAGGAGGGTAAACGAATGCATCCTTGTTGCCGCTTGCGAGGTTAATGAAAACGCTTCTATGACCGCCAATCTTACCATGTGCTTGGATAAGTGTACGACCGCCAAAGTGACCGCCATACCCATGCTTCAAATAGAAATCATCTGCTGCTGCCATAATTTGTAAATTTGTTTAATAGTGAATGAATAATGTTATTCGCCTGCGTCAGGGTTCACGATACCCACAACATCTGAGAAATCGTCAGCCTTGTCATTGTCACCACCGCCAGCACTACCTGGAGTGTTGTTGTTTGGCTTTGAATGAGAGAGATTGTAAAACTCTTCCGCATCGGTAAATTCCTGCTCGATGTCCGAGTCCTTAGTGAGGTTCAACTTGTTCATGTACTTGTCAATCCACTTACTATCGTTGATACCTTTCTCCTTGAACTTTGCGAGAAGTTCACTACGTTTCTGTGATACAAGCTTAGATGCTTCGTATTCTGCATCCTTCTTCTCTAGAGCTTCCAAGCGTTCCAAAAGCTTCTTTTCAACAGCCGAAGGCTCTTTGCCATCGTCATTTGGGTTTGGCTTGGTGTCAGGATGCTCATCGTTCCATTTCTTGATGAAGTCGGCATTATCCTTCTCATAGTTGCCGTTAAGGGAAACATACTGCGGCAAAATCTTCTTCACCAAATCATCTAACTCTGTATCTTCACCAACTAAGAGGTCAAAGTGGGAATCACTCAAACTCTTTATTGTCTTTTCACTGATGGAAAGGTGTTTTCCGTTTGCAGTGAGCTTTGCTTTTAGGGTGTCTAAAAGTTGTTGTTTTGTAAACTTCATATTACTAATTTTTAAAATTCTGCTGCAAAGATAATTAAATAATGTGGTGATTTGCAGGCTTTTATAAACTCTATTTGCTGTCTCTTATACACATCTCCGAGCCCACGAGACGCGTAGTAATCTCGT